>JACCDJ010934638.1_pt1 | contig 10442 bp, 11 predicted proteins | sample 7444481 | NCBI WGS metagenome assembly JACCDJ01 (sample SAMN15323435, study PRJNA562643) | freshwater metagenome | isolation source: river surface water | place: USA:Blue River Watershed | collected 2017-08-15 | reverse complement strand
GCCAAGTTATGTTTATATGACCACGCGGACATAATCATTTTCCATAACGTTGCGGTTCCCATCGTTGAAAGTCTTTCATAGGTTGTTGGTACAAGTTTAGACAACAAGAAGTTTGCTTGGTTAAACTGTTCATCAACCACCATCGTTTCATAAAGGTCATCGTCCAAGTAGTCTTCAATAATTTTTGAACCTGTAACTAATTTATAAACATCATCCCTTCTTTTACAGACCTCATCTATTTTTGAATCAAACCCAACTTTTTTATAAGCTCCGTTTTCTTTGTTCATCCAATATTCAAGGTTATCAAAATAGATTTTACCAATCTTATCTCCTTCAACATAAACACGATTCGGTTTTTCTGCTTCAATAAATTTGGTGATATACTTCAAAGACCAACTTTTAATGTCTGAGTTGATTGCTTGTGCTCTACGAACCGCATGTGCAATATCCACAATATTATATCCCCACATCTGAGTTTGAACATATGGTTCCATTTCGTTTGCTAACTTTAGAATACCATCTTTTTGTTTCAACGTGTAATCAGGATGTAATGTCTTTGATATTTTTTTGATGTTTAATTTTAATATTTCTGCCCGTTTCAAAATAAACGGGAAGTCAAAGAATGCCGAGTTGTAACCACCAATTAAAGATGGTTTTAACTCATCAATAGTTTTAAAGAAGTCGACAATCATTTGTCGTTCTTCATCTTCATTTTGTGCTGATAATAATTTTAGAAAACCACGATTGTCTTTCATCCCTATCAAGAATATTTTACTTGTTTTGGGGTCAAGACCTGTGGTCTCGATATCGAATACAAACCTGTGGATTTCATCGTATTCATCAAAACCTTTGAATAGTCTTTTACTTTTTTGAATTAAATATTGCTCAACTGGTGATAATATTTGAATTGAGTCTGTATTATCTCTACCCCACGGGTCTAATCCACCGCCCTTAAAGAAGTTTACAAGGTTGGAATACGACTTGGTAGTTTTAACCATATACTTCAATCCGTTTTCTAAACGTTCATCATCATGAGTATCAAGTCTTTCTATGATAATACCATTTTCACTCATCGCACGTTTTTGTGCGTGTTTGTCGTTCTTGTAAAAGTTTTTTCCTTTCAAGTCACCAACCCAAGCAAATGGAATAAATGTGTCGGGGCGTAACAATTTACCCTTAATTGGGTCTTGAATTACTTTATAAATTTTAGATGATTTGTAATCGTATTCGAGTGATACGATATATTTTTCTTCGTCTTCGCCTAATAGGAAGCGTTCAATTTCTTCTTGTGGAACCATATTTTATATTTTTTAGTTTTGGGTTATTGTTCTCACGAACTAAGTCGTGGTTTCCCTTCTTCAATAAATATAAAAATGAGTTGTCTTATTGTCAAATAATGTTGATATAAAGATTTTCTCTAATTGGTGAGATTAACTCCCCGCTTTCTAAAACGACTAAAAACTGACCTAAAAATCTACCTTTTGTGTTTGTGTCTTTCGCACCCCATTTATAATAGATGTAATATTCCCATGGGGCATCCGGATTTATTTTATTTTTTGCAACTATATATGCCTGCTTCATACTAATTTTAGGTATACCTGTATCTTCGCTAATCATAGAAAATCTCAAAGTCGCGTTATCCAGTACTGAATAAAATTCTTCTCCCGCATCAGTCCTACCGTCAAAAACTACATCCATTTTGACTATCGGTAAAGTTGTATTTTGTTTTATAAAAAATTCCATATTTAACTTGTTAAACAATTAGGACACCAAAAATCAAAAAGATTAAATCTGTCTTTTAAAATTCTAAAATTATGTTGGACTTGAGAACTATTAAACGCTTCTGTGTACATTCTAAATTGAGATATTCCACCCATAAAAGTTCCTCCAAAATTTTGTTCTAATAGAATGTCAGTAGACAATCCACTAAATGTCGTTGCTGATAAAATTTCATCAGGGAATAATTCAGGGTCTTGTTTGTATGGACCATTAAGTGCCGTTGTTGCTGAAAAAATTAAATGGTCATGCAACCCTTGAGTTCCTCCACCCCATGATATGTTAAAAGGGACACCAAGTTGTTTTTCTTTTTCACAATTCAATTCTCTTGGTATTACCTCCTCAAAATTTTCTATGGTCATAAACAAGTAACCATTCACATAAACTTTTAATCTACCTAATCGATACCATTCATCGTCAAACCATCTTCTACGAAAATCTATTTTATAAACTTTATTTTCTTTTGTTCCACCAGAATGTGTTTCAGGAGGCATTATTAAATTATAAGATGTATTATTTAGTATCGACTGATAAGTTACCTTACGTAAATCCCCAAGACCACCTAAATTTAACAAATCACATTCTTCTATTGTGGTGTATCTTTCAAAAACGGATGTAATCATAACCCATCTGTCTGTTGTAATTGCAGAACAAACATAATCACAAACACTATATATTGGTTCACTACAAAATTCAGTTATAGTATAACCTGTTTGATAAGTTAATCCTGTTGTAGCGCAGGTACCTGTCGTAACACAGTTACCCGTTATCGTCATTACTTTTACACATATTCTAGGGTCGGCAGGGCAACCACTAAACCTCATTGATAATGCATTTGATAAAACATCAAACTTAGGGTCCAAAGGTTGTACCGGTAATTGTGTTGTACAAGCACCACAACCACAACCAATATTATGATATGCTGTTGTTGCACTTTTTGGATAAACCATCAAACAATTTGCATTTGTAAACCCTGTCTGATTACAAGTACAACTACTCAAACTTGTAAGTCCTGATGTAACTCTTGTATATCCACTATCACTTGCAGGATGACCATCGGCAAAATGATAGTATTTATTTTCAGCTCTTGTACCAAAGTAAAAGAATGTTCCAGAATTTTCAGGATAACGAGTGTTTAAGTATTCTTCTGTGGATGCACTAATTGAATATTCATCAGTTATTCTAGGTTTAATAACCGTTTCCATAGTCCAACCCTTATTTAATCTCTCAGGAAAAACTTCATAGTCGTAACCAAACAATTTATAAAACCCTTGATAGAAACCCCCGTATAGTTCTTGATAATACCCAATTGTAGATGCACTTTTTGAAACGATGTTGTACATCGCATTTTTTGGTCTACCTGAAAAAACTTGATTAGGATTCAAAGTATAACCCGTAACCATGTGTAATTTCATTCTTCTATCATAATAGTGTGGGTGAAACTTATAATCATCCCTAACACCCATCGTATAGTATAATGTTTGTCCTGTCATTCCAGTATACAAACCGTTATCTGTTGCGGTTAACCCTACATCACAAGTACCTGTAAATGCTGAGAGACAACTTAAATCTAATTTGTTTGGGTTATAATAGTTTTTGGATACCAAAGTGGCACCAGTATAAAAGTTATCAAATGTCATAGTTAGTTGTGGACAAGAACCTGTATCGTTCAAATCTAAACGTATAGGTAATCTAGTTCCATCATTAGCACCTATAATGTCAGTTGAGAATACAACTTCCTCATCATAGTCCCTTTCATCCGCAGCCAACGTGAGGTCAAAATATTGACTTGTGTTCAAAAAAGATTTGTACTTTGGGTAATAATATGTATTTAAATTTTGAGTTGGCATTCTTTTTTATGATAAATACTTTGTATGGAGTATTTATAGGTAAAAGCTCAGATGAAAACGTACAAATACTCAACAGAAGAAAGGGCTGAGAGGGTTGCAGAAACTCTTGGTTGTACTGGTTCACACTATCATAATGAAAATGGTGATAGAAAATACATGCCATGCAAGTCCCACGAAATATTTTTAAAAAAAATGAAATCTTCTAATGAGGAACCGAAGGAACAGGAGGTTACTGAGTTAGTTGATGATGACGGAACATGGTTATCATCCAATATTCCTATTCTTTCTCCCGCAAATAATGGTTTAGGTACTAAAACTACCGACCAAATTGTACCAGCAGCAAGAAACCCAAGAGACCCATTGTTACGTGGATGGTACGGATACTATGGTGAAAATCATGTTAAAGAAATTAACATGAAAAAGGCATTTGGATATAAAGATACTATGGGTATGGACGCTAAAGAAACTTTGAATTATTTCAAAGATGAATTAGAAATGGATGATGAATCGGCAGAAAAAAGAGTCGAGGACGAATTTGGCAAAAGTCCTGAAAGAGATGAAAAATCACCATATAAAAATAAAAAAGGATTTGTAGGTAGACCCATTTTAAAGGAAAAAGAAATTGGTGAAGACGTTATCATAGATAAAAGTAAAGATGATGATACAGAAAAAAGAAGAATTAAAGATTTAATAAATCCACTTCTTTTAAGAAATATAAGGTCAATAAAAAAATTAGCAAAGGAACAAGGAATAACCGTTAAAGAATTAATTCAAATGTTAAGAGATGAATAAAAATTTATACGATAGAATTGCAATAATACCTGATAGTCTTGTAAAACACCTTAATGATTGTTTTACTTCGGTACAGGGAAATCAAAATATCGAAGGTTATAACAGAAACCAACAATTAAGACAAACAAAACAAGCCACTTACCAACAAATAAAAAGAATTAAAAGTTGGTTTGATAATTTTTCAGGAAAAAAAGAGGATGCTCCGTTTATTTTAAATGGTGGAGACAGGATGAAAATATGGTGTGATGAGGTTTTGAGAGTTTGGAGAGAAAACGATAAAAGTGGTAAAAAAATAAAAATGGATGCCGGAATGCAAAACCAATTTATTGATGACCACGAAAAAAATAATTTAATAACAAATCCTTTAGCATCTAACACAAAAACAAATAGTGATATCGATGTAAGAATGAAGGAAGAATTCGACATAATGAATAAACTTTATAAAAAAATAATATAATGGCAGTTCAATCAGATAAGATGGACTTTTCACAACCGACTAATGAATTAAGTCGTATTGCTGAAGAACAAAGAAAAAAACTTTTCCCAAGAAATGACTTCAATCCTGCTGACCAATATTCATCAGTTCATCCTGATGCAATCGCTGATGGTGATAAGATTGGTAGAGGTACAGGTGGTGAACTAGATATTTATAACCAAAATGCTGGAACATCATCAGACAGAACTGAAAGAAAAGATGACTTGAAAGTAAATAAATTTTCACAAAATAATCCATATTACACCGTATCGTGAAATTACTAAACAATCTTTCTGAACTAATTTTAGAAGCTGCAAATTTAGATGTAGTCCAAGATAGTATTAGAAATAAAAAAGTGATTACTATAAACTACGATGGTCGCGAATACGGTAGAGGTTTTCGTGATATAGAACCGGTATGTGTTGGGTATTCTAAAAAGGGTGAACTTGTTTTACGAGCATGGGAAAGACAGGGGGCATCACATTCAAAAGTTACAAGAGATAACCCTATTCCTGGTTGGAGGTTTTTTAAGTTAGTAAAAATATTGACTTATCAACCACAGGGTGATAACTTTTATGAAATGAGACCTGATTACAATCCAGATGGTGATAAACTTATGTCGAGTGTGATAATAAACGCAAAATTCGACGACACACAAAATATAGCATAGCATGTCAGATTTAATGCAAAAATTAGCAATTTCTAAAAAAATTATGGACGCACATAATGGAATAAATAGAGGAACCGCCACACCATCAATGCCGATGGTTGAAAATTACGATGTACCTAATGCATCATATAATATACCTCAGGAATATATGATGGAATCAACAACTCAAAGTTCTAATTTTGACCCATCAAAACCAATCGAATCAGATAGAATTATGAATTCTAAATTACCTGATGAAATAAAAAAATTGATGATTGAACAACCAATCGTACAACCAAGTTCTATGAATGGTGGTTCTGTAATAAGTAATGAAATCATTGAAGGTGCTCAAAGATTGATGGGTATGAATTCAAACTCAACAACACCACAAGAATCACCAGCTAAGGGGTTAACAACAAAACAACCATCACCATCTAATTTTAATTTGAATGAAATGAAATCTATGATACGAGATGTTGTTAGAGATACCGTTAGAGATGTTGTAAGAGAAGAACTTAAAGATGCGGGAATGCTAGTTGAATCCACATCTAAGTCAAACGACACAATCCAATTTAAAGTAGGTAACCATTTGTTTGTTGGTAAAGTTACCACGGTGAAAAAACTAAAATAAAATTATTATAAATGATAATAATCCACTCTCAAAAGGGGTGGATTTTTTATTTTAATTCACCTACTTTTACTGAAAAAACACTCATGAATAAAATTAAAGTATTAGTACTACCTTCAGATAAAACAGGTGTGGGTAAATTTAGGTCTATCGACCCTCACGTAAGTTTACAAAATTTGTATCCGGACGAATTTCACGTAGATATTGACTACGAGCCAAAAGTAAATGATTATAATTTTTGGAAAAACTATGATATTGTGCATTTTCATAGAACTATCGCACATAACTACGATGATTCAGTAGATTTAATTAAAAGATTAAATTCTATTGGTATTATAACTATCATGGATTTAGATGATTATTGGTTACCCACAAAAGAGCATCCTGTACATCAGATGGTTATACAAACAAATCTTCACAAAAAAATTATAGAAAATCTTAAGGTTGCGACTTATGTTACAACCACTACTTCATTTTTTGCTAATGAGATTTCTAAGTTTAACAAAAATGTTTTTGTTTTACCAAATGCAATTAACCCAAATGAACCACAATTTAAAGCTAAAACTGAACCTTCCGATAAACTTAGATTTGGTTGGTTAGGTGGTTCATCACACCTTCATGATTTGAAATTATTAGAAGGGACGATGAATAAGTTATCTCCTTTGAAAGATAAGTTCAGTATGTATTTGTGTGGTTTTGATATTAGAGGTACTGTAACCGAAATAAATCAACAAACGGGAGAACAAAAACAAAGGGACATTTTACCACAAGAAACTGTTTGGGCAAGATATGAAGAAATTTTTACGGACAACTACAAGTTAGTAGACCCAAAACACAAAGATTTTTTAATGAAGTTTGTCGAAGAAGAATATAAAAGTGATGAACTCCCATTCTATAATAGAATATGGACAAAACCTGTTACAAGTTATGCTAACAACTACAAATGGTTTGATGTCTCATTAGCACCAATTAAAAATCACGTATTTAATAGAGTTAAATCACAACTTAAAGTTATTGAAGCAGGTTTCTATAAAAAAGCAATAATCGCTTCTAATATTGGTCCATACACTATCGATTTAAAACACGCACTCAATAAAGGAGAATTTACTGACGGAAATGCGTTGTTAGTTGATGAAGCAAGAAATCATAGTGATTGGTCTAAGTATATGAAAAAACTAATAGATAACCCTAACTTGGCTTATGATTTAGGTCAAAGATTATATGAGACTGTTAAAGACACATATGATTTAAACAAAGTAACAAAAGATAGAGCTGAATTATACAAATCCTTGATAAAATGATAAACGTACCTATTAACAAAATTTTATTTTTAGATATTGAAACTGTTGGTCTGTGTAAAGACTGGAGTTCTTGTCAAGAAAGTCATCCCAAAATTGCAGAACAATTTGTTAAATATTTCGATTGGTTCTTAAAAAGATTCCCAGAGGATAATGTTGAAACAAATGGTTTAGAGGAAGAAATGCAAAAAATGAATGATGTTTATGCTAAACGAACAGCATTAGTTCCTGAGTTTGCCAAAATAGTTTGTGTCTCGATGGCATTTGTTTTAGAAAATGGTGAGATTAAAAAACAAACTTTTTCTAACGATGACGAACACAAGTTGTTATTGGAAGTAAGAGACCTTTTGAATAGATGCCATAAATTAGATTTTTATCTTTGTGGTCATAACCTTAAAAACTTTGATATTCCTATGTTGGCAAAACGTATGATTATCAATGGGATTATGCCATCAAAGATTCTTCCTTCATATGATACTAAACCTTGGGAAGTAAAAGCAATTGACACAAAAGAAATTTGGCAATATGGGGCTTACACTGCTATTGGTTCCTTAGATTTAATGTGTACTTGTTTGGATATACCAACACCTAAAGATGGACCAATAAACGGAGGAATGGTTCATGAAGCGTATTGGAACCACAATAGACTCCAAGAAATTGCAGAGTACTGTGAAAAAGATGTGGATGTTTTAATAAACGCAATTTTACAATTAAAATCACTTAAATAATATGTTTGATAGATTAAAAGAAGCTAAGGAGCAAATCAAAATGATTAAAGAAATGAAATCCATGTTGGGTAATGCTGACTTATCAGACCCTAAAAAATTTATTGAGTCTTTGGGTTTAGATATGGACGATTTAAATAACCATTTCAATCAAATGAACGAACAATATGCTAATGAGGCGATAAATATAGATTTAAAATTTATAAACTCATCTGAAAATAAAAATCCACATTATGAATATTCTTCAGATTCTGGTTTTGATTTGAGGTCATCTGAGGAAGTTTGGATTCAACCTAATTCAAGAGCTCTTGTACCGACAGGTATCAGATTAGATATAAGTGAATCTTATGAAGTACAAATAAGGTCAAAAAGTGGTTTAGCATTAAACCAAGGATTGTTTGTTTTGAATTCACCAGGAACAATTGATAGTGGATATCAGGGCGAAATTAAAGTAATTTTATTCAACACCACAAACGAAAAAATTAAAATTGAGAAGGGTCAAAAAATTGCACAAGCGGTTTTATGTCCTGTTATTTGTGGAAAGTTTGTTAATTTAATCGAAGTTAATAAAATAGAAGATAAGGACAGAAATAGTAATGGTTTCGGTTCTACGGGATTATAATATGTATGATTATTTGATTGTTGGTTCAGGATTTTTTGGTTCTATTTGTGCATATGAATTACACAAAAAAGGACATAAAGTCTGTGTTATCGAAAAAAGAAATCATATTGGCGGTAACTGTTATACATCTGACATAGATAACATTAACGTACATGACTACGGTCCTCACATATTTCACACATCTAACGAAAAAGTTTGGTCTTGGATAAATCAATTCACATCATTTAATAACTTTACTCTTAGGACTGTTGCTAATTACAAGGGTGAGACATATTCTCTCCCTTTTAATATGTGGACTTTTTCTAAAATCTATAACATTACACACCCACACCAACTAATTGAAAAATTAAAAAAGTATCAAAACAACGACCCAAAAAACTTGGAAGAGTGTGCAATAAGTTTAGTTGGTAAAAAATGTTACAAAAAACTAATCAAAGGTTATACTGAAAAACAATGGGGAAAGTCGGCAAAACTTTTACCTAAAGAAATAATTGAAAGGTTACCAATAAGATTAAACTATGATAACAATTATTTTAACGACAAGTATCAAGGCATACCTATTGGTGGTTATACGAAAATATTTGAAAAATTATTAGACGGTATTGATATAAAGTTGAATACCGATTTTTTTAAAGATGACTTACCAAAATATAAAAGGTTGATTTATACGGGACCGATAGACAAGTATTTCAACTATCAATTCGGACCTTTAGAGTATAAAACAGTTGAGTTTGAACATATGAGATTAGACTTAAAAAATTATCAAGGGGTCGCAATTATGAACTACACTGATAAAAAAACAAGAAAAACAAGAACCATAGAACATAAACATTTTGAAAATTCAGAGTCAGATGTAACTTGGGTTACCGACGAATTTCCAGTAGAGTATCAACCTGATATTACTGACCCATACTACCCTGTAAATGATAAAACAAATAATGAACTTTATGAAAAGTATAAAAAACTTTCCATTGAGGAAAAAAATGTTTATTTTGGAGGTAGATTAGCCGAATACAAATATTATGATATGGATAAGGTAATATTATCGGCACTTAATTTTATAGAAAATATCAAATGATAACAATAGGATTTTCAACAAGAAAAATTGACAATAGTTTTGTAGAACTATTGAAAAAATCATGTGGTGTACCAAACCCACAAATAATCCCAATAGAAAATGAAGGTAAATATTCATTACCTGAAGCTTACAATATGATTTTAGAACAAGCAACAAATGATATTGTTGTCTTGTGTCATGATGATATCTATTTTGATAGTAAGAATTGGGGTAGTAAAATATTAAAACACTTCAAAAGAAGTCCCGAATATGGGATTTTAGGTCTTGCAGGTTCAACACAATTACCTGAGTCCGCAAAATGGTGGGAAGACTTTTCAAAAATGAAAGGTATTGTTAATCATGAACACGAAGGTAAAAAATGGGAATCAAAATATTCTGCAAGTTTAGGTAACCAAATTGAAGATGTGGTTTTAGTCGATGGACTTTTTATTGTTTTAAATAAGAAAAATATTAAACAAACTTTTAATGAAGAAATAAAAGGGTTTCACTTCTATGATGTAGATTTTTCATTTAGAAACTTTATTGAAGATGTAAAAATTGGAGTTATGT
>JACCDJ010598824.1_pt1 | contig 10444 bp, 10 predicted proteins | sample 7444481 | NCBI WGS metagenome assembly JACCDJ01 (sample SAMN15323435, study PRJNA562643) | freshwater metagenome | isolation source: river surface water | place: USA:Blue River Watershed | collected 2017-08-15 | reverse complement strand
TTGATTTTTTTTGCGTCCAGCCAAAGTAGCCCGCACCCGCAGTGGAGATGGCTAGCAAAATGATGGCAATGATTTTTAACATGGTCTATTCCAGAATTTAATTTCCGTGCTTAGTCAGATTCGGCACTAAGTCAGATAACTTGATAAGAGAATTTGATAAGTTGAATTTATCTGTCGGCTCTGAAGCTAATGCCTCGGCCATCGGTGGTGACGCCTACGACATAAAGACGCTGTGTTTTACCAGCCAATGGGCTGGTGGTCACGAAGGCTGCACCATTGAGTACTTGGTTTTTCAGTGAACACTGGGTTGCATTGGGAATCGTCAAAGAGACTGTAAACAAATTGGTGCCATCAAAGTTGGGGCTCAATGCGCCTTGTGTCAACTGGCAGTCTTGCTGAAAAGTCATTGAAGTTGTGACGGCGCCTTGTGCAGAAATGCTCAAAGAAAAGTTGTCGATATAACCCATTCCATAAGACCAACGACCTTGCCACGCGCCTTGAACCTGACTTAAATTGGCGGGAACATTGTATTGATAAGCATTGGGAGCGCTGGCCGCAACGGACAGTTCTCTGCCTTGCTCTAAACCATTGGCAGGAAAAGTCAAATTGACTCGAATCACGCCATTACCCAAATTACTCACCGCTCCTGTACCCGTTCTGGTTGCAGCAGAAATGTTGGGGTACAAAAACACTCGCGTCAGTGAGGCATTGTTGGTTCCGGTAAAAGTGCCGGAGCCGCTGTACAAATCGGGGTCGGTTGCGTTGTAATAAAGACCATAAAAATTGGTCGTTGCGCCCGAGCCTTGTGTCGTAGGCAGAAGCATGGTCACCCAATCTTTGCCGATGAGCGACGCTACGTAAGCGCCAGGGGCAATGAGGGGTGCAGTTGTGGGTGTGACAGGTGTCGATGGCACGGCAGGCGCTGCAACATCGGAGGTGCTGCTCCCCCCGCCGCCACACGCCACCAAAAGGACGGTCACTAACATCAAGGACAGTTTTAGCTGCAAAGGCTTCAAACGCTGTTTGAACTTGATCGGATGAATCATGAACATAGGGATACTCTTTTCAAGAACTGTGCACTACTTTATAGTAGGGCGCATGACTGTTATTCAAACTACCCTGCAAACGCAAACTTGCCAAGACAAATTTGCGAACTTTTGGAAACAAGCGAAGGCATTGGTTGCCGTGTTGACCTTGCTGGTGCCATTTGCTGCTCAAGCAGAATGGCAAAAAGTCGTCACCACCGATTCTGGCACCATCTACATAGACGATGCCAGCATTAAGCGTACGGGGCCAATTCGATCTTTTTGGAGTTTGCTCGATTACAAAACGCCTCAAAAAGCGCAACGTGGTGCTTTTTATGTGTCTACTCGCACACACATGGAAATGGACTGCCGCAAAGAGATGGTTCATATGTTGCAGTTTTCCATGCACACTGGCCCCATGCTGACTGGCGAAATCATTGACACCCAAGGTGTCATGCGTGAGTGGCAAAGCATTCCCCCCGACACACCCTTGGTCAATGTGTTTCGCTTTGTTTGCGGAAAATAAAGTTTGAATTTGCTTCATGGTCGCACCCAAGCGGCCTGAAGCCAATGCCTGTAGCGCGGCAAAAAATTCCACGCAAAATCTTGCACGTTTGTGCCTGACGGAAATACGCTGTGTGTTAAGTGGTCAAGCCAAGGGCTTTGTGCATCCAGTTGCGTCAACCATTGCTGGTCATGCCAATCGGGGTTGCGCATGGGCAAAGCACTTTCTGGTGCAACGGGGTTGTTCAGACGACCAGACATCCGGTCATGAATACTGCCCCACTCGCGACCCTTCAGTCGAACTTGGAATTGTTTGAGTTTTTTTTCTACCAATTGCCAATCGGTGGCCGCATGTTGAAAGCGCATTTGCCCCAGTACGTTGTCAAAAAACACCAAGGCTTTGGGGTGGGCCGCCAGCAGCGCGTCTAAATTTTGCAAAGCATCTTGCGTGTGGCAATTCAGCACAACACCTTGCGCTTTAAGTGCTGCACCATGACGCAGCTTAAAGAGGAAAGCTGCCAATGGGTCAATGTCGAACGTGTCAACGCGCGCAAACTTGCTTAGCCATTGACAGGACATCATCCAGCCAGCGCTGGCACCAATCAGTAACAAAGTAGGTTTTTCTCGGCTTTCGTTAGTTGGCAGGGCTGGCGCACTTTGTAGCAACCATTGTTCTATGGCTTGTGCCGTAGGCGCCCAACGCGCTTGCGAGCGCCAAGCCAGCCAATGCCAAGAGATGCCGCCAGTGAGGTTCATGTCTGAGGTTTCAGGTTGAACTGCATGACACCCAATGCATCCATGCGTCGTTGGTCTTTTTTGTTTTCTTCACGTTGCACAGCCAATGCATTTTGATCTGCCAAAGTTTGCATTTTGATGCGCTCACGTTCGGCCATCACCAATCTTTCTTTGATGCCAACGATGGCATTCTCAGTGTACTGAATATCGGTTTTGACACGTTGCATCAGCGTTAGCAACTGTGACATAAACTGCCTTTGGTTCATGGCTTCACGCATGCCCAGACTTTGGGCATCGGCACGGTTCAAGCCTTCTCGGTATTCTTCGTACATCTTTTGGACACGTTGTTCGCTGGTGCGCAAGCTTTCTAGACGTGTTCGTGCTTGTAACAATTCATTTTGAATGGCCGTAATTTTGTCTTCGGCCTTTTTACACAAGACATTCCAGCAAGGACGGGCTACAACGGTGTCGTTCATGCGGGTACTGCCATCATGTTGCGAATGTCTGCACGTGTGCTGACTTCATCTTTGCCTTCGTGCATGTCTTGGCGCAGGTACTGCTCCATCGATTCACGCAAGCGAATGGCTTCGTCCAATGTGGGATTGCTGCCTCTTTCGTAGGCACCCACTTGAATCAGGTCCACATTTTGTTGGTACAAAGACCACAGTCGTCTGAACTTATTGGCCAGCTTCAAATCTTCGGGCGACAGCAGGCTTTGCATCACTCGAGAAATAGAACCGTTCAAGTCAATGGCCGGGTAGTGCGCTGCATCGGCCAATTTTCGCGACAACATCACTTGGCCGTCTAAAGAAGCACGGGCAATGTCCACAATCGGATCGTTGGCGTCATCGCCTTCGGCCAGCACGGTGTAAATGGCCGTGATCGAACCGTGACCATGACGGCCTACGCCAGCACGCTCAATGAGGTTGGGCAACAAAGCAAACACAGAAGGGGGATAACCTTTGGCAGTAGGGGGCTCACCAATGGCCAAGCCAATTTCGCGCTGTGCATGGGCAACGCGAGTTAGACTGTCGACCAACATCAAGACATTCAAACCTTGGTCTCGGAAGTACTCGGCAATGACGTGCGTCATGTGTGCCGCTTTTAAGCGCAGCACTGGCGATACATTGGCGGGCGCTGCCACGACCACCGATTTTGCAAGGCCTTCTTCGCCCAAAGATTCTTGAATAAAGGCCTGAACTTCGCGGCCACGCTCTCCTACCAAACCAATCACCACCACGTCGGCTTTGGTAAAGCGGGTCATCATGCCCAAGAGCACACTCTTGCCCACACCCGAGCCAGCCACCAAACCAACGCGTTGTCCGCGACCCAGTGTCAACAAGCCGTTGATGGCTTTCACACCGACGTCTAGCACGCTGTCGATGGGACCCCGCTCCATGGGGTTGATGGGCAAGCCCAACAAACTCAAACGTGCTTTGCAAGCAGGCTTGGGTTTGCCGTCTAAAGGTTCACCACGACCGTCAATGACGCGGCCAAGCAGTTCGGGACCTAAGCAAGCCGTGCCCAAGTCGTGCGCAATTCGCACTGACGCACCAGGGCCAATGCCCACGGGTTCAGTGAGCGGCATGAGGTACAAAGTTTTGTCATTGAAGCCCACCACTTCTGCTTCAATTTTGTGGCCGTCTTGGCCAATCACTTCACAGCTAGAACCCACTGGTGCCATGATGCCGCGTGCTTCCATGCGAAGGCCTACCAAGCGGACCAGGGTGCCACAGCGCTCAGGGCTTGAGGCCCTTGCCAATGACATGGTACGGGCCACTTCGGCTGCAAAGTTAGTCATGAGAGTCTCCCGTGACGTCATCGGCATCGGCTGCTAGATCTGTAAGATCTACAACATCTTCATTGCTTGTTGGTTTTGCATCGGCCAAATCAAGATCTGGCAAATCCAAAGACGATAAATTCATGGGTGATGCTTTGCGTGGCAATGCATCTTCTACCGTGTCCGCTTTACCCCGTCTTGCTGCCAATCGCTCGGGCTGAAAGGCTGTTTGCGCTTGCCAAGGCTTTGGTTCTTCAAGCAAAGCGCGCGCCAGTGTTTCAAGGCGATGTTCAATGAGGTCACTCACCACAGCATCGTCAGCGCGCACGCGAATGCTGCCGGGTAACAAATGATTGTCGGCTACCGTGCGCCACGTGTGCGTTTGTTCGCCAGGAACGGCCTTGTGGTTTTGCAGCAGCGCCAAGTCATTGGGGTTGAGTTCCACCACCACACTGCCTGCAGTTTGCACGTCCAGTGTTTCAATGCAACGGTCTATCAGGCTCTGGATGCTGTTGGACGAAAGGCTGAGTTCTGCCAATGTCAGTTGTTCTGCCAAATGCAAAGCCAAACGCTTCAATGGTTCGTTGTAAGCCGCAGGATTTTCTTGCAAAGCCAACACGCCTTGTTCAATGTTTGCCAAAATCTGATTGGCTTTGTGGGCCAATGATTCTAGGGACTCAGCTTCTGCTTTGTCTGCCTCGGCCTGATCTGCCTCACGCTGCATTTTCTGACCGTCGGCCACGCCACGGTCATACGCTTCTTGCTTTATTTTTTCGATCGCTTCTGCGTCGAGACCAGAGACCGCGGAAGCTGTGGAATGCTTCTCATCTGCCGCCGACAACTCAGCGCCATCTTTCGCAGTGACATCTGTCACGCCCGTGTCGTCGCCCAAATTGGCTTCTGCTATTTTGCTGGCAACTTGCTGCTCTTCTACCGTCCACAGCGCAAACTTGTTGGCTTTGTTGCTGAGGTAATTCTCTTGAACAAATCCAGCATTTTGCAACTCGATGGGCCGAAGAGGCTGCAGGGGTTGCCATTTGGGCGCAGGCCTTGCTGCACCGCCGCTTTTGCCTGGGGGGAGGGGGTTATACAAAGTCGCCTCCGCCTAAGACCAACTCACCAGAGTCAGACAACTTACGGGCAGAACGCATGATTTGTTTCTGTGCTTCTTCCACATCGGACAAGCGCATGAGGCCTTTGGCATCCATCTCGTCTTTGAACATGCCTCGTGCACGTTCAGACATGTTGTCGAAGAAACGTGCTTTGACTTCTTCGCTGGCGCCCTTCATGGCAATCATCAGCTGGTTGTTGTCCACTGCACGCATGAGCACCTGAATGCCTTTGTTGTCCACCGCACTGAGGTTTTCGAAGGTGAACATGTTGTCTTGAATGCGCATCATCAAATCGGCATCGATGCTCTCCAAGCCCTTCATGATGGAGGCTTCCAAGGCAGTCTTGGTAGAGTTCATGATCTGCGCAGCGGCCTTGATACCACCGAAGCTAGAAGACTTCGAGCTGGTGTTGGTGGAGAACTGCAGCTTCATGATCGACTCAAGTTCTTGCATGGCCGAGGGCTGCACAGTTTCTAAGCTGGCCACACGTTGAATGATTTCGGGGCGTGTGTCGTCGGGTAAGAAGTTCAGCACGTCGGCGGCCACTTGATGGTCTAGCACCGACAAAATAATGGCCGTTACCTGAGGGTGTTCGGTTTTGATCATGTCGGCAATGGAGCGTGCGTCCATCCACTGCAAAATCTCCAAACCTTTGGTACTTTGGCCTGGCAAGATCCGGCCCAGCACAGAAGCGGCTTTGTCGTCGCCCAAGGCGCGCCTGAAAACTTTTTCGACATAGTCGGTGGTGCCCAAACCCAAGCTTGATTGCTTTTTGATGGTGGCCACAAAGTCATCCAAAATTTCATTCACAGCTTCTTGCGATACATCAGACACCGCCACCATGGCGCCGCCCAAAGCTTGCACTTCACCAGGGTTCAAAAACTTGATGATTTCTGAGGCTTGTTGTTCACCCAGCAACAACATCAGTACGGCTGCGCGTTGCGCACCGCTGATGTTGGACATTTCGATGCGCAGTTTTTCTGCGGCTTCGGCTTCGGCTGCCGACAATTGAAGTTCTTTTTCTGCCATGGTCGTTCCTTAGGAAACTCGAATCATCTTCTTCAACACACTGGCCACACGCGAGGTGTCTTCTGCCACGATCATGCGCACCAAAGCCACTTTGTCGTCGTAGGTGTTGGCCGTGTCCAGCATCTCCATGGAAATGCTCGATTTCTTGGGCTTGAGTTTGGCCTTGATGTCTTCCAAGGTTTCGCCTTCGCCCAATTGGATGGCGCTCATGTCTTCTGCAGACAACTCACCATCGGCCAGCGCAATCTTGGCGGCGGTTGCTGCTGCTTCAGCTGCTGCAGCTTCAGCGGCCAGCTCTTCAGGTGTCTTCAGCAAGCCCAACATGCGCAGTACAGCAGGACGAATGACCATCATCAAGAATGCCAAGAACACAATACCCAACAAACCACTCTTAATGTAGGTTTGCATAGACTCGTCTTTGTACCAAGGAATGCTCAGGTCGTAAACAACTTCAGGCTCAAACTTGGCTTGCACCACAGTGACCACATCGCCACGCTTCTCGTCAAAGCCCACCACACCACGCACCAACTCTTGCATGCGTGCAATTTCTTCTTCGGTATAGGGGTTGGGTGTTGAGGGACCAGGTACGCCCTTGTCGTCTTTGGCGCCAGGTGTAGGGGCACGCTCGTTGATCAAAACAGCCACGCTCAAGCGATCAACGGTACCCGTCGCATTCTTCACATGACGCACAGAACGGTCTAGTTCGTAGTTGCGTGTGCTACGTGCCGTCGTGCTGTTGGTACCTGCGCCAGTGCCTGCAGATGTGGCTGCTGCAGAATTGGTTGTGGCAGAAGGTGCAGGCGGAGGCGTGTTGGACAAAGAGCCAGGTATGCCTGCCGCTTCTTGTGCAGAATTTTTGTCTTCGCTGAGTGCTTCCGACCGGGTCTTTGGACCTTTGTCACGGGTGTCAAAGTCTTCTGTGGTGACTTCGGTTTGCGTAAAGTTCAGCGCCATGTTCACTTGTGAGCGCACATTGTTGTCGCCCACAATGGGAGACAAAATTTGCGTCACGCGTTGGCGATACACATCTTCCATCTTTTGTTTGTGCTGGCTTTGTGCCGATGTGAGGCCCAAGGCTGCAGCGGTGCTGGAATCGGTAATCAGCTTGCCTTGGTTGTCTACAACCGCCACGTTCTCTGGCGTCATGAGAGGCACACTAGAAGCTACCAAATGAACCAAAGCTTGCACTTGGTTCTGCGACACAGAGCGGCCGGCATAAGGTGTGATGATGACCGAAGCCTTAGGCGGTGTGCGGTCGCGCACAAAAACCGACTGCTTGGGCATTGCCAAGTGCACACGCGCTTGTTGAATGCTGTCAATTTGCATGATGGTACGCGCCAACTCTTGCTCCATCGCAGAGGTGTAGCGTACTTGTTCCATGAACTGGCTGGTGGTCATGGCCGATTGGTCTTTCAAAGACTCCATGCCCAAGTTGCCAGTTTTGGGAATGCCTTTGGAGGCCAAGAAAATACGTGCTTCGTGGTATTTGTTAGAAGGCACTGTAATTTGACCCGATGCTGGGTCCATCACGGGCTTGAATTCGCTGGCCTTCAACGCTTCCATGGCTGTTTGCTGATCGGCCTCGCTCATGTTGACCATGAGAGGACGGTAGCTTGGCATGTTGATCCACACATACAACAGCGCAAACAACAAGACTGCCAAGGCCATGAGCACAATGGGCATGGCTTTTTTAACGCTTGGCTGTTGCAGCATCTGTTGCAGGCCTGCAATGGGGCCACTGCCAAAGTTGTTGCCACCGTTACCGCCATTGAAGCCATTGTTGCCGCCAGCCTGTTGGTTGATGTCCATGCCAGGCGTAAAGGTGGCCAAGGCGCCGCCGCCATTACCGTTGGCATTGCCAGTGGTCGTGAGGGCATTGCTGCTTGCGTTGCCGGTCGCTAGACCAGGCTGAAAAGGAGCGAGTGTAGTTGCCATGTTGCGAATCTCTTTGTCGTATCTTTAGTTGCGGCTAGACAGTCTGTCAATGTCCAGGGCGTTAAACAGGCATGTTCAAAATGTCTTCGTAGGCTTTGAGCACTTTATTGCGAACTTGCAAGGTGGCTTCAAAACTCAAAGACGATTTCTGCATGCTCAACACCACATCGGTGAGGGGCACGCCTTCGCCACGTTCGTAAGCCGCAGCAATCTTGCTGGACTCCACTTGCGTGCTATTTACCTTCTCAACAGTTTGACGAACCAAGTCGCCAAAGTCTGCGGGACCTTGCGTCTTTTGTGAGCCACTGAGGCCATTCAGGCCGCCTACCTTGTTGCCATCGTCGTCCATGCCGCCAGCGGCTTGAGACTGATAAGAGCGCAGGGTTTGCAACATCGATTGAATGTTGCTGTGTGAATTGATTTTGTCGACCATTTGAGTTCCCCTTAAGCGGCCCAAGCCATGTTGCCGTTTTCAGCTTTCAACTTGGCCAGCTTGTAACGCAACGTACGTGGGCTAATGCCCAACTTGGCAGCGGCTTCCATGCGACTGTCGGTGGTTTGAATGGCCGCCAAAATCATTTGGTGTTCGCTGCTTTTCACGGCATCTTGTAGGTTGGTTGCCGTGTTTTGATGCCCCTCAACTTGTGCGTTGGCGGGCTGGTGTAAGTTGCCGGAGTTAAAGACCGCTGGCATGCCATTGGTGAACGTTTCAGATGCCAGTGTGTCTGCATGGGGCTGGCTTGAAATGAATGCAGAACTGCTTGTGAAGTTGCTCAACTCAGGCGCCTGCGCACATTCATCAAACATCAAATGCATGGTATCGATGTGACCATCTGGGCACAGCACAACGGCACGTTGCACCACGTTTTCCAATTCACGGACATTGCCAGGCCAGGCATAAGTCAACAGCTGAGTTTGTGCAGCAATGCTGACTGAAAACTGTGTGTCTTTTGCATGTCGGGTGAGCAGCTGACCGACCAAGGGCAAGATGTCGCCTGGTCTTTCGCGCAGAGGTGGCACGCGCAACTTGAATGTGCTGATTCGGAAGTACAGATCTTCCCTGAACTCTTTGGCTGTAATTGCCTGACGCAAATCCTTGTTGGTGGCCGCCACAATGCGAACATCAACGGCCACAGCGCGTTCTGCGCCAAGGCGAGTCAACTGGCGTTCTTGCAACACACGCAGCAACTTGGCTTGCAAATGCAAAGGCATCTCGCCAATTTCGTCTAGAAACAAAGTACCGCCATTGGCTTGTTCAAACAAACCCTTGGCGTCTTTGTGAGCGCCAGTGAAGGCACCTTTCTCATGCCCAAACAGCATGTCGTCAATTAAGTGCTCTGGCAGGGCCGCGCAGTTCAAGCCCACAAAAGGACCGCGTGCTCTTTTAGAAGATTCGTGCAGCACACGCGCCAAAATTTCTTTACCGGCGCCAGTAGGGCCTTCAATTAGCGCTGTCACATTGGCCTGTGCTACGCGTTGTGCCAATGCCAACAAGTGCTGGCTGAGTGGGTCAACGTACACCACACTGCGTGGCTCAATCACTTGGCCTGATGGGCCTGATAAATCGCTCAGTGCCTTTGAAGCCATGGAGACTGTCTTTGAGCGCAAAGGTGCTGCAATTTCTGCAAGATTGATGGGCGCTTGGGCACCCTCGGCTGCATTCACAGAGCGGGCTGCAATTTTCCAGGCGTCCAATGACCAATCGTCAGCTGCAATGACATGGCAAGCGCCTTGTTTGACAGCATCCACAACAAGGTCAAGCTGGCTGCGGTCAACTCTGCAAATAAGTGGGCGAGATTTAAAGGCGTTGGGAAAGAAGCTGAAAATGCCAGCCAACAAGCCGTGTGTTTTGTCATGCAGCAACACCACCGGTGTGCTTGGCTGTTCTGTCATGGCAATTTTCAAATCCAACAGTGTGTGAACACTGCGTGGAACCAGGCCTGCTTCTAGCAGCTTTGCGTGCTCATGCGCGCTCAGAGAGTGAGCGGGGTCTATCCATAAGACTTGTTGCGCTGTTTGATTTGAGCTCATTGCTTTCGATCGCCTCATATGCATTGATATGCAACATAGGTAGCAATGGTCGTGCCAGCAAAAAATGAATACTAAGTAGCTCTATTGGGTGTGTTGTCGACGAATTACCGACACCACTGTTTTGTCCACGCAGCACTTCACACAACCCTAGACATGGTTGTTTGGCGTTTAGACGAATTCAATCCTCTCAGGCGGGCAATTCCCGTCCGAGCTTAGTCATGGAAATTAACTTAGCCCAACAACTTCAAGACAGTTTGCTGACTTGTATTGGCTTGTGCCAACACCGCAGTGGC
>JACCDJ011193323.1_pt1 | contig 10446 bp, 13 predicted proteins | sample 7444481 | NCBI WGS metagenome assembly JACCDJ01 (sample SAMN15323435, study PRJNA562643) | freshwater metagenome | isolation source: river surface water | place: USA:Blue River Watershed | collected 2017-08-15 | reverse complement strand
TCCAGAATGTGGGGTTAATCTTCGATTCTCCTGGGTTATCAAGCACTGAATGAAGCCATGTTGTGTAATCAGCCTTGATCCCATATTTCAAGTACTGCTGATATGAAGAGCTCAGTAACTTAACCAAGGGACGGACAGTGAAGATAACTTCGACTTTTCTCCCTTTGATTTCGCTGAAAATGGTACGAATTGCATCGCCATTGAGTTCTGAGAAAAATTCACTACTTATCAAAATTGTTTCGGCTTTACTGCCGTTGATTGATTTTGCTAATTGATTCCAATGCCTTCTTGATGTCTTTTCGCCGCCACGCTTACTCCATCCCCAAGATTTTCCAGTCAACGCCCACGCGATTCGGTGATGGGCTTTACGACCAATATTTGGGTAGATAATTCCGGCTGCTTTGAGTTCTTCGCTTTGTGCATCAAATGCCTCTTGTAACGCTGTAGTGCCTGACTTATGGAACCCGGCATGGATAACCAAACGGCGTTCGCGCATCACAAAATTATCCTAGTAACTCGCCATTAAATCTCGTCGTCTGCCTGTCAATTCGGTCAAAGTGTGCTGAGAATCGCGGCACGTGCGCCACGAACTAACTCCTCAAGCGCCATCGTTGGCTGGCCTGGAAATTCTGGACTCTGCTCTGCAATCAAGGGCAGATGCACAAACCCTGTTTTGATCTCAGTCTTAATCAAAGCTCTCTGTAATTCATAGAAGACGTGGTTGCAAACAAAGTTTCCTGCCGATAAAGAAAGTTCTGCTGGGATTCCAGCGCTTGTTATTGCTTCAATCATTTTCTCTACTGGGAGAGTTGTGAAATAGCCATCGTTGCCATGAGGATCGATAGCTCGGTTCTGCCTTTGATCCCCAGAATTATCTGCCATGCGAGCATTATCGAGATTGATTGCGATCTTTTCCGGCGTTATCGCTTTTCTTCCTTCTGCCTGCCCAAAAGCAATCACAACATCTGGATTAAAATCCTTTATTTTCGCCAACAACAATTCTGTGGCTCGTTCAAACTCAACGGGTAAAACTATGATTGCTAACTCAACGCCATCTATTGAGGATTGTGAAAGCGCTTCTACAAGAAGTTGTGAAGGGTTGAGGCGAGAACCACCAAAAGGTTCGAAGCCACTTAATAAGACTTTTCTTTTTTCACCCAACATCAAGAATTCAAGCTCTTAGACACCCATGAAAGCAGCGCCGATTAACAGAGCAGCCCATACCAAATGAAAAGGCACCATCCACTTCTGAATAGTTTCCACCGCAACCTGTGAGGATTCATCGGTTAATGCCTCCTTCTTCAACTGAAGAAGTTCACGCAATCCAACTGAGAGCACAAGCAAAGTCGCAAACCACGCCACCATGCAATATGGGCAGAGCGCTCCAATTACAAAGGTGGTTTGGAAAGCTAACCAATGACAGAAAAGAACCGCGAGAGCCGTTCCTGCTAAGAGAAGTTGCCAAAATACTTTTGGAAAACGAATTTCAAAAAATAGAGCAACAGCAACAACTAGCATCATCGCAAATGTTGCAACGCCAATAATTGAATTTGGAAACCCAAATACTTCAGCCTGCTTGGAGAGCATCACGCTCTTGCAATTGAGTGTGGCATTGATATTGCATGAAGGGGTATAGCCCTGATCTTTAAGAACTTTGAACTTATCAATCGTCAGGATGAAAGAAGCGGCAAACCCCGTGACCGCTGCAACTAACATCACCCATGCTGACGTGCGATTCTTAAGCTCCATTCCTCAAGGGTACCTTGCGCCTCTTTCAATTGGTACTCGATAAGAACGAAGGCATTCTTGTATTCTCACTCACATGCGCTTCCTAATCTCTGTCATTGAGACCTCCAACCGACCACCACACTCAAAAGATGAGATTGCGGCAATTGATGCATTTAATGAGAAGTTGGTTTTGGCTGGACAGCGAATTGTTGCAATTGGAATTGATTCACCTGACAAGTCCGTTGTGATTGACAATCGTGAGGGCAGAAATGAGATTACGGAAGGTCCACTCTATGATTCCTCCGAATATGTGAGCGGTATTTGGATAATTGATGTCCCTAATCATGATCATGCTCTCAAGCTAGCGTCCGAAGGTTCTATGTCTTGCAATCGCAGAGTCGAACTTCGCCCAATCTTCGGTTAAATTCGTGATACGAAAGTTCGCTCAAGTATCACTTGGTTTGTTTCTTACATTCGCAGGTCTATCTCACCTTGGTTCAAACCGCAAAGAGTTTCAAGCACAGGTCCCTACATGGTTACCACTAGATGTCGACTTCGTAGTCATTGCATCTGGCGTAGTCGAAATTCTTCTTGGAATATCTTTAATCCTTCTCTGGAGATTCCGAAGCCTTGTGGGTTGGACTGTTGCTATTTTCTTTATCGCCATCTTCCCTGGGAATATCTCCCAATATATGAACGGAGTTGATGCTTTTGGATTGGACTCAGATCAAAAGCGCTTGATTCGTCTTTTTTTTCAACCACTACTTGTGATTTGGGCGCTATGGTCTACAGAAGCATGGCGAAATTACAGGATGAATTCTCTGAATAAATAGTTGAATATCTGTACCCTTCAGTAGTGATTACACAGAAATCCTTAACTTTGGCCGCCGTCCTGGCATTCTTTGCAGGAATTGCTGTTGCATCTACGCCTGGAACAAACACAATGGAACATACATTCTGTGTAAATTCAAAGACTAAAGTTGTTACCTACGCAAAGTCAGGAAAGTGCCCTAAAGGAAACGAAGCCATTCAAGTTGGCGCCATCGGCCCACAAGGACCTCAAGGCGTTCCAGGAGACGTTGGACCATCTGGGCCGACAGGACAAACAGGACCTCAAGGCGAAGCTGCAAAGACCAGTTTTAATCTTTTGTTACGCGATGGCAGTGGAAAGTTAGTTGAAGACCTAGTAGGAGACGGCTCCGTCTATAAAGATGGTAGATATTGGACTTTAGATTATGAGACAGGCAAGTTTCTTCCTTACATCGGTGAGTATTTGTATGTATCGTTCTTTGATCCCGCCTGTAAAACTGACCCAGTAGTTGTACTTGGTTCTTTAAGTAAATCATCTGCGGAGCGCGAACTTGAGAGAAAGAAAACTCAATCAAAGTCCTACCCAGCAGTTATGTATGTTGGTGAGCAACAATTTGGACAAGACTTCTATTCAGTTCCATCTGAAGCTAAAGTTGTTGATAATCGAGATACAGCTACAGGTCCTGAGTGGTTTGAGTGGACCTTCAAGCGTGAGATATACTCATTGAATACTCAATTAGATCGATGTGAAAAGAATACCTACGCCTTTTTTTATATTGATGGCATAACTAAGTTAGAAATAAAAATGCCAGATCCACTGCCGGCGCCTATTAGGTGGTCTCGTACTTAAGCGAATTGCGCGCCCGTAGGGATTCGAACCCCAAACCTTCTGATCCGTAGTCAGATGCTCTATCCGTTGAGCTACGGGCGCAAACTGCCCGCGAATATTATCACCAAAAAATTGACCTACTTTTCCCTGATACCCTGCGAAATATGAAGCGATTCTCGCTAATTGCCGCGATATCTCTCCTATTTTTCTATATACAGATTACGTCCGCGACGGGAGTTGATATACCTGTTCTATGCGCAGATAAGTCGAGTTATGAAGTACGAACCTCAAATGTAATCAAAGGGTGTGCGAGCAATGAAATTTCCCTTGGTGAAGGTCCTATTGTCTTTTCATTAACCGCGGAGCGGAAACTAAATGTGACTCTGGATGCAAGGTTTAATGCTGCAAAGTCCGCTGCGGCCAAAGAAGGAATTGAGCTACGGATTGTTTCAGGTTATCGATCATTTGAACGACAAACTTATTTGTTCAATCAAGCAATTAAGAAATATGGAAGTTACAGGGCAGCTAGCAAGTGGGTCGCCCCCGCCGAGCTTTCACATCATCCATGGGGTTTAGCAATTGATGTCAATTACCCCAATGAACCTAAGGCTGCATACTGGCTGGAAGTACATGGTTACAAGTTTGGACTTTGTAGGATTTTCAAAAATGAATGGTGGCATTTTGAGGGAAATATTGCGCCCGGCTGGAGGTGTCCACCATTACTTAAAAACGCGCGAGCCTTAATTAAGCCCTAACATCTCATCGCGTTTTACAAACTTGACGCGTGGCTTGCCTAATGGTTCTCCTGCTTGAACTTCAGCAGAATTGATTTTCTCCCAATGCTCTTGAGAAACATAAATGATCCCTCTTGAAGAGAGTAGTTGATCAAAGTGAGAAGCAGACTTTGGCGTCTTGAGGTCTTCGACAAGCAATTTCATAACATCTGTTGAGTCACTTTTGTTTGTTCCGATAACCCCTGAAGGGCCACGTTTTGCCCAACCCACAACATAGGTGTTCGTGCTGTTCACACGTCCTTCGACATTCTTCACTCGGCCGTTTTCATAGGAAAGGCCGGCGATTTCGACTGATTCATATCCGATAGCTGAAATAACAAGACCGCATTTGATAGTAAATTTTTTCCCAGTTGAAATAACTCTGCCTTCTTTCACTTCATTGATGCCAAAAATGACTTCTTCGACTTTTCCATCACCGCGAATCTCAAGGGGTGTTGAAAGGAAATGAAAATACATAGCGCGTGCAAGATTTTTACTCTGGCTTTCAGCGATAGCCAACATCGCGTCAAGATTGGATTTAACATCTTTGGTTATCTCACCAGCGGCTTCTGCTCGTTGCTGTGCCGCTCTAATTTGGTTGTGATCTATATGTACATCGGTATGCTCTAGTTTAGGTAGTTCACGTAATTCCGGTGAAGTAAATGCTGCATGTTCCGGTCCACGACGACCACAGATATGAACTTTTCTTACCGAAGATTGATGCAGTTTTGTAAGCGCATGTGTTGCTGTATCAGTCGGATCTAATTCATGTGGTTCAAGAGCCAAAATACGAGCGACATCCATTGCAACATTCCCCGCTCCAATAACTACTGCAGTGTCACAATTAAGATCGACGTCTAGTTCCGAGTGATCTGGATGTGCGTTATACCAAGGCACAAAGTCAGCAGCGGATAAGGATCCGCTGAGCTCTTCTCCTGGAATACCGAGTTTTTTTCCTCTACTAGAGCCAGTAGCAATCACGACAGCGTCATATATTTCTTGTAATTCCTTTAGCGAAATATCTTTGTCGAGTTCGACATTACAAAAGAGCCGAAACCCTTCCGAAGTTGCAATTTTCTCGAAGACTTTCGAGACTGTCTTTATTTTCGGATGATCGGGCGCAACGCCACTTCTTACCAAGCCCCATGGCGTTGGAAGCCGTTCAATCATATCGATTGTGAATTTAATTTCTTCGGTCTGTAAATTCTGAAGGGCTTGGGCTGCAAAGTATCCTGCAGGGCCAGCGCCAACAATCGCAATGTTATAAATTTTCATAATTTCCTCTGAATAAAATCACACTAGAGGGTAATCGTGACTTTGCTTAAGCCCTTTGGGCTATCAGGGTCTAATCCGTTTGAGGTTGCCAAGTAATGAGTTACTTTTTGAAAAGCTATGGCATCAGTGATGCTGGCTAAGATTTCTGAAGAGCTGTGAGGTGTGTGGAGAACGACATCATCGCCCTGATTCGCACCGTAATTTCCAATCCAGAATAATCTCTTAGTTATCGCCCGAACTCTCTTTGGGGCATCACCAAAAGAATCCTCGGGTAGTCCATTGGGAGAGATGAAAATAACCTGCGAATCATCCGTAATGGATGCAATCGGTCCGTGAAGAAAATCAGATGTGGACATTCCTTGGACGGGAATGAGTGATGTTTCCTGCAGCTTTAATGCAAACTCTTTTGCATTGGGATAGGAAAATCCTCTACCTAGAACATAAATAGGCTTTTTGATTGAGATGTTTCGTGCGAAAGTTAAATAAGAGCTCTCATCATCTACTGTCGCCTGAGCATTCTTTATCAGCTCCTTGACTTCACTTTTAGCCATAGCCCAAGACATTACGAGTAAATAAGAGACCATGAGTTGGCCCACATAAGACTTGGTTGCAGGGACTGCAAGTTCAGGTCCAGCTTGTACCGATAGATGCGCCTCAGATAAAAGAGCAAGTGGTGAATTAGAATTATTAGTAATTGACAGTAAGTAGCCACCGCCATCTTTAGCCGCCTGGGAGAAAGCTGCTAAATCAGATGATTTGCCACTCTGGCTAATTGCTACAACCAGAGTCTTCTCGTAGCGAAACTTCGTCTTGTACATAGTCGCAACAGAAGGTGATGCCAAACCGCACGGTAAACCTAATTGCGTTTCAATTAAATACTTAAGGAAGTGCGCTGCGTTATCTGAGGTTCCGCGGGCCACTATTACGACTGATTGAAACTTCTTTTCGTTCAAGAGTGAGTGGATATCTGAGCGAGTTTCAAATTCAGAGGCTATCTCTCCCAAAATCTGTGGAATCTCAGCAATTTCGCTGAGCATTACATCTCCGGGATTACCCATAGTCTTCCATTCTGTAAAGTGAACTTTCCGCGGAGACGAGAGGATTTGAACCTCCGATTCCCTTTCGGGAAAACCTCATTAGCAGTGAGGCGCACTAGACCGGGCTATGCGACGTCTCCAGTGGAACGAAGTTTACCGCCCTCACGCGACCGTGAATGACGTAATAAAATCCATGGGTGAGCGAGCCTGTAAGCGAAGGAAATTACGTCGATCTTCACTGTCATGGTGGTGCGGGCTTTTATTTTTCAGACCAAAACCCTGAGAATATTGAATCAGCCATTAGGTTTCATAGAGAACATGGCTCATCACGATTACTAGCCAGTTTGGTTTCTGAAACGATCCCTAACCTCACATCACAAATTGAACGGTTACTCCCTTTTTGTAACAGTGGATTGCTCGCAGGTATTCATCTCGAAGGTCCATATTTAGCAAAGTCTCGCTGCGGTGCACATAAACCCGAATTGTTAAAAGCTCCAAGCCTTGATGAAATTAAGTCTCTTCTTGAAGTTGGAGAGGGATTTGTAAAAATGGTAACAGTCGCGCCAGAACTTGATGGTGCTTTGGATTCGATTAGATATCTATCATCGCAGCGAGTAATACCAGCTATCGGACATTCGGCAGGGACTTATGATGATGCAAAGAGAGCAATCGAAGCGGGGGCGGGCCTGGTAACCCATTTTTCTAATGCGATGAGCAAATTGGCTGATGGTGTAAAAACTTTTGCAACAGCTCTTCTGTATGAATCTACAATTCCATTGGAAGTAATATTTGATGGACACCACATTAAAGATCAGGAGTTAAAAATGATCTTGGACGCTGCTCCTGACAGATTAGTTTTTATCACCGATGCAATGTCGGCAACTGGGCAAAGCGATGGGGATTATCTGATTGGATCTCTGGCAGTTGTTGTAGAAGATGGAGTGGCACGACTAAAAAGTAATGGCGCGTTAGCCGGAAGTACATTAACTATGTCGAAGGCCGTTGCAAACGCTCGAAAGTTTGGAGTTTCGGAGGAAGTGGTTCGAAATTCCTCAGAAATCTTGCCTCGAAAAATTCTTGAGTCAGCACAGTAGTAAGTGTTTAATCTAGAGAGGTACTCTTAGCCTCATGACTTTCGACCAAGGTAAAGAGCGCAAGCTCCCGTCGCGTCCTCACGACATTCCAACTCCTGAACCACTCAAGAAGTTCATGGAACAGGGTTGGGCTCCTTCTCCTCTCGATGGCTTGAAGAAGAGTCCTGCTGCCGCATACGCAGTAGCGCGACGAAAGAAACTATCAGAGAGTTTTCCTGGCAAACGTCTAATAATTCCCGCTGGAACTTTCAAAGTTCGTAGCAATGATTCTGACTATCGATTCCGTCCCCACACTGCCTATGCATGGCTGACTGGAATAAGCGGAACCGATGCAGTCCCTGATTCTGTTTTGGTTTTAGAGCCCCGTGGTTCGGACCATGAATCTCTCTTATTTATTCATCCTCGCTCTACCCGTGAAAATAGCGAAGAGTTCTACCGCAATGTGCGTCATGGAGAATTCTGGATCGGGCGACGCATGACACTCGAAGAGACTGAATTCGCTTATGAAATTTCAGTGCGTCACATCGACTCGCTCGAAGAATTTCTTTCTCAAGGAAAAGATTCGCTCACACTTCGCGGAGAGGATTCTTATGTAGATTCTCGTGTCCAAGAAAGTAGCGCCGATGCCGCATTCTCATCTTGGCTATCTGAAGCGCGCCTAGTAAAAGACGAATTTGAGATTGCTGAGATGCAGAAGGCAATCGATGCAACGCACCGCGGCTTTGAAGACATGATCCGAGCCATTCCGGGTTCTGTCGGAAAAAAGCGAGGAGAACGACTTGTTGAGGGAGCATTCTTCTCCCGGGCTCGATACGAAGGTAATGATTTGGGATATGACAGTATCGTCGCTGCCGGATCACATGCATGTGTCCTTCACTGGATTCGCAATGATGGCGAGCTTCGCAACGGTGAATTAGTTCTGATTGATGCCGGTGTTGAAGCTGAAACTCTTTACACAGCGGATATCACTCGTACCTTTCCCATTAATGGGAAATTTACTCCTGCCCAACGCAAAATTTATATGTTGGTTTACGCTGCACAGGAAGCTGGAATGAAAGCGGTTAAACCCGGTGCAAAATTCCGCGACTTCCACATGGCTGCAAGTGAAGTTTTAGCGCGTGGATTAGCGGAAATGGGCGTACTTCCTATTCCTGCGGAAGAATCTCTTAAACCAGATATCGGCCTACATCGTCGATGGACCGTCCATGGAACTGGACATATGTTGGGTATGGATGTTCATGACTGTGCGCAAGCTCGTAAAGAAGCGCATACTGAAGGAATTCTGAAAGAGGGCATGATTTTGACGGTAGAACCAGGGCTCTATATCCAACCCGATGACACACTATTTCCTGCTGAGTATCGTGGAATTGGAATTCGAATTGAAGATGATGTTCTAGTAACTAAAGATGGTTGCAAGAATTTAAGTGGCGCGATGCCTCGTCATCCCGATGAAATAGAAGCGTGGATGGCTACGCTTTTATCCCGCTAGCCATATTCCAGCGACTGCGGCGATTATTCCTAATCCGTAGTTTAAGAAAAGGTTCAAGGCAAACTCCTTATACCTTTTCGCTTCTAATTCATGAAAAAGATCCAGCGATAGCGCCGACCATGTTGTGAGAGCCCCACAAAATCCCATCAGTCCAAATGCAAGAGAAGTCTCTGAATCAAGAAGTAATCCCAATAAAAATGAGCCAGAAACATTTGCTATCAGAATTCCGAGTGGAAATCTCATATAGCTTCTGAAATATTGGTCGATCACAAATCGCGTTGGGGCTCCAATAAAAGCGCCCATTAAGAATGCACCCAACCTCATCGAACAACCTTTGGTTTGATTAGATATAGAACGACAATGCTCATCAACACAGTGCCGTAAAAATAAATAACTGCTCTCATTGAACTCTGCTCTGCATGAAGAACAGCAACAGAAGAAAATGTTGTTAATCCACCAGCAAAACCGGGAATGAGCGCTAGTTTGACGATTTCACTTGTGTTCAATCTCAGAGCAACATATCCCGCCACAAATACACCAGCAATATTGACCAGGAAAAGCGCAATTTCATCACCTTGCGAAACAGTGAGATAACGAAGAAGTGAGCCAAATGCGCCACCTAGCGCAACTGCAAGAAGCTTTTTCACGCCCGATTAACGATTTTATTCGTAAGCCCAGAAATCAAACTGATGATGAGGGAGCCAATCAGGGCAGAGGTGAACTTATCAATAGTGAGTACATCGCTCCAACGATCCACAAGCATCAACATCGCAGCATTGATGACAAATACAAATAAGCCGAAAGTGAGAATTACTGCAGGAAGCGTGAAGAGCTTTAGTAGGCCGCCAAGAATCGTGTTGATTACTCCAAAAAGAGCAGCGACCCAAAAATAATTCCACGCACCACTCTGGATTTGAATTCCACTAACAATAAATGTTGTTAGCCAGAAAGCGAGAGCCAAGATTGCCCAACGCTTTACCAACGTCATTAGTTGATACCCTCGCGCTTGCGGATCTTTGAACCTAACCAGCGAACTGGATCGTACTTGATATCAACAACGCGCTCTTTCATTGGAATGATGGCGTTATCGGTGATCTTGATATGTTCTGGGCAAACTTCGGTACAGCACTTGGTGATGTTGCACATCCCAAGACCGTGCTCTTCTTGAGCTTTCTGCTTACGGTTGCGTAGACGATCAAGTGGATGCATATCCAACTCAGCGATACGGATAAAGAAGCGTGGACCTGCGAACGATTTTTTGTTTTCTTCATGATCGCGGATAACGTGGCAAGTATCTTGGCAGAGGAAACATTCGATGCACTTGCGGAACTCTTGGCTGCGTTCCACATCAACTTGTTGCATCCGGTATTCGCCAGGCTTGAGATCTTCTGGTCCTTCGAAAGCTGGGACC
>JACCDJ011308502.1_pt1 | contig 10449 bp, 12 predicted proteins | sample 7444481 | NCBI WGS metagenome assembly JACCDJ01 (sample SAMN15323435, study PRJNA562643) | freshwater metagenome | isolation source: river surface water | place: USA:Blue River Watershed | collected 2017-08-15 | reverse complement strand
GTTTTGATTTTTGGAGCGGGCGCTGTTGAATCCTATCAAAGCGGCTTAGGCTTTGCAGCCCACTTCTCCTTACTCGGTGCAATGCTGGCAATTGCTTTATTTTTGGCACCACTGGCTACAGCTGCCAGTGTCCGGATTGCTCTGGAATAGCAAGAATATTTTGTACCTTCGACTTACAATACCCACCGAAGCTGACTCATTACAGGACCTCAAAGACAGTGTCGTTGCGCGATCAAAACTGGTTTAAGTATGCCGCCCCCCAGCGCTTTTATGCGCTCTGCGGAAAATTAATTCCGTGGTTTGTGGCAAGCGGTGTAATTCTCACCGTAATTGGTCTTGTCATTGGCCTAGGCATTGCCCCAACCGATCACCAACAGGGTGATTCGTACCGAATTATTTTTATTCATGTACCAGCGGCATGGATGTCAATGCTGATTTATCTAGTAATGGCCTTTTGGGCTGCGATCGGTCTTATTTTTAATGCGCGTCTAGCCAGCATGTTGGCTCTTTCTCTCGCGCCAACGGGTGCGATCATGACCTTTATTGCGCTTTGGACGGGAGCTTTGTGGGGTAAGCCAACCTGGGGAACTTGGTGGGTTTGGGATGCCCGACTCACCTCTGAATTAGTCCTACTATTTCTCTACTTCGGCTTTTTATCACTGCATGCATCGATTGAAGATGTTCGTAAGGCCGATCGTAGTGCTGCGCTATTAGCGATTGTTGGTGTCATTAATATTCCCATTATTTATTTCTCGGTTCAGTGGTGGAACACCCTTCATCAAGGCGCCTCCGTAAGCCTCACTAAAGCCCCTAGTATGGCTACTCAGATGCTCACCGGGATGCTCATCATGGTCTTTGCATTTTGGATGTACTCGATTGCGGTGGCGCTCTACCGCTGCCGTAACCACATTCTCGAGCGTGAACGTCATGCCGATTGGGTCAAGGAGGCGATCCAATGATGTACTGGTCCAGTTTTGCCGATTTTCTGAATATGGGGGGTTATGGCCTCTATGTCTGGGGTTCCTACGCCGTCACCGTCTTGATCCTCGTCATTGAGGTTTTAAGGCTTCGCAGTCGGCATAAAACCCTTCGCCAAAGCTTGCTTTCTGAATTCCACGACTCGCAAAAAAATTAGGCAAAATAGGGGCTTATGAAACCCCGTACAAAACGTGGTCTTGCGATCGCTGGAGGTCTTGCCTGTTTAGGCGTTGCCGCCTATCTCGTCTTACAAGCCTTCCAAAGTAATTTGGTGTTCTTCTTTAGCCCTTCGCAAGTATTTGCCAATGAAGCTCCCAAAAACAAATTGTTTCGCATTGGCGGCTTGGTGAAAGAAGGCAGTGTGACGCGAGATCCTGGTGGCCTCAAAGTCTCCTTCATCGTGACTGATACAGCGCATGACGTTCGGGTTCAATACGAAGGCTTATTGCCAGATTTATTTAAAGAAGGTAAGGGTGTGGTTGCTCAAGGTCAATTGGATAGCAATGGTGTCTTTCAGGCCAAGCAAGTGCTTGCCAAGCATGATGAGAACTATATGCCCCCTGAGGCTGCGGAAGCATTAGAAAAAGCCAAATCAAAAAATCCCCAAGCATCACCCACCTTACAAGAATACGGAACCAAGAAATGATTGCGGAAATTGGTCAATATTCCATGATCTTGGCGCTCGTGACCGCGCTCGTGCTCTCGATTTTTCCCTTGATTGGCGCTCAAGCCAATCGGTATGAACTCATCGCGATTGCGCGTCCGGCATCATGGGCTTTATTTATTTGGGTTGCGATTGCATTTGTTTGCTTAACTACCAACTTCATTCAAAACGATTTCAGTGTTTTATACGTTGCCCAAAACTCGAACTCGAACCTGCCTCTCATCTACCGAATTTGTGCGGTGTGGGGAGGACATGAAGGCTCGATTCTGCTGTGGGCACTCATGCTTGCCGCCTGGACCTTAGCGGTTGCTGTTTTCTCAAAACATTTACCCGATAAGATGATTGCACGCATTCTCGCGATCCTTGGGATCTTAAGCGTTGGGGTTTTGCTATTCACACTCCTCACCTCCAACCCCTTTGATCGACTCTTTCCAGCCGCTCCAGAAGGTCGTGATTTAAATCCACTTTTGCAAGATCCCGGCATGATTATTCATCCGCCATTTTTGTACATGGGTTATGTGGGTTCTGCCGTTGCGTTTGCGTTTGCGATCGCCGCCCTTCTATCGGGTCGACTGGATGCCGCTTGGGCACGTTGGTCACGTCCATGGGTCACCACTGCTTGGTGTTTTCTCACGATTGGTATTGCGCTCGGAAGTGCTTGGGCCTATTACGAACTCGGTTGGGGTGGCTGGTGGTTTTGGGATCCAGTTGAAAACGCGTCCTTCATGCCGTGGTTAGTTGGCACCGCATTAATTCATTCGCTGGCAGTTACTGAAAAGCGTGGCGGCTTTAAGATGTGGACCGCTTTACTTGCCATTTTGGCGTTCTCGCTTTCGCTATTAGGAACCTTCTTGGTTCGCTCTGGAGTGATTACTTCGGTGCATGCATTTGCAACCGATCCTGAGCGAGGCGTATTTATTTTGGGATTCTTAGGCTTTGTGGTGGGCGGCTCTCTTTTACTGTTTGCGTGGCGTGCACCCAAAGCAAATATTGGTGGCAATTTTGAAACCGTATCGCGCGAAGGAATGCTATTGGTGAACAACGTTCTCCTATTAGTAGCAGCCGCAGCAGTGTTACTCGGTACTCTCTATCCCCTGATCTTAGATGCCCTTAATCTTGGCAAGATCTCGGTGGGTGAACCATACTTCGAAGCCGTATTTGTTCCTCTCATGACTCCCGCGCTATTTCTCATGGGAGTTGGACCGATTGCACGTTGGCGCCAATCGCCTCCGATTGAATTAGCGCTCAAATTAAAGTGGGCCTTAGCGGTGAGTGCGGTCTCGGCAATTGTCGCACCAGTCATATTGCGTTCGTGGACACCCATGATCGGTTTTGGTCTTTTAGTCGCCGCTTGGATTATTAGCTCGGGCATCACACAATTGATCGATCGCGCACGGATTAATCCAACCAAAACCTGGTGGCAAAACTTACGCATTCAACCGGCAGGCTACTATGGCATGCTCTTGGCACATTTTGGAGTCGCGATCTTCATCATCGGTGTGACTGCCGTTCGTGGCTTTGAGACCGAACAAGATGTACGGATGCAAATCGGTAGTGTCTCGCAATCGGGGGGTTACGACTTCAAAATGGTTTCACTGCAAACCATTGCTGGACCCAACTATGCAGCAGTCCAGGGTCAGTTTGATGTGAGTAAAAATGGCAAGCCAGTTACCACTCTCTTCCCAGAAAAACGCATCTACACTGCCAGCCAAATGCCAATGACCGAAGCGGCCATTGACTCCGGTCTGACCCGCGACCTTTATGTTTCCTTGGGTGAGCCCATTAATGAAAAAGAGTGGAGTGTGCGCATTTATCACAAACCCTTTGTCGATTGGATTTGGGCTGGCTGCTTCTTAATGGCACTTGGTGGTTTTATCGCGATTACCGATCGCCGCTATCGTAAGAAAGAAGCATGAGATGCGCCGCTATCTCATCCCCTTTGTTATTTTCATAGCGCTGCTGATCTTTTTGGGGATTGGTCTGCAATTAAAACCCCGTGAGGTGCCCTCTCCGTTTATTGGCAAACCGGCACCTACGTTTAATTTGCCAGTACTTGGTAAAGAGCAAAGTAGTTTCTCGCCTGAGCAAATGAAAGGTCAAGTTTGGATACTGAATGTCTGGGCATCTTGGTGCGTGGCTTGTCGTGAAGAACACCCCCTGTTAGTTGAATTTGTAAAAACCCAAAGTACCCCATTAATTGGCTTGGATTACAAAGATAAGCCCGATGCTGCTCTCGCTTGGCTGAAACAATTTGGCGATCCCTACAAACTCTCGATCTCAGATATCAAAGGTCAAGTCGGGATCGATTATGGGGTCTACGGCGTTCCGGAAACCTTTGTAATCGATCGCGCTGGCATCATTCGGTATAAACACATTGGTCCGTTAACCAAGGAAGCGCTTGAGAAAAAAATCATTCCATTAATCGCGAGCCTCTCCTCATGATCCAACGGCTCACCATTCTATTTGGCATGACATTAGCGCTGTTTTACTCAGGCCATACCTTATCGCAAACAAATAATGCAGCACCACCAGTATCCGACAATCCCGCTTTAGAGAAAAAGGTATTAGAGGTCTCCAATGAATTGCGCTGCTTGGTTTGCCAGAATCAAACCATTGCCGATTCCAATGCCGATTTAGCCGTCGATCTTAAAAACCAAGTTCGCAAGCAATTAAGTGAAGGTCGCTCCAAAGATGAAATCTTGAAATACATGACCGAGCGCTATGGGGATTTTGTTTTATATAAGCCGCCATTCAATGCGGCAACGCTGATGCTTTGGCTTGGACCCTTCTTACTCATGCTCTTAGGTCTCGTTCTATTAGTGCGCCAAATCAAACAACGCAAGCGTGACCTACAGCAAGAGGCCTTTAGTTCCCAAGAGATTAAACGAGCGCGCCAATTACTTGATCGCAAGATAGGACATTCATGACCCTCTTTATTATCCTAGCGCTTGTGATGACAGTCGTTGCCGTATTGATCATCGTCATTCCATTTCGTAAAAATCAGCTCGATCCTAAGAAAGTTTCTTTAGAGCAAGATGAGAACATCGCGATTTTGCGTAATCAATTACGCCAATTTGAGATTGATTTCCAAGAAAAGCGGATTAGCCAAGAGCAGCTCGACGATGCCCGACTCGATATTGAGAAACGACTGTTGCAAGAAGAGCGCGCGATTACAGCAGATCAAATTGTATTGGGCGAGCAATCTCAGAAAGCCAGTAAAAAATGGCCAACGATTTGGATTTCTACTGCCTTACCGATTACCGCCATTCTTCTCTATCTCTTTGTGGGCTCGCCTCTTGCTCTTTACTTGCCTGAAGCCAATCAAGGCCAACCGCAGTTAACCCAAAAAGATATTGAAGGCATGGTCGAGCGCCTTAAGCAACGCCTTGAGAAAGAACCTAATAACGCTGAGGGCTGGCAGATGCTTGGGCGCTCGTATGCAGCACTCCAAAAGATGCCTGAAGCAGTTGCCGCTTATAAAAAAGCCTTGGAGCTTAATCCAAACAATGCGCAACTATTGGTGGACTATGCCGACCTACTGGCCTACCAACAACAAAGTATTCGGGGTGAGCCGATGCGCTTGGTACAAAAGGCTTTAAAGATTGATCCCAATAATCTCAAAGCTCTCGCTCTCGGTGGAACCGCTTACTTTGAGTTGGGTGACTTTAAGAAAGCAGAAGAGTTATGGTCTAAAGCCAAGGGTTTAGTGCCACCCGATAGTGAGTTTGCGCGCGGCATGGAAGAAAACATTACTGCTGCACGCACTGAAGCCTCGCAGAAGAATACTCAGAAAAAGTAAACTACCCTGATTGAGTCTAAACGCCCAAAATGCTTAAGTACTTAGTTCCCTACTTTAGTTTTTTAATTTGTCTGTTTGTAATTGACATGATTTGGCTTCTTGGCATTGCCAAGAATCTCTATCGTGCCGAGATGGGTTCTCTAATGTCGCCTAATCCCAATCTTTTAGCGGCATTGGGTTTTTATCTACTCTATGCACTAGGAGCAAGCATATTTGTAATTCAACCAGCATTACAAAAGCAACTATGGCTTGATGCTCTCATCTATGGCGCGCTCTTTGGTCTATTTTGTTATATGACCTATAACCTCACTAATCTGGCAGTGATTCGGGATTTTCCGAGCAAGCTTGCGATCATTGATATAGCATGGGGTAGCTTTCTGACTGCAGTGTGTTCAGTATTTGCGTATGGTGTCAGTAAGGCCATACTAGATTGGTCTAATACCAGATAAGAATTGCAGAAGAGCTTAGGCTCTTTTTTCTTTTTTTCTTCTTTTTTCTTCTTTTCTTTTTATGTTTTTCTATTTATTAGATTCTTTAGGCTCCCCAACCGCGGCGTCTTTGATAAAGCACAAATAACACGCCCCAAATCACAATCGATGCGTACGCCCAAATCCAAGAGACTCGATCGGATTGCGATCCGGTGATGTCGAGCACGAATCCAAAAATCGCAGGGCCTAGTAATCCGCCACCAAATCCCATGAGTGAATGAAGCCCCATCGCTGCACCTTTGAGTTTTTCATTGGCGCTCGTTACTAGACCAGCGGTTAAGGTTGCTGAGTCGGCCATAATAAAGATAGCATGCCCAATCGCAAGTGCCACAATCAACCAGCTGGCATGCCCCATCGAGTACGCAAGACTGACGCCTAAGATTGCACTGGTAATCATCACAATACAAATCCAACGCTGACGTCCAAGCTTTAATGCCAACTCATTACCCAAAATCGATGCGGGAACTCCAAAGAAATTAATTACTCCGGCTAAGGTGGTAGCCGCTAAAAAGAATTGCTCTCCCGACAATTGGGTACTTAAGATAAAAAATGCCACCAGCCAACTACGTGAAGCAAAGAGCTCTAAGGAGTGCACGGTATATCCCAAGATATAACCTGAGGCATCGCGGTTTTCAAGTACTTGCTGCCATTTACGAATCGGGAATATATCGCGCCAGTTAATCACGATGGTCTCGCCCCAATGCGAGTGACGCGTTGGTCGTACAAAAAAGTACACGATTACCAAGGATAGTGTGGGTCCCAAAGCCACCCAGCGATACACGTGATGCCAATCGCCTAGACTCAAGATCCACCCCGAGATCACATACGATAAGCCAGTGCCAACTCCAAAGAATGCTGTGTAGAACGATATGTGCCGCGTGATCTCCCCTTGAATCAATCGATCCGACAAGATTTTGAGACCAGGCATATAGGTGGCTGCAAGTCCGGCACCGCTCATCATCATGCATAAGCAGGCGCTATAAAAACCACTGGCCCAAAACCCCATTCCTAACTGACCAAGGATGGCAAGCAGACCGCCGAAAATATAAATGCGGCGAGCATCCATTTGATCGGTCAGTGCAGTCGCAAATGGCACTAGAGCAATATAGCCTACAAAAAATGCGCTGGCGATCAGGCCCGATTCAAAGTTGGAAAGGCTCCACTCGCTTTGTAAAGTAGTGAGCGTTACCGCATAGGCTGCAAAGCCGAGTAAGGCACCGATTTGTGCCAAGAGCATTAATGGAGTATTGCCTTTGAGAATACTCATTGCGACAACAATTTATTGATCGACCTGCTTAGGCGGCTCTTGAAAACCATTACGTCGAAAGGTTAATACCAAGGTGTCGCGATAGCCGGCAGTCGCAATTGGCTGAATCGGCGTGGTCTCATGAATCATCTTTGCGTCATTGAGGATCAACGCACTCCAAGAATCTTGCAAGGTAAAGCGCAGTCCAATCGAACCCTGCGCTTCAAAGATTCGGGTTTCTCCGCCTTTGACACCAACACGATCAACCAAAATTACTGCGACATAATCAACCCCATCGCGATGCGCACCTTCAGGCGTTGGCCGACCGATCCCATCACTGGTATCAATCCGAAACGGGTGCACTTCCACAAACCATTTTGGCGCGGGCGTGAGCTTGGCGAACAGCTGGGTCATGCGCACAATCATTTTTTGCCATGTTGGGTTATTGAATAAAGACGCCTCTAAAGGCTCAAACCAGCGCTCAATCCCCCCGTGCAAGGCGTTGTAATCAACCGATTGCCAGTGCGCCCTGTGCGGCACTAACACCAACTCAGTATCCTGCACGGTATAACTGGCATGGCGACGAAAGCGATAACGACCACCATCTTTAAGATAAGGATCGCGGGGCAAATTCTGCCAGAACGGTTTGAGGGTATTTAAATCGCTTAAGTTAAGTTCGACCTCTTTGGCAAAACAATCTGGCGATAAAACGGCATAACCACGCTCTTGTAATGAACTGCCAATTTGTTCAAACGGTGTAAATGGAGGGGCTAGCATCGTATTGCTATTGCACCTGTTTAAGTTGGTCGCGGACCATCGCAATATGCGCTCTCACGTCGTAGAGCTCCTTGGTTTGAAACGCAGAGATGTTATAACGCTCAACCCGCTCTTCAAGCGCATCAAGTTCTTCAAATAACTTAGCATGGTCTTCGCGACCAAATCGGTTTTCAATGGTCTTTAAAATTTTATAGAGCCTAGCCAACTTAATTTTGAGACTAATGTTCAGAATAGTCGGTAAATAGGTAAAGATCGGTAGCAAAATAATTAAGAGCGGAATGAGTATTTTAATAATGCGCTCCATCCAGACTGCACCCCAAAAAGGTAAATGACGATACAAAAAAGAGGGGCCATCGCGTAGGAAGATTTCTGCGTCGAGATCCATGGGAAAGTCGAGTCCTTGATTGGATGGAAATTGCCCTGGCTTTTGCAGTCGTGAGTAGTTCCTCAAGATATCGTAGGAGGAGCCAAGAAGCAAACTCACAGTAGCTGGATTAATGTTTTCCCTTGCAACCAAAGTAGCAGTTGAGGCGATTACATGGATATCTTTCTTGGGTAAATCATGTGCAATGCTAATTAAACCTCTGGGGACATCGACTCTTGCTAGATAGGGCAAGATTCGGGTATAAGCTTCGGCCTGATCAAAATCCATCAAGCGGATTCCGGGGATTTGATAAAACTTTCTCAAAATGGGTGCCTCACCTGCAACCACAATAAATGCTACATCCAGTTCACCTTGTTGAAGTTTCTGGATCGCCTCGTCGGGACTCAAGGTCTTTAGCGTGATTGTTTCAGGGGCAATGTCATTGAGTTTCAGAATTGCTTCCGACAAAATTTTTGTACCACTGCCCTCATTACCAATCGAGACACGTTTACCTTTTAACTGGCTGAGTTGATTTAAAAACCCACCCTCACTAGTAAACGCTGCTTGTCGATACCAAACCCACAGTGGTTCATAAAAGAGCCCGCCAAGAGAAGTCAATTGTGGGTATTGAGAGCTATTACCAACACCGCTTTGCACAATCGCTAGATCAACTCCTGATTTTGGATCGCTCATGAGTGCTAAGTTATCCATACTGCCGCCAGTATTGCGGATCTGCAAGGTAATCTTTTCTTTTGCTAACTCTGCCTGAAGATGTTTGGCAAACTGGTTATAAAGCCCCTCAGGAAAACCAGTTGCAATTGTTAAAGATTTAGGGGGTGCTGGCAACATCAGCCAAATAGCTAGGAAAATAATTCCAATGCAACCGATAAATGCACTTGCTAAGTAGGCAGGTCGAGAAGCGATCTGATACAGTAGGTTCATAGCTTTATCATTCTATTTTTAACTATTATGCATTGATCAATTGCCATGAACACAAATTCTCGACGCGTCGCCCTCGTCACTGGAGCAGGAACCGGAATCGGTAAAGCTGCTGCCAAAGCCCTACTTTCTGATGGTTTCTCGGTGGTTTTAACTGGTCGTAAATTAGAGAAGCTGCAAAGCGCCATCCAAGAAATTGGTGGTAATGATCAAAATTGCCTGGCTGTTGCCTGCGATGTTGGTAAACCTGATGAGGTTAAAGCACTCTTTGCTGCCCTCAAGAATAAATTTGGGCGTATCGATGTTCTATTTAATAATGCCGGTACTGGCGCTCCAGCGATTCCGATGGATGAGCTCACCTATGAACAATGGATGACTGTAGTGAACAGTAATTTGTGCGGGGCTTTTTTATGCTCCCAAGAAGCCATGCGCATGATGAAAGCTCAGTCTCCGCAAGGTGGGCGCATTATTAATAATGGCTCAATCTCTGCGCATGCGCCAAGACCAAACACTGCCCCCTACACCGCAACCAAACATGCAATGACCGGATTAACGAAATCGATTTCGCTCGATGGTCGGCCATTTAATATCAATTGCGGACAAATCGATATTGGTAATGCGGCAACGGAGATGACCCAACGAATGGCAAATGGCATTGTTCAGGCTGATGGATCGATTAAAGTCGAGCCTCGCATGGATGTCGATCACGTTGGTCAAGCAGTATTGCAAATGGCCAAATTACCACCCGAGAGCAATATCCTGTTCATGACCATCATGGCGAGCAAAATGCCGTTTGTGGGTCGTGGTTAAGAATCAATATTTAGATTTTCGGCAGTAATTACTTGTAGCCTGCTTGATCCAAAATCCGCTGCGCAGCAACTTGATTGCGGCCAATTGCTGCGACCGGAACATTTTCAACTTGATAAGGTCCCAGCGCTTTGAGTGCTGGGTTATCGACTTTGACTGAAGTAACAGCTGGCCATTCATTATTGCCATCAGCGAGATAAACTTGCGCTGCATCACTGGCTAAGTACTCCAAAAACTTAATAGCGGCCTTAGGATTGGGTGCGTTCTTAGCAACCCCTCCCCCTGAAATATTAATATGCACGCCACCCGCATTCTGGTTGGGCCAAAGATGACCATCTTTGGCAACCACTGCGACATCCTCGGGTTTAGTTGACCGCATGAGACGCG
>JACCDJ010052615.1_pt1 | contig 10450 bp, 10 predicted proteins | sample 7444481 | NCBI WGS metagenome assembly JACCDJ01 (sample SAMN15323435, study PRJNA562643) | freshwater metagenome | isolation source: river surface water | place: USA:Blue River Watershed | collected 2017-08-15 | reverse complement strand
CAATCTTGGGGGCTCGTTTGAGCTGCCGGAGGGGCCTGCCGCTCACAGCCCGATCAATCATGTGATCACGTATATCCCCTCGATGGATTTGTACCTGGATTCCACGGCTCAATTTGTACCATTTGGGAAGCTGGACGATCAGGTGCTCGATAAACCGACCATCCTTGTGGCGCTCAACCGTTATGGCCGCACACCCAAGATGCGCGCGGACGACAATACCCTGTTCTCGCACACGCACATGACCCTGCATGCCGATGGCAGCATTGAGGGAAAGAATGCATCGGTTCTCACCGGGACGATGGAGATCAATTCACGTCTTGCCCGGTTTGCCGAGCAATTGGAACCCATGGAAAAGACGGTCAATGATCTTTTGTTTCGATTTAACGAGATAGGCTCAGGCAGTATTCAGCACACACCGCCCAAGAACATCGACACTGCGTTTACCTGGGCATCCAATTTCAAGCTGGATGCGATCACCGATTTATCTCGCTCGGGGGCATTTACCATCCCGGTGGGTGTATCCCCCGGCTATATTGCCTCAACCACAATTTACAAACCGCTTGAAAACAGGGAGTTTCCCTTCGTCTGTGATTCACTGTCGACAGAGGATAAATACAGCGTCACACTCCCTGAGCACATCACGATTGAATCACAACCTGTGGATGTGGATTTCGCGACTCAGCATGCGCGGTATGAATCATCCTATCGGCTTGATGGCAGGCAGCTTGAGATACGGCGAAAACTGATTCTTCAGTATCCCAGCCGTAAATGCAGCCCTGAGATGTATCCGGAATTACTGGAGGTCATTCGCACCATCCGAGCGGACCACCGGGCATCGCTGGTTTTTTCTACTAAATGAGCGCACCAGGATAATCGAATGCTGATTGAGTCTTACGTGATTGGCTTTGGCGAGGTGAAGCGTTGTCTTGCCAGTCTCAAGCAAAGTGATTTCGTTATTGTGAGCGAAAATATTTTCATGCTGAGAGAAAGAAGCCACCCTCTTCCTCACGACTTACTGAGCGCCAGCACACCAGACAATCATCCTGAGGCACTGATCATCATCAATAAGCATCACGCCAAAGATCTGATCATGGATTCGGATGCGTTTGCCTTTCGTAAACCCTCCAATGAGGTCCCCAATCTCGAAGGAGTGACTCTGCACCTGTCGTTTGCCGGATCTGACCTTATTGATGATTTGATGGTGCTTTCAAAAGCGGGTAGCGTTGATGGCATCCCTGTCAGGACCGCAACCATGGAATCTCTATTACACGCCAAACAAAGTCAGAAAAAACGCTTCGAAGAACATCAAGCGATTTTGAAGAAATCCGTGTCGGTGTATCGCAAAGATATGTAGCCAACCTGCATTACGCGAGCCGGCGATAATCATGATGAACCCAGCACAAGGTATTGACTAAAGCGATTTGCTCTGGGGTTCGACAACTCACGGAAAGCAGCTTGGGAGAAGCCACTACGATGGCGAGACATTTAGCGCGAGATATCGCTACATTCAGGCGGTTTTTACTGAACAAAAAATCGATGTTACGAGGCAAATCCTCCCCGCTCGAGGTGGCCATGGAAATAATAACCGCTTCCGCTTCTTGACCTTGAAATTTATCGACTGTTCCCACTCTGGCGTCAGGCCCTAAATATTGCTTCAGCAGATTCACTTGCATGTTGTAGGGTGAGACCACCAGAATGTTGTGAGGCGTGATCTGGCACTGGACGCCTTTGTCGTCAACATAGCTTTGCTCCAGCAAGCTATCGTAAATCGCTTTTACTCGAGTTGCTTCTTCATCACTGTCTTGTGAACACGCTTCGTGATTCACTGATTCAACCACAATCCCACAAGGCTTCAGCGCGGGGTCAGCTTTCTCATTACACAGAATGAGCCGCTTTGCAGTGGTTGGATGAGAATGTAATCTCCCGTTATAAATCGCTTCTGATATGAACTGACACACCTCGGGATGCATACGCCAGGTTTTTTCAAGGAAGATGCCTCGATCTGGCGATATCGTGGACTCGCCTTGCAATAAATAATCCAGCACTGAATCGCCGGATCGGCCAGGATGAACGCCTTCTACCGGCTGGGATAGCTGCATCTGATCTCCCAGCAAGACGATGTTCTTGGTGCTGGTGGCCATCGGTATCAGCATACCTAGGGCGACTTGGCCTGCTTCGTCAACAAACAGATAATCAAACTGTTGATCAAATTCTTGGGTTGAAAACAGCCAAGCTGTCCCAGCAACCAGCTGCGCATTGGCGGCGATGATTGCCTCTTTGTCTTTTATGTCTGTGATGAACTCGCCGTTCACGCATTGTGACTCGTCTAGCGGATCAGACTTTTTTACGCCGACGAAAGTAAAGCCACTTGCTTTCGCTTCTTTTTCTACCGCTTGGAGCAAGTTGACGATGGCTTTATGGCTGTTTGACGATACCCCGATGCGCTTCCCTGCTTGGAGCAAATCCAGGATGACCTTCGAGGCGGTATAGGTCTTCCCTGCCCCCGGCGGCCCTTGGATGAAGATCACGCTCTGATCCATCCGGCTGATCACAGAGAAAATATCGCGAATATCAGGGTTGTCTGGCAGCAGGGGCGATCCGGGCTGAATGCCTGCCACGGCCGGAAACTCCCGGCGCAGTAAGGCATCAATAGCGGGGTAACGACAACCCGCTGTGGCAGTCAACGCCGATATCAGGCTCTCGGCGTAGCGAAACAGCGCGTTTTGCAGCACCGATTGGTCGATGGGAGTACCCGTACCAATGTCGATAGGCCCAGGCGGAAGGGTGCGCTTCTTTCCAAGCTTGAACGTCACGATTCTTTGCTCGAGGTCCACGGTGAAGTCGGTCAAGCCCATCAGACTATCGACCAGTACGACATTGTCAGTGGTCTTGAGCTTGACCTCTTGCGGTGGATATTGATAGGTATAACGGAATGACTGCTTCTCTGGGACTGGTGGACTATCGGGCACCGGGCAGGCCGCAGCAATGCACTCTACGTCTTCAATTCGTTCTTCAAAGCTCTTTGCCTGGCGATCAAATACAGCCCACCACTGAGGCTTGGTGCTTCGCCGATGGAAATCCAGGAGATCTCGAACCATAGCCGCATGGGCTTGGACGGTATTGAGTTTTGATGCATCGTCGGGGATATGCGAGCTGAGCTGATCGTGCAGCAGGGCGAGTCGCTCCTCGAATTTCAATGTTTTCTCGGATCGACCGCCGGTGAGCTCGGGAGCGTCTTCTTGTAGATGCTCGCCATACCAAGATACCTGTTCCGGTCTTTGCTTATGGAGCCACTGCAAGAGCTCATATGTTGAGATCACGTCTTCTTCGTTGTATTTCTCAATATCGTTGAGAATATTCTGGTCTTTGGGGTCACTATCCCGCCACTTCTGATACGCGACGATACTCGAGCCGGCCGATTTGACCTCAGCGCTACGGCCAGAGCGATAAAATTTTTCGACATATTTGATGGAATAGGATCGCTCTGAAATACGAATCGATTCGCGCACCACTTGATACAAATCCACCAGCTTGTTTGCTCTCAGCAGATGATCAACCTCTTTCTCGCGCGTACCATGAAGGCGCATCAATTTACGTAAGGCTGTTTTTTCATAAGCGGCGTAATGATAAATATGTGCTTCAGGATACTGATCCAGGTGCTCCATTACAAAATCAACCCACGCTTCAAAGGCCCGCTTCTCTCCTGCTCGATCATGCCCCCAAAAAGGTTTGAAAACCCCATCGCTGGATTCATTGATGAAGTACAGGCCAAACAAGTATTCGAGACCATCCTCGACGTGGGGGAATCCCTCCATATCAAAAAAAAGGTCATGAGGAGAAGGTTTCGGTAGTCTCCCAAATCCTCGCGGGCCCAACTCAGCGGATTGTTCAGGGTCGACCTCAATTCGCTCTACCCATCGCTCGCCGGTTATCTTTGCTTTGTGCTGGAGCGTGGCCTGATGTCTGAGCCGCTGCAAGACCGGATCCGGTATCTTGGGTATCCGCGTTGTCATCGGCAAGTTGGCTAACTGCTCAACGGTGCTGACGCCCGCAGCATTCAGTTTGCGGATATGGGTTTTTAGAATATTGGCGACTTGTGTCAAATGATCAGTCTCATCCCACCAGCTATTACAACGGTCTCGCCAGTGGCAAAGATCGCATTTATCACAAGGAAATGGTATTGATGAGGCAGCAAGCTGAGCGCTACCCTGCTTGTCGGAAGCGGCCAGAAAATCCAAAAACCGCTGCTTGAGCGACAAGTAATAATATCGGTAGTCAGAGAATTGAAATTTTTCTTCCGATCCATCTCCTAGGACCACAGACACAAACTCTGGCGCTATCCCTTGAACACCTTCCAAAAGATCGGCGTAAAACGCTAGCTGAATGATGAACTTTGCGCGGGATGTCTTGGATAGTTTGGTATCGACAATTTCATAGCTATGCTTGCCCAGATTTGAGGGCTTATTCACTTTTTTGAGAAAATCGGCATACCCAATCATTGGTAGCTGAAAAAAAGCAGCTTGATAGATGAGGTCTACGCCTTCTTTCATCGCCGCCTCGGTGGCAGCGACCTGCGCCTCCCGTGAGTCGCTTACCTGCGCAATATCGATGTAATTTTCTGCAGAGGCTTTGGCTTTTTCTAAATAGGCTTTCTCGTGCGCATATCCACGATTCTGGATGAATTCGGCTTCTTCGCTGTCTTTTGCCTTTTCCATAGGCTCATCGAGGTGCAAGCGATCTAATGCACTGAGATGCTCACACTCCATGAAGTGCACAAGGTCGGATGCCGAAAATACAACTTGTTCGTTTATTTTTTGCATTCTCTGAGCATTCCTTAATGAGGAATCTGTTTTTTATACAAGCGGCGATAAATACGTATGACATCGACCATAAAGGCCGTGATGATCAACGCTAGCATGACAGCGTAGCTCATACCTAGCTCGATATGATGTCTGTCTATTGCCGACAGAGTCAAACCCAAGCAGATCAGCATCGAGAGCCCATAGAACCCAGCAAACGGGATCAAGATCACTATTTGAAAAACTCCCCTCAGCGTGCTCAGTTTGCTGACTACCCGAGTACTTGCAAGTAGGGTGGTAGGGAGTATCAGAAGTCCGAGCGTCAACAACAGTATTTGGTTGGAAATGATAGGAATAGAAATACTGTCGGCTTCAGGCGGATAGATCTCGGCCATCAGGTTTCGATTAAATACATAGTCCACTACGTACCAGGTGGTCGCTATGCAGATGATGCAGACAGCTATTCTCAGAAGTGTCGCCATTGTTTTTGTGTTATTCGTGTATATAAGTTTTTAATGCCGAGATAGGCCAGGCCTTCACTGGAGCTTTGCCAGAACCAACTGAATCTCTTGCTTGAGCCTGGTTTTTAATTCATCTGGGCCCAAGATTTCAACGTGACTTCCATGCCGCAAAATATCGTTAATCAGTTCTCTATCGTCGAAGTACGGCACCTCGAGTAAATAGCTGCCATCGTCCAACACCTCGCCCTGCTGATCTTTGTGCCAGTACTCGCGCGCTACCCACCTTGCCTTGAATGGCGAAAACTTGAGTTTGGCGATTTTGGTGGTCCCGCCAGAAAATATGCCGTACCCCGCATCTAGCTCATTTGCGAGTACCGCATCTTCGACAGACACAGCGCTTTTATCGACTGGGCTTGCGTTTTCGATGGCATCGACGGAAAACGATCGGATATCGTCTCTCAGATGGCAAAAGGCATCGAGGTACCAGTTATCCCGGTAGTACACCAATCGTTGGGGCGAGACTTCTCTCTCGGTGATACTCGCATCAAGGCGACCAAAATGACGCAGCTGCAACCGCTTTCGGGATAGCAGTGCATGCGCGATCACTTGAAAATGCTCACTACTGGGCTGGCGCGATCCCATGGGCATGAGGCGAATCCTGCGACGGATATCCTCTGTGGAGAACTCTCCAAGCTCGAGAATTTTTTCTAATCTTTCCCGCAGCGGCTTGACCTGCCGGCCGATGAGCGGTGCGGGCTCCAGGTTTCCCAGCAATTCAATGCCGGTCAGAAGGGCATAAATCTCCGCCTCATTGAGCCAGAGTCCGGGAAGCGGATGGATTCGCTTATCCGCTGACATCTCCAGTCGGTAACCGCTGGCCTCAGGATCCCAGACGACCGGGGCTCCTAATCGATCTCGCAAATACTCCAGATCACGCTTGAACGTCGCTTTGGAGATCTCCAGCGCTTCTAGGAATCGTGCCAGGGGAACGGCCTGCCCGCTATTGAGCAAGCGCTGGATTTTGTACAGGCGCTCGGTACGGCCCATGAACCCTCCCTTGAATTGACCAAGCCAGTCATTGTTATCGAATTTATAGGCTTGATTATCGAGGATACCTAGCTCAGTAAATGAGCCTCGACGAGAGCAAACTGTGATTCATTCACATCCAGTGATTATTGTTATTTTTAAAACGATATAAACCAACCCATGAAAAACCTTCTCATAGCACTTGGCTTGCTCGCCCTCGGCTCAGTTCACGCGCAAGCGTGGCGTGACTGCATCCCAGACTCCATAGGTCCAGGAGGTTGTGACTCCATTGGTCCTGGGGGCGGACAGTCGATCGGTCCCGGCGGAGGACAGTCGATTGGCCCGGGTGGAGGGCTCTCCATTGGCCCGGGCGGTGGTCAATCCATCGGGCCTGGGGGTGGCTTGTCTATCGGCCCCGGTGGTGGCCTTGCCATCGACCGCGACCGGTCTCGGGGTTTGGACCCGAGAACCATGCGCCCCTTCCCGCCTGCCGAGCGCTGGCCACGCAGATAAACGGTCCAGCATGCCATGAACGACAAATTCAAAGTGCTGAAACTACCGACTCAGCCACTGCAAAAGCATATTCCTTTGGAGCTTGAAATGGCCCGTGAAATCGCACGCGAGAACGTCAGCAGTGAACTACTCAAGGCCCGCTTTGAAGAAGCTGGCTATGAAACGAAGCTGGACGACGATGGAGATCTTTTTATCCTCGGCACCTGGGTTAATCTTCGTATCATTCTCTACCCGGATTACGCGTCAATGATGATTCGGGGTCATTTAACCCTGAACAGCGATCTCACCGATGAAGAATTGCAGCGGCTATGCGCAGATGCCAACTATGGTGGGTTTCTAGTCCGATATGTGACCCATCGCTGGGATACGGACGACGTTGGTCTGATTGGCAACCATGTCATCTATTATCCCTTCGGGCTGAACATGCCGAACCTGATATTCAGTATCCGAAAGTTTGTCGATACACTAAAGGGATTTTACGAAGAGCACAAATCAAACGAGCGGCTTTTTCCTAAACCAGAATAATGTAAGCCATGCCTAAAGCAATCATATTTGACACCGAGACAACCGGCCTTGATGCTCCAGAGGTGATTGAGGCTGCCTGGCTAGAGTTACGATCTTTGTCGCCTTTGATCTTTGGCGACAGTTTTGAGCAACGCTACCAACCTAGCAAACCTATTGGTTTGGCTGCGCTGGCGACGCATCATATCCTCGACGAGGAATTAACGAATTGTCCACCCTCGGACTCATTCAAGCTTCCCAAGGACACCGAGTACTTGATCGGGCACCATGTAGATTACGACTGGAGCGTGATTGGCTCGCCCGATATCAAGCGTATTTGCACACTCAATTTGGCGAGATCTGTTTGGCCGGAGCTGGAGTCTCATAGTCAAGGCGCTATTTTGTATTTCCTTGACAGACAAAACGCCAAAGAGCGACTAAGGAATGCGCACTCAGCTGGCGCAGACATTCGGATCTGCGCAACGATCTTGGAACATATCTGCAAGGAGCGGCATATCGATTCGCTTGAAGTGCTTTGGCAAAAATCCGAAGATGCGCGCATACCGACGCATATGCCCTTTGGTAAACACAAGGGCATACCTATTGCCGAGGTACCGCGAGATTATGCGAGATGGCTTCTGGATCAACCCAATGTCGACCCCTTTGTACGCCGTGCATTTCTGAAGTACGCGAACTAAGTTGACATCAACAAACAATAAAATGACAGAATTTATTCTTTTCGTCTCGCTATCATTTGGTACGTCACTACTCGTTCATCGCCACTTCAAGCACCGCTTTAGCATCATTTTTTTAGTCGTGCTGTTGATGCTGTTCTGCCTTACCGAAAAACGTATGCAGCATGCAGAGGATAAATTCTCTGAATCGCATGGCGTTGTCGTTGATAATTAAACTTTACATTCTTTAATTGTAAGTAGGGCCACCGCTGACATAGTTTTCAAACTTGGTGAACTGACCAAGAAACGTCAGCCGGCAATGTCCGATCGGGCCATTTCTCTGCTTGCCCACGATGATTTCGGCCGTACCCAGATCTGCGGAGTCTGGGTTATACACTTCATCTCGATAGATAAAGAGAATCAAGTCAGCATCTTGCTCAATAGCGCCGGATTCCCGCAGGTCCGACATGATCGGGCGTTTATTCGGTCGTTGTTCAAGTGATCGATTCAACTGAGATAAGGCGATCACTGGACAATTAAGCTCTTTTGCCAAACCTTTCAGATTTCTGGAGATTTCAGAGATCTCGGTCGCTCGGTTTTCGCCTTGTGAGTTAGACGACATCAATTGCAAGTAGTCGACGATGATTAACCCCAATTTGCCACATTGGCGCGCTTGCCTGCGAGCTCTTGCCCTTAACTCTACCGGCGTTAATGACGGGGTTTCATCAATATAGAGCTGGGTATCGTTGAGCTTTTGAATTGCGTGAGTCAGCCTCGGCCAATCGTCATCATTTAGGCGCCCGGTCCGTAAGCGATTTTGATCGAGCCGACCTACCGAGCCCAGCATGCGCATGGCTAGTTGTGAACCGCCCATTTCCATAGAAAAGACCAGCACGGGCATTCCCGTTTCCATAGCGACGTGCTCGCCAATATTGATTGAGAAGGCTGTCTTGCCCATGGAGGGGCGTCCAGCAACGATGATCAGATCACCTTCTTGTAATCCCGACGTCATTCGATCCAGGTCGGTAAATCCCGTAGGCACCCCAGTGATTTCATTGTTACCTTCCCTGCTATACAGCTCATCGATGCGCTCCACTACACTGGTCATCAAGGATTGGATGTCCGCAAACCCTTGAGTACCGCGCGCGCCCTCTTCGGCGATGGAAAAAACCTTTGCCTCGGCTTCGTCCAGCACTTCATTGACGGGCTTACCTTGGGTATTGAACGCAGAGCTAGAAATTTCGTCGGCGATGCCAATTAGCTTTCTTAAAATTGCCCGATCGCGTACCAACTCGGCATAGCGGCGGATGTTGGCGGCGGACGGCACATTTTGTGCCAGTGAATTTAAGTAAGTCAGTCCACCCATATCCGCTGGCCTTTGGACAGACTGAAGCGACTCAAACACGGTGATAACGTCTGCGGGCTTCCCTACTGAGACTAATTGACCGATATGCCTAAAAATCAGTCGATGGTCTTCTCGGTAGATGTCCGACTCCTTCAGGATATCAATGATCTTGTCCCACGCAGAGTTATCCAACAATAGCCCGCCCAAGACAGACTGCTCGGCCTCCAATGAGTGCGGGGGAAGTTTCAAGGATTCAAATTCAGGATCACGGCTGGCAGACATATTTTTCTTCTTTATCATTGAGTGATTGGAGCGATTTGGATTCAGTGGAATCTATGCAATAGGGGTGGCCTCTGCTCAACAAATTCATGCACCGAGTGCCCGCCTGGTGTTCTGTCAACTTCACGCCACTCATAGGTGGGCGCCATGTAAATTTCTGGCTTGGTGACACCAAGCCGATATTGACGGGCGATCGCTGTGTACTGATTGAGCAAGGTAGGCAAGCCTCGCCGGTCAATGTCCCAATACAGCACATTCAGCGAGGAAGCCTGTAATGGGCTGAGGAGTAGCTCCAAGAGTCGACGCATCTCCATCACGGGAGGACGCCCTTGCAGAAAACCGAAATGAGTGAAATGCAACGAGCGCAAGCGCAGGTGCTTCACGGCCGCGAGTAGATCGATCAACAGGCGGTCTGCGTCCGGTAGCCACCCGCCATCCCCTCTGGTTTTTGGCACCAGGAGCAGGCGGGGTGTCATGTTGCTCACCACTGCGATCTCTTGCAGGCGATTACTTTCAGCGGACGCCATCTCAAGGTACTCGCGCTGCCAGCCATACGTTCTTGCAATGGCGGTCAGAGGCGTAAATCCCCTGGCATTGGCAGTGGCGGAAATAGCATCTACGCCCTGTATTGCTGGGAAGCCCAGCGGGTGGCCCATGTAGATCTCGTCAAAGGTGTGCTCCCGCACACAAAAAATCAGCCGCATTTCGCTTCCTGTCTTTGAGGAGACATTATTTATCAGCGGCTAGCTCAGATAGTGAGCCTGAGGCAAAGCGACATCAGATGACTCAATGATTGCTGGACCAATAGGGATCAATCAGAAAATACGGCTTATGAGAAATGTAACGTTAATT
>JACCDJ011347601.1_pt1 | contig 10451 bp, 4 predicted proteins | sample 7444481 | NCBI WGS metagenome assembly JACCDJ01 (sample SAMN15323435, study PRJNA562643) | freshwater metagenome | isolation source: river surface water | place: USA:Blue River Watershed | collected 2017-08-15 | reverse complement strand
TCACCTCCAACTGTTCCCCCTTCGTTACCCACTGTTAAGGTGCTTGATGGAGAGGCAGTGCCAATACCTACCTGTCCACCATTAGGATTCAGCGCTAATTTATAATAGGTGCCATACCCTGTTTTATTTCTTGCTTGCAACCAAGAATAGGTAGAAGATGAACTTAATCCAAAATCTAACACATGATCTCCTGATGTTGCGCCTAATCTTAAATGTCCATTTGCTGTGGCACCAGAAGTTGCAGGATTTGCTGTAGTGTTAACTACTTCAAATTTATTCACAGGCACAGTAGTTCCAATACCTGTTTGAGCTTTAGTATTATTCAATAAGAAAAATAAAAATAAAAAAAGTGTACTATATTTTAGATGCATAATAAATAATTTATAAACCAAATCTTTGTTTTTGTGATTCAAATATTTGAGAAACTTCAGTAGAAGATAATACTTTATTGTATATCAAAACAGCACCAATTTTACCACTAAAAGCGGTCCAGTATGAATCAATTGATACACCAATCCTTATCACATCGTTACTCATGTACCAATTTGAATTATTTGCAGATGTACTAACTAAAACTCCATTGATATAATTTTTAACGAATGACTGATCAATAGTTATAGTTGCATTATACCAAGTATTAATATTTGTGGAATAAGAATTATCAACATAATAATTATTATTTTTTACAGTTGTTACATATCCAGAAGGACCAAGCACCATAGTCATTCCGTAATAACTACCATTACTATTAGATTTTCCTAATATACAATTATATGGAGGGGACGAAGGATTTCTAGTTGAGTTAAACCAGATGGAAAAACTTGCTGTATTTTTATTACTCAGTAAGCTTGTTGAAGGAATCTCTATGTATGAATTTGTGGATCCACTCAAAACAAATACACCATCATTTGCTGGTGAATATGTTGCATTTGAAATAGTCCCATTTAAAGCATTTGAAGATAAGTCAGTCCAAGTAGTACCTGAACCAGAGTAGCTAGTTGAATTAGAGGCATCTAAATAAGCTACTAAATTAGAAGTTGGGATATCATACATCCGATTCATTTGAACACTTGACACTTCATTAGAATATTGATACCAATTTGATCCGCTTGATTGAGATGGTCTTCTCCAATACAAATAAAACGCTTCACCTCCAGCAGCCTCTTGCTGTCTAGCTCTGAAAGTATATGAAACACCTTTTGTTAAATTAATTTGACCAGTGCCATTTGCAGTTCCAGCAGTCCCAAGAGAATTAGCTCCATGACCACCATAATGTGATGCAACAAGAGTTCCTCCAATAAATAAATCTACTGCATCATCTCCTTGAACAGTGAATGTATAATTACCTGATTCTTGAGGAATAAAAAAGCCAGTAACCTCCATTGCAAACCCATTATCTTGATTCACACCAATTACTGAATTCAAATTAGTATAATTACTCCATGAAAGTAAGTTTGGACTTGGAAAAGAACCAGAATAAGTCGTATTGGGGATTGCTAAAACTCCAGATTTATCAACGGTTTTGCCATTTAAAAATGAAATAAATGTGGCATCATCAGAAGGATATGAATTGGTAGAAGTATTACTATAATGTTTATAATTGAGACTACCATCAGGCTGTAATATACTTAGTTGTTTTCCCGATTTATATAATGTTGGCATTCCAACCAACTGACCATTTTTATTTACAAAAGTAGCTTCAGAGGTGTTTTTTGATTTGCCAATTTTAGATAAACCATATTGAGCAAATATTGGCTTATTAACTGTAAGTACAAATGCAATAAAAATAAAAAAATTATGTTTCATTCTTATAATTAATAATAATAATCTATTTGTACTCTATCACCTGCCGTTAAGCTATAGCTCCCATTATTGGCAGGTATATATGTAAAATTAACTCCTGATATAGAATAGGCAGTATTACTAATCCTAACACCATTGATATAAAGTTTAAATACAGAACGAGAAGATTTTTGATTGTTTAATGTAAAAAGAGTTTGACCAGTAGTAGCCGTAAATTCATCTGTTGCTTCTTGCAATGGAATATCAGCAGCCACTAACGCTCTAAAACTAGGTGCACCAGTAGAACCACTTGGTCCTGCAAAAATAAAATTAGCAGAAGTAGAAGAAACACCCGTTCCTCCATATGGAACTGTAACAACGGAACCACTCCATGTTCCCGAAAATGCGTTTGCTGTAATTGTACCATTCACATCTAATGCAGATGCTGGACTTGATTTACCTATTCCGACCAAGCCTCCATTGGGATTAATTACTAAGTTATAATTTGTTGCATAATTAGATTTTGACCTTGCTTGTAACCATGCATAAGTACTTGAACTACTTAATCCAAAATCTAACACATGAGCAGCAGTGCTATTGCCAAGTCTCAAATTACCATTAGCACTTGAGTTAGAGGACGCAGGGTCAGCTGCTGTTGCAACTACTTCAAATTTATTAACAGGCGTAGTGGTTCCAATACCTGTTTGAGCATCAATTTTGCTCATAGAAGTGAAAATCAAAAACAATATTATAAATATTTTTTTCATATAAATATTATCTTATCCAAATTTGATGATAGGTATTAAATTGATATCCATTGCCAATATTTGAAGCAAAATCATCTACTTCCCATCTAAAATCATGTCCTCTAATACCCCAATGATATGCAGCTCCCAAATACAAAGGAAAATTAGTCATAGCTATAGTATTGTAATTTGAAAAAAATAAATCAGCACTTGCTGGAAGATTTGCAGTATGACCAGTGAGTGCAGTATAAGATGAAGCAATTCCACTTGCAGATCCACTCCCTGACTTAAAATAATTAATGGTTCCTGTATGGGAAGTTTTAAAATTAATCACTCTGTTATGTCCAGAGGTTATTCCATAAAAACGTAATTCCGAAAATGTAAAACTCGTCAAAAAGCTTGGCGCAACATGTCCCCAAGTAGATGAAGAAGCAGACTCATCAGTTCCTAATGTGCTAGAGCCTAATAGAGGCATTGAATTGGTCCTAGCAGATAATGCAGGATTGGTTCCTCCTTTATGTAAATAATTTAACACCAATGTCCATCCACCTCCATCTGTTGTCATATCACAATAGCAAGAAGTAGTAGGCTGCGCACCTGAAGTTCCATCTGGATCGATTGTGTATACTCCAGAAATGGCACTTGCATTGGCAGTGAGTATTTCTTTGCATGATTTAAAAATTTGATCACGCAATAATATACCTAAACGCATGGATGCATGCCCACCAACTGATGTCGGTGTTACACGAACATAACGAGCATACATCACATTGGGAAAATTTCTATACACTTTTGTATTTCTATCTGAGTTAAGTGAGAGACTTGAGGCTGCAGTAACCCAGTTTATATTATCAGGACTCACATCTACCTTAGCACTGCTTACCCATTGGTCCATGTTGGTTCTTCCTTGTGTAACTATTCCTTGTACCCATTGAATTGTTTTTAGGTCATATTGCAAATAATCGGTTCCGTTAAAAGCACTACCAGCCGACCATGCCTGATATGAATCTATCCAAGGAGCATAATGCGATGCCCCATATCCATCACCAGCCCAAACACTAGAAGTGCTCCAATTTCCTTGAACGTTCAAAGACTCAGTTGGTGGTGAAGCATTAAAAATGGTAGCTGCAATCCATTTACTAGTTGAACTAGTCAATGCAAGCTTTGCCGTACCATTAAATGTTATTTTATTTGAATAAACATTGTTACCAGCTGGAATTGTCACCGTATGTCCCGTTAAAATATTTGCATTACCTGTTAAATCCTTGGGACTTGTCCAAGTAGCTAAAGCATTAAAATTACCAGAACCCGTACTATTGGTAGAGGTTTGCGCTTGCACAAAAAATGAAAACATAAAAAATGATATGAAAAATAAAATTTTCATGACTATCTTTTATTTTTTTTCTTGCTAATCTCAATTTTCAAACTATCAATTTGCTTTTGCTGCTCTTTGATTGCCTCAACTAACAAAGCAACCAATTTATCATACTTAACCGAACGGTATTCGTCTTTTGTATTTTCCTTTGTAACAATTTCTGGCACTACTTTCTCCACTTCCTGCGCGATAAATCCTAGTTCATCCTGCGCACCAAAGTTTCTATCAGGAAAAGCATCTTTATTCCAATTAAAATAAACGCCTCTTAATGACTTTACTTTATCCAATGCATTTTCAACAGTCCTTATATTTTTCTTAAAACGTATATCCGAAGAACCTGCAATAGAATTGGCAATAATGTCCCCATTTACTTGCAATCTAACCGTTGGTATTAATGTACCCATTCCAATATTTCCATTTTCTAAAATAGAAAATCCATTTGTTTCGGCAATGGAATTAAAAACACGTAGCCTTGCATCAGAAGACGATGTCCCATATTGATCAATTATCCAATCTGCAGTACTTCCCGAAGGCGACCTTTTAAAATTAATTTGACCACCTTCGTTTAGTGTAGAACTTGGATTTAAAGTTAATTCACCAGCAACACTACCATCTGCAGCTCCAACAGTTAAGGTAGATGCTGCTAAACTAGAACCTACAACTAGCTTGCCATCATTCGTTAAAAACATTCGGTTGGTATTATTTGTTCCCCAAGCAATTGCACCAGTCGAATACTGATTCATAAAAGTTAACTGAGTCGAAAGTGCACTAGGGAAACCCATATATCCATACCTAGTTGTATTGCCTTGTGGATATAATTCTAAATAAGCATGATCGGAACCTTCCAGTCTCAGTATTGGGCCATTGGACTTAACATGCAATTTAACCGAGGGTGTAGTAGTACCAATACCAGTTTGTGCACTGGCATTTACCAATACACAACTTGAGAATAATATGAATACTACTTTTTTCATTTTTTATAAATTCAAAATCTAGAATAATGCTCTGAATGCTATCCAGTCCGTACCATCTGAAATTAATTTTATCCAGTTATTTGATGGTTCAATTCCAATGGTTGCTGAAGTACTTGATGTTGTCGTATTATCCTGAATAATCTTTTGCGAACTAGTGGTTGCAATTGATACAGAAAAGGCACTTAAATTTTTAATTGTAAACTCTTTACCTGCACATCCGACAGCAGTTGGTAATGTAAATGTTTTACCAGTTGCCGTAGCAGAACCAATAATAATAAAATTATCATCTAAGGTTAAAGTATAGCTATCTGTTTTAGTGCTAATTGCAGTATAACCTGATTTCCAAGTAGCTCCGCCGTTAGCGTCTGATGTCAATACTTTATTTAATCCTGCTCCCGTAGGTATAGTAACCGTACTACTAAATGTTGCAGCACCTGTCGCTGTTAATGAGGTTAAAGTAGCATTACCTGATGCTGTAAGGGTTGATAAAGTTGTTGCTCCTGTTACGCCTAAAGTTCCTCCAACTGTTTCATTATTCGTTACACTTAAACTAGTCAAGGTAGATGTACCCGCTGTTAGCGTAGATGACAAGGTTGTTGCTCCTGTTACGCCTAAAGTTCCTCCAACATTGACATTCCCTACAATACCAGCGCCACCTCCAACTTTTAGCGCTCCTGTAGTTGTACTTGTTGATTCGGTTGTATTACTAATTGTAGCGGCACCCGTTAATGTGGTCGCACCTCCTACGTTTAGAGCGCCTGCAATACCCGTACCTCCGCTAACTATTAACGCACCAGTTGTGGAAGAGGTTGAAGCTGTTGTATTTGGTAAAGTTAACGCTCCCATAATTCGAGCGGTTGTTGTTGAAGATGAACCAATCAAAGTTGTATTTGATCCTAAACCAACTGTTCCAGCAGTTCCATTATAACCTGAAATAACTATTTCATTATCATCTGCATTAGCATTAGGTCTTACATCATAACCAATCAAGACGCTATTTAGTCCGGTAGTATTGGCGCTTGAACCAGTTGAAATACTTTTACCTGCTAAGGATCCAATAAATATGTTTTTGGTTCCTGTTGTTAATTTTGTACCTGCAGAAAGACCTATGGCAATATTATCCGATGCAGTTGTGGAAATATCTTTCATTGCTTCAAAACCAATAGCATTATTGCCTTCACCAGTTAAATAGTTGCCAGTTGTTGATCCATAAAGTGCCCCTGATCCAATGGCAACGTTTTTCGTTCCAGAAGTAGTACTATACCCTGTTTGATAGCCTAAATAGGTATTATGTGAACCTGAATTGTTAAAAAAAGCAGAATTTGCTCCAACAGCTGTGTTATAAGATCCAGTACCAGATGAATTTTGCATTGCCGAAATCCCTATGGCCGTATTGAAAACATTTTCATTTGTAACAATTGATGTGCCGCCCAATGCTAATTTACCTACAACTGTATTTGAGGTGTTTCCAGCAACACCTTTACCAACTCTTACATCATTATTTGTAAATATATCAGCACTGAATGTTTTAGCACCTGCAATTGTCTGTTCACCTGTAGAAACCAAACCTGGTTTTGTTCCATCTGCCGCACTTAAAGTTAAAGTTGATCCATTAATTGTTCCTCCTGCTGTATAAGCAGTTGTTGTAAATGTTCCTAATGAAGTTACTGCAGAAATAGCTGCCCAAGAAGGTATTCCACTGGCTAGAGTTAATACTTGTCCATCCGTTCCCTTTGCAAGTCTAGTACCTGTTCCACTTGCGCCTCCATAAATTATATCACCTGAAGTTGTCATCGGAGATAAAGCATCAAATGCTGCAGTCTTTGTTGTTGCACCAGTTCCTCCTTTAGCGATACTGATAGTCGTACCACTCCAAACACCTGTGGTAATTGTCCCCACACTAGTTAAACTAGAGCCAGTAACTGTGGATGCTAATGAAGTCCCGGTTAAGGTTCCTGCATCAGCCACAATACTAGCAGTACTTGCTGCAGTCAAACGGCCCTTGCTGTCTACCGTAAACGTAGGGATAGCTGTAGAAGATCCATAAGCAGCAGCCGTAACAGTTGTATTTGTAAGTGTCGCCGCAAAGCTTCCTGTACCTGTTCCAGTTACATCACCTGTTAAGGTGATTGTTTGGTCGCCTGTATTAGACCCACTTAAAGTAGCGATACCTAATTTTGTCTTGATCGTACTTGCCGTTTCATCTCCAGTATTTGTTCCAGATGTATTAGAAATAACCCCAGCCTGGGCATCCGTTACATAATTTCGATTTGTACTAGGCGCAATATCTGCCGTTGTTGCATCTGCCCCAGCTGTTACAAGACCAAAAGCATCATAGGTGATTTTTGTTTTAGTCGCAGCTGTGATGGCAGCGTTTGGTGCAATGAAGCTAGTTCCTGCCGTTAAAGGGGCTTGATAATCTGTACCAGCCACCGCCGCACTAACTACGCCACTTCCGTTTGCTTTTAATAATCCACTTACAGATCCAGCTCCTCCCTTATTGCTACTAATTACAGTGCCGCTCCATACACCTGAGGTAATCGTACCTACTGTCGCTAAATTAGCCAAGGAAGTTAAAGTCGTATTAGATGTCGCTGTAATGTTGCTAGCAGTTGTTGCCGTCGTAGCATTTCCTAAGAAGTTAGTAGCGGTAACGTCACTGCTGAAGGTCTTTGCCCCCGCAATCGTCTGCGCTCCCGTCGAAATCAAACCAGGGTTCGATGCATCTGCTGCTGTTAAAGTTAAGGTTGTTCCGCTAATGGTTCCTCCGTTTGAAGATCCCGTAGTCGAATACGCTAAAGTCGAAACGCCAGCCGTAATTGCTACAGAACTTGCAGATGTAATTCTACCTTTAGTGTCTACCGTGAAAGTAGGGATGGCAGTAGATGATCCGTAAGTTCCTGAATTAACACCTGAAGCGGCTAAGGTAGTAGCGAAACTTCCGTTTCCAGCTCCTGTCACATCACCAGTTAAGGTTGTAGTGAAGTTCGCAGCCATTACATCTGTACCTATCACTAAGCCTAAATTCGTTCTGGCTCCGGCGGCGGTAGTGGCGCCTGTTCCACCTTTGGCAACAGCAACCTCCGTAGCACTCCAAATACCTGACGTGATATTACCCGTTAACGATAAATCCCCCGTTAAGAACGTTTTAGTATTCGAGCTATTACCTAAAGTCACCGTGTTGCTTCCATGACCGATCGCGCGCATACCGATAACGACTTCATCCGTTCCTCCGCTAGCTAATGGCCTTGCGTCGTAACCTAGCAAGATACCATTATTCATCGTAGTGTTATTTCCTGTGGCACCGCCATTTGGACCATAATTTCGACCAGCAAAACCACCGACCGCGGTATTATTATTTCCAGATGTTAAATAGTCAATCGTAGCTGCACCAAGAGCAACGTTCACACTACCACCCGTATTTCTTTGCAATGCCTCACTACCCACAGCCACGTTAAAGTTACCTGAAGTGTTTGCATTCAAAGCAGTCGCACCTAAGGCCGCGTTTGAAGCAACTGCTCCTGCACCACGTCCCACAGTTAAACCATTCACTGAAATGTCTGTATTAAATGTAGCGGTATTTGTAAAGGTCTTCGCTCCCGCAATCGTCTGCGTTCCCGTCGAAATTAATCCTGGATTACTTGCATCTGCAGCGGTTAAAGTTAAGGTCGTTCCACTGATGGTTCCTCCATTCGAAGCTCCCGTAGTGGAGTACGCTAAAGTCGAAACGCCAGCCGTAATTCCTACCGTGCTTGCAGCGGTTAATCGACCTTTGCTGTCTACTGTGAAAGTAGGGATGGCTGTGGAAGAGCCATAATTTCCTGCTGTCACTGTAGTGTTTGTTAAGGTAGCAGATCCCGTTACATTAGATGTTCCGTCAAATGCCCCACTTGTGTAGGTCACATCCCCCGTTGTAGAGATGGTGCGGCCGGTTGCTAAGGCTGTTGCTGTACCCGATAAAGTACCTGTTAAATTAGTCGCCTCTAAACTAGTTAAACCTGTTACCGAAGAAACCGTTCCTCCTAAAGTCATCGTGGTAGATCCTAAAATTGTAGTACTATTAGCAAGCTTCACATTTGTGATGCTACCATCCGAAACACCCGCTGATGCTACACGTGTATCAACATAATCCTTTATCAATTTAACGCTTGGATATCTCGTAATAGAAGCTGCATCTGTTGTGATGTTTGTGCTCATGTTATCCACAGATTGAGCTCCTAAATTTGTTAAGGCTGCTGCTGCCGTAGTGGCACCTGTACCTCCTTTGGCAATATCAATCGTTGTGGCACTCCAAATACCCGAAGTGATCGTTCCCACACTTGTTAAACTAGACGCTGTAATATTACTTGCCAAAGTCGTACCCGTTAAGGTGTTCGCATCTGCCGCAATCGTAATATTAGCAGATCCATCGAATGCCACACCGTTTATGTTTCTGGCTGTGGCTAAAATGGTAGCTGTTGCTGCATTACCTGACGGAGTTAAATAATCCGTTCCAGCCACCGCAGCACTTACTACTCCACTTCCATTTGCTTTTAAAATTCCATTAACTGAACCTGCTCCACCATAGTTACTCCCAATCGTGGTTCCGCTCCAAGTCCCACCGTTCAAATTACCCGTTAAATTAATATCTCCTCTAAAGTAATTTGCGGTGTTTGAAAAATTACCAATAGTGACTGTGTTAGAGCCATTGCCTACCACATTATAACCGATGGCAATTTCATTTGTGGAAGTATTTGTTCCTGCACGAACGCCACTACCGATAAAAATACTTTGCGTTGAACTAGTTAAAGCGGTTCCAGAACCAGACCCAAACAGTAAACCCGCATTATCTCCGACAGCCACGTTATTTGAAGCTCCTGCAGCATTGTATAATGCATTAGCTCCTAAAATTGAGTTGTTTGCTCCGCCATTATATAAGGATTGAAAACCTAAAACTGTATTGTTAGCCCCAGTTCCCGGATTGTAAAGTGCTTTATAACCTACAGCCACATTATTATCGCCACTTGATGGTGCTGCAGAACTATAAAAAGATTGAGAACCTATAGCTACGTTATATCTACTATTAGGGAATCTCATAGCTTGATAACCTAAAGCGACATTATAACCACCGGAAGTAGATGCAGCTTGCGAGTTGGCCGAATTTCCAATGGCCACATTGTAGTCAGACGTATTATTATTTAACGCTAATCTACCTATGGCAATATTATTCGTCTTATTATGGGTTCCATAACCAAATAAGATTTCTCGAACAGTCATATCATTGCTAAACGTCTTCGCTCCTGCAAATGTCTGAGCCCCAGTCGTCACCACACCACCATTCGATGCATCCGCCGGAGTTAAAATCAATTCAGTGGTTCCACTAATCGTGGCACCTCTCGAATTTGGGGTAGCAGAAATAGCTCCTATAGTACTTAAACCTGCACTAGCGGCTGTAATAGACGCCTTAACGTATTCTGTTGTCGCAACTTTCGTAGAATTATCGCTCGTCGCCGGAGTAGGTGCGGTAGGAACTCCAGTAAATGCCGGTGAAGCTAGAGGTGCTTTTAAAGCTAAATTGGTATTAATCGTAGCAAT
>JACCDJ010443374.1_pt1 | contig 10451 bp, 10 predicted proteins | sample 7444481 | NCBI WGS metagenome assembly JACCDJ01 (sample SAMN15323435, study PRJNA562643) | freshwater metagenome | isolation source: river surface water | place: USA:Blue River Watershed | collected 2017-08-15 | reverse complement strand
GGGACCAATAGGTCCACAAGGCAATCAGGGACCAATAGGACCGCAAGGTAATCAGGGGCCAATAGGTCCACAAGGTAATCAGGGACCAATAGGTCCACAAGGCAATCAGGGACCAATAGGACCGCAAGGTAATCAGGGACCAATAGGACCGCAAGGTAATCAAGGTCCACAAGGTCATCAAGGACCACAGGGTAATCAAGGTCCAATTGGGCCTCAAGGACTAACAGGTCCACAAGGTAATCAAGGGCCAACTGGACCACAAGGAAATCAGGGACCAATAGGACCACAGGGTAATCAAGGTTTTCAGGGTATTCAAGGAACTGCGGCATCAACCACCGATTTTATTACTAATACCTCAGATACCTACACAGGTACGGCTAAAGTAACCAAGATTGTAACTTTAAGTCAGGCTGAATATGACGCAATTGGTACTAAAGACGCTAATACGTTATATATTATAATATAATGCCACTAACCGCAGGAAAAACTGAATTAGGAACAACAGATGTAAGCGCTTGTAGCAAAGTGAAATTTGGTTCAAGTGATGTTAAACGCATGTTTGTTGGAGAAGCTTTAATTTATCCATGGGTTCAATTTTCATTATTAAATCAAAAATATAGTACGGATTTAAATACCGTTTGTGCATTTGGTGGTAGTACAGTAAGTTTATATTGGGTAGATTGTTCTTCATTAGATGTTGGTGATTATGTATGGACTGATTCCAATAGAACAACATTGGCATCTGTTGGATATTATGCCACAGGAACAAGTCCAAACACATATTACTACATAAGTCCTGCTGGTGTTGTTAACTCAACTGGTACATGTCCAACACCTACACCGACAGTTACACCAACAAGAACACTTACACCTACTCCTACAGTAACAACCACACCTACAAAAACACCTACGCCAACACCAACACCTGCAGCAATTACTGCAACCTTTACGTTGTCAAATTATAATGGTGTTAATGTAAGCTGTAATGGTGGTTCAGATGGTTCAATTACTATTACAAATATCGCCGGTGGTTTTGGTGGTCCATATCAAACAAAACTTGGTGTGGGTGGTACTTACCAAACATTCAGTACATCGAGGATATATGGTAGTTTAGCATGGGGTACATATACAATTTACATAAAAGATAGTGCGGGAAGAGAAGTTACATTTGATAGAACTTTAACTCAACCAAATGCACTTACAATAGGAACATCAACCAACACTTCAAACTCTATTACGATTTCGTCATATTGGGGTACAGGTAATAGAACATATCAATTGTATCAGGATAGTGCTTCACCATATAATGTCGGAGAAGGTTCTGTTATTGCAACCAATAGTAACATCGCAGAAAATACTAACACGACATTTAGTGGTTTAAGTTCAGGTTACTATTGGGTAAGAATTACCGATGCAAATGGATGTACTCTTAACTCGGGACTATATACACTATAATTCTTGATTAATCCTTATTATTTTTTTATATTGTAAAGATGGAAAAGATTCTTTACGTAGTGCCTCATTTATCTACTGGTGGTATGCCACAATATTTGTTAGAATTGATTAGAACATTTAAAAATCAATTTGATATAAGTGTTTTGGAATATAATTTATTATCATCAACCTACGTTGTTCAAAGAAATAAAATAAAAAATGAGTGTAAATTATTAACTTTAGGTAAAGATAAAGAAGTTTTTTTAAAAGTGATTGAAAGAGAAAAACCAAACATCATACATTTCCAAGAAATACCTGAGACTTTTATTCAAAAAGATTATTTAAAAAAAATATTCAATAAAGATAGAGAATATAAAATAATCACCACAACACATTCATCTTTTACGGAACCGAGTAAACTATTATATACCGCAGATAAATTTGTTTTAGTATCTGAATGGTCACAAAAAAAATTTAAAAACTATTTTGGAGAAATTGATTGTGATATTTGGGAATACCCAATAAAACAAAATAAATACGAAAAAAAACCATACAAAGATAAACTTTATTTTGATGACGGACACAAACATGTTTTACATGTGGGTCTTTTCACCGAAGGAAAAAACCAAAGCTCAATATTTGAATTGGCGAAATTATGTGAAGATAATGATGTGAGAATTAAATTTCATTTCGTTGGTAATTTGGCAAATAATTTTAAAGACTATTGGGAACCTTTACTTGAAAATAAACCACATAATTCTATTCTTTATGGAGAAAAAGCTAATGTGGATGATTTTTATATGGCAGCAGATTTATTTTATTTTCCATCAAAATGGGAACTTAATCCCATTTCAATAAAAGAAGCATTATCATTTGGTTTACCGGTTTTTACAAAAAAATTAGACACATATGAAAACAAATACGATGATGTGGTAACATATATTGGCGACGACATCAAAATCAATTATGAAAATTTATTAAAAACCCTGAATCTGTGATTTATCAAAACATTAAAAAACGAGAGTCCTTGATTAATGATGTCATTAATATAAATTTTAATGACGGCGCCTTTGTTGAAATCAATAGTGGTGATAATAATGAGTTCTATGTTGAATTTATAGATTATGATAATGGTAAAATTTTACACGAAACAACATTGTACACCGGTTTTTGGTCCAGCACAGTTAAAAAATATTTTGTTAATTGGAGAATTAATATATACAAAGAAAATAAATTAATACATCAACACAATTTCGATTGTAAAGATAAAAACGTTTACATTAACATAGATTCAAATTCGTTAGGTGATAATTTGGCGTGGTTCCCATATATTGATAAATTCAGAAAGAAACATAAATGTATTGTTTATGTTAATACAAATTATTCAAACATTTTTCAAGAAAAATATCCCGAATTAATATTTGTGAAACCAAATATGATTTTGAAAGATTTATATGCCACTTACAAAATTGGCTGGTATTATAACGAAGAACAAATCGATATCAACAAAAATAAGGTGGATGTCAGGGATTACCCTTTTCAACAAACAAGTTCTGAAATTTTAGGTATACCATACAAAGAACTGAGACCTAAAATAAAATTGTTTAAAAACGTAAAGAAAGAAAAACAAATTTCAATTGGAATTCACGCTTCCGCACAGACAAAATATTGGAACAATCCCACAGGTTGGCAAAATGTGGTTAATTATTTAAAATCTTTGGGTTATAAGGTCAAATTATTATCAAGGGAGGTAGATGGTCATTGTGGTAATTATCACCCAACTGGTGTCGAACAATTAAGTTCTGGTAGTATTGAAAAAGTTATAAAAGAATTACAAAAATCAGAATTGTTTATAGGTGTAGGTAGTGGTTTGAGTTGGTTGAGTTGGGCTGTTAATGTTCCCACAATATTAATATCAGGGTTTTCCGAACCTTTTTGTGAAATGAAAGATAATGTCACACGAATATACACAAAAGAAAATTATTGTAGGGGTTGTTTTACTAATCATAAATTTGATGTTTTAGATTGGAATTGGTGTCCAGTACATAAAAATACCGATAAACAATTCGAGTGTTCAAAATCAATAACATCAGATGAGGTAATAGAAAAGATTAAAGAGATATTGAAATGAAAATAGGTATCGGGTTTTTTTGTTTTGGTGATGATAGATATTTCAAGATGACTGAAGTTAAAATATCTCAAATGAGTAATATTGATGTTGATATATATGTTTTAACTGACAATATAACTTATTTTAAGGATTACTCGGTAAAAACAATAAATTATTTAAGATACGTAAAATCTTATGCCGATAAAATGTATTTGGCTAAACATATTCTTAATCACAACGATATTTGTATATTAATTGATGCGGATGCGATTATTAAGGACGTTAATGTTATAAATCAAATTTTAAATCACAATTATAATCAAGGAGTTACGTATATTGATACTCTTGAAAATCATCCATGGAATAAACCTAAAATTGGTGACATTTCTTTTGAAAACAACAAATGGTTTGAATTGGAAGATAAGTTTAAAAAAATTTATCCTGATTATAAAAATTTAGATGCGATATGGGAATATTTTATTGTGTTAAACAAAAAATATTTGAATGATTATTTTTTCGCTACATTTGAAATGTTACAAAATATTAAAGAATATATTGATTTTAAACAAAATAAAAAAATTTTAGGTGCCGGTGAAGGTTTATTTATTGCTGTTGCATCTATGGTTTCAAATGTCGGTATTAAAAGAGATACTGAATTATTTGAAATGGTAAAAGATAATTTAATAAGTAATAACAGAAGATGAATTCATTGTTGAATGATGATTTTATTAATAAAAACATAACCACAAATAATGGTGTACCGATACCATATCTTTGGACTCACGGTGCAACTAATGAACATTTAGGTGATGGTTTAATTGTTTACTCAATTATTCAACATATGAGAGCTAAGACTTGTGTGTGTATTGGTTCAGGTGGTGGTTTTATACCAAGAATCATGACACAAGCAAGAATTGATTTACATAAACAAAATATATTCAATGGAAACAATAACTATAATTGGGGCGATATTGGTAGCACTTATCTTGTCGATGCCTGTAATGGCATTGGTGGCCCTAACGAACTTGAAGGAGAATCCTCATTCTTCAGGAGCACGTTTTACCCAAGGTTTATTAAAACGACTTCAGTCGATGCCTATTATAACTTTTTTGTTAGACAGGATATTAAAATAGATGTCCTATTTATCGATGGAGACCATTCATATGAGGGTGTTAAACAAGATTTTGAATTGTATTCAAATATTGTGAATCCTAAAGGTATAATAATTCTACATGATACTGATGGTGAATATGAAGAAACATTAATAGTTTCTGAAGACGCTAAAAAAGACCATCATAGATTCGATGGACCATCAAAATTTATCAAAGAATTACAAGAAAATCCCGAATGGAACTTGATTAAATTACATAATTTTGGTATATTAATGGATAAGCCATCATCTACCGGCATTACCATTATAAACCGAAAATGATTAGATTAGTAACAGTTGTTGGACACGGTATCAATCTCGTACCCCATTTTATTTCACATTACAGAGATTTAGTTGACGAAATATACATCGGTGTATATGAAACAGAATTATATCCAAACATTAGTTCAGAAATTAAAGAATTAATTAAAGATGAAAACAAAGTTAAAATTGTCAAAACAATTAGAGACCGAGTTTTTGATTGGGATAAAGTTACATCACTCTATAATTTCATAAAAAATACTCATTCAAATGATTGGTGGGTTGTTGCCGATATAGATGAGTTTCATGTTTATTCAACGGACTTAAAAAATATCATAGAAAATTGTGAAAATAGAGGTAATGATATTGTTAGAGGTGGTTTTATTGATAGATTAGGTCCGAACGGTGAATTTTCTGAAATAGTATCGGACATTGATATTTTTGAACAATTCCCACTTGCCGGATTCTTTAGATATCCAATGAGTGGTGCGAATCCAAATAAAATTTGTATAACTAAAGGTTATATTGAACTAACAAGTGGACAACATTACGCAAAAATTAATGGAAATACGACATGGAGATGGCAGGGTTGGAATCACCCATTAATCAATCCACTCACTACAGTTCAAGTTCATCATTTTAAATGGGATTCAACATCATTTGATAGATTGTTATCGGTTGCGGATATTAAACAAGAATATTCATACTCAAACGAATATGCTAAAATGTCAATGGCGTTAAGAAAGTGTAAACATAAAATTGATATAGAAAATCCTATGTACATGTTTCAGATAACAAATGGGTCAAGATTTTATGATGAGTACACAAATTGGAATAAATTAATTAATAAAATTATGTCAATATGAGTAAGGAAAATGAATTTGATTTAGAAAAAGAAAAGTTGTTATTGGAACAACGTAAAGTTAAGGCATTAGAGAAAATTGGTAATTCTTTAGATGCGTTAACAATTTGGTTTGAAGAAGTAGATAAAGAAGAATGGAGTCAAAGAATACAATGGTATTTAGCCGAATTTCATAAAAGTACACAACCAAAAGACCCAACAATAAATGGCTAAAAAATTAGGTGTAATAGTACCATATCGGCATAGATACTATCATCTACTAGCTTTTAAAAAGGAGATAAGTGATTATTTAGATTCAAAAAACATACCTTTTGAATTGATAGTAGTCGAGCAAGATGACGGTAGAAATTTTAACAGAGGAATGTTATTAAACATTGGCTTTGTAAAAGCAAAATATTTGAAATGTGACTACGTTGTTTTTCATGACGTTGATATGATACCTATCGATGTTGATTATTCTTATAGTGAATATCCGGTACACTTAGCCAATAACTTCGAACCAAATGATATTCGTATTGTATTTGATGAATATTTTGGAGGTGTTACAATATTTCCCGTAGAAATTTTTGAAAGAATAAATGGATTCTCAAATGAATATTGGGGTTGGGGATTTGAAGATGATGATTTATTATATAGATGTAAATCCAACAACGTAGATTTAGACATAAAAGAAATTAAACAACCTGGTGGTAATAGTGCCGCTTTAAAATTTAATGGACATAATTCAATAGTAAAAACTGAAAATTTAACATTTAAAAGAAACAACGACCAAATAACAATTTTTATTTCATTTTGTCCAAATGAATTAAAATTAAATCATGAAAAATATGATGATAATTTTGTTGTTTTTTCTGCCGATAATTTAAAAATAAAATACAATTGTTATAAAAGATACCTCGTTGAAATTGAAGACAATGAAGGTGAATATTCCCATGTTAATTCAACAATAAAACCACCATATAAAACAAATATATGTGTAACAATTGATAAGGATACAAAAAAATTATCCATGTATCAGGACGGTGAATTTGTTGGAGAAGATGCCATTAAAAATGATTTTAATATTGATTTAACTGTGTTTTATTTAGGTTGTGACAATGAAAAAAATTATTTTGATGGGTTAATAACATCTTTAGCTATGTACGATACGATATTATCAGATAAGGAAATTTTAGAGATATCGAACAATCAATTTTTTGGATTAACCCAATCGTTTGGTGAATATAATTCAGAAAATAACTTGAAAATCTATTACGATGCTAAGTTTATTAAAAACTACAATTTAATTAATATTTCAAATCCAAAATATTTTGGTGAAATATTAAATTGTGAAATAGTACCATATAGATTTGAAGAAAATAAAATATTACAAATACCTCACAGACGTGACGGATTATTTAAATTATTAAAACACGAAGAAAATGGTTTTACTGATGGTTCATGGAGAGAAATGACAACCAGATATAATCAATTAAGATATCATAATGAAGTATCAAGAGGTTATAAAGATACGAAAAAAGATGGTTTAAATAGTTTACAATATAAAGTACACAACACAATAAGAGATAATCGTTTTACACAAATGACAGTTGGATTATGAGTCATAAATTAGGAATATGTATTCCTTATAGAGATAGGGAATCACATCTTAAAGAATTGGTGGATAAACTTGGTGTAATTTTAACCAACAAAGGTATTAATCATACATTTTATGTTGGGCACCAAGTTGATGAGAAATTATTTAATCGAGGGGCGATGAAAAATGTTGCCGCACAATATGCGTTCAATGATGGATGTGATTATATTGCGTGGCATGATGTGGATATGATTCCAAATGAGGATGTTGATTATTCATATCCTGAAAAACATCCAATACATATTGCCACACAATTATCGAAATATGACTATGGAATCAACTATGACCAATATTTTGGTGGTGTGATTCTTTTTACTAAAGAACAAGCGGAAAGAATTAATGGTTATTCAAATGAATATTGGGATTGGGGACAAGAAGACGATGATTTATTTTGGAGATGTTATTATGAAGGTTATACTACTGGTGAGGTCGTAAATGAATACGATAATAAAACATATGTTGAATTTAATGGAATAAATTCGGACATAACCATACCAACTAATCGTGAAATAAGTTCTTGTTTACATAATGACCATACGATATCAATATTGTTTAGTGCGGAACAACAACAAGATAAAGTCCCTATTTGGTTAGTTGGTGATGAAAATCGTAAATTTATTGAGTATCCCATACTGAGAAAAGATGGTAGTTGGACTTGGGGTATATCATTTAATAATTCAAGAGCAGTTAGTTCATTATTATTCAACAGAATGAATAGTGCTTATTATTTTTGGTCTAAACGATTTGAAAATTTATGGACATGGGTTACAGTTTCCTACAAGAAAGATACTGATGAATATAGTTTATATGTTAATGATGATTTGATTATTAATTATCAAGGAGTTAAAAGTAACTCACCCGCAAAATTAACAGATAAATTACGATTACACGATTCAATAAAACCTTTTTTACTTGGTTTTTGTAATCATTCAAATACAAGATTTAAAGGTAAAATATCAGAATTAATGATTTATAATCAATCAATAAATGATATAAATCAAAATCCTGTTTTAAATTTTAATGCTGACAAAGAATATGAAAACATAACATACAATAATGTGACGTTTGGAAAAGAAAACATTATAGTAATGAGAGATGTTTTACCACATAGAAAGGATGGTAGATTTGAATGTTTACCACACGTGGATGAAGGTTTTGTGAATGGTAAATGGGCCAAAGGTGAAACTACCGCAAAAAATGAAAGAAGATTTGTTACCCAAATGCAACAAGGAAAGATAGATTATAAAAATGATGGACTTAATACATTAAAATTTTCTCTTATAGATACTTTAATGTTTAAAGAAAATTGTATAATGTTTAATGTTAAATTATAAAATATGGAAAATAACAATGAAATGTCTATTCAAGACAAAGTAAAAAATCAATTAAATAGTGTAGGATGTGGTATGTGTTTGGCTAAATGGACACAAGTAACCATACATTTACAGTTAGGTAGAACTCATTCATGTCATCACCCGGATACTCACCCAATACCTTTATCCGAATTGGAAAGAAATCCATCGGCTCTACATAACACTAAATTCAAAAAAGAAAAAAGAAAAGAAATGTTAGAGGGTGGTCGACCAAAAGAATGTCAATATTGTTGGAATGTTGAAGATTCATCATCACAATATTCTGATAGAATTTTTAAATCTTCCGAGCCTTGGTCACTCCCATATATGGATGAAATAGTTAATTTAGATTGGAGAGAAAATTTTAACCCGAGATATGTCGAAGTGGCTTTCTCAAACACATGTAATTTTAAATGTTCTTATTGTGGACCATCATTTTCTTCTCAATGGGTACAGGAGGCGGAGAGATATGGTGGTTACCCAACATCAAGTAAATTTAATAACATTGAACATTTTATAAAAGAAGGAAGAATGCCATTTAAATCATCCGACCCTAATCCATATGTTGATGCATTTTGGAAGTGGTGGCCGGATTTATACCGTGATTTAGACACATTTAGAATCACCGGTGGAGAACCATTACTTTCTAAAGATACTTGGAATGTTTTAGATTACATCATAAATGAAAAAGAACCAAATAGAGAATTACATTTAGCGATAAATTCAAATCTCGGTGTACCGGACAATTTAATTGATAATCTAATTGAAAAAATTAATAAAATTGAAGATGAACAGAGAGTTAAAGATTTTGTTTTATTTACCTCTGTTGATGGTTGGGGTGAACAGGCTGAGTATGGTAGACATGGTTTAATTTTTAATAAATTTTGGGATAACTTAAACAAAATTTTATTAAAATGTCCAACAGTAACTATTGGAATAATGAGTACCTATAATGCTTTATCGGTAACCACATATGATAAACTGATTACTGAAGTATATAAACTTAAAAAAGAATATGCGTCAAATGATAGGGCTTGGACGACACCAATTTCATTAGACGCTTCGTATTTAAGATATCCATTACATCAAACAGTACAAATTTTACCACATCAATTTTCACCAATCGTAAAAAGTCACGCTGATTTGGCCGAAAGTTACGAGGAAGTGTTCCACACTGGATTAAATGAAAATGGAGTAAGTTACGGTTTCACTCAAATGGAAATACCTAAAATTAAAAGGATTTACGATTGGATGATAGCACCACAAGATTTGAGACAACAAAACTATAATAGAAAAGATTTCTATTTATTTTTTGAAGAACACGATAAAAGAAGAGGAACTAATTTTTGTAAAACGTTCCCTGAATTTGAAGAATTTTATAACTTTTGTAAAAATATACAACTATGATTAATATAGCCTACAATGATTTTTTAGTTTATGATATTGATGGGGGTAAATTATACCCTAATTCAAATATAATACATTATGATGTTCATCCATGGCACACATTAACTTTGGAAAAAATAAATAAAATTAAAGAAGAATTTAATATTGAATTCCCATATAAATTAACATATAAAGAATCACCTGAATTACTTGGTACACTTCATAGACTTAACTGTCATGATTTTGTTGGGTTATTAGAT
>JACCDJ010972149.1_pt1 | contig 10452 bp, 4 predicted proteins | sample 7444481 | NCBI WGS metagenome assembly JACCDJ01 (sample SAMN15323435, study PRJNA562643) | freshwater metagenome | isolation source: river surface water | place: USA:Blue River Watershed | collected 2017-08-15 | reverse complement strand
TTATGTTTATTGAGTAAGAATGAAGTGGTATATTTGTGTGAATTTATTGTGAATAAGTTTAAAAAAACAAAGGAAAATTTAATATCAATATATGAAATTAATGAATAAAATAGGTTGGTCATCGGGACTAACAAAATTGAAGAAAGAGGCATGGTTATTGCTCTTTTTTTTAAGTTTGCAAGGGTTGGCATGGGGTCAAGCGACGGTGAGTTATGACACTACAAATGCAGATTGTTCATCCTCCAATGGATCTATAACAATTAATGTTTCAAGTGGAGTGGCAAATTATAAATATGAAATCTATGATTTGGCTACTAGTGCTTTAATTACTTCAACTTCTACAAGCAGTAATTCGAATGTTTTTAGTTCTTTAGTAAATAAATATTATATCATAAAAGTTTATGATAACAATGGTTCAAATCTAATCAAAACTCAAAATGTTTATTTAAAAGAATTAAGTGTATCTATATCAAGTCAGACAACTGTTTCTTGTTATGGGGGTTCAGATGGTCAAGTAACTCTAATAGGACAAGGTGGAACTCAATTCTCACCATCAGGTTATTATTACAGAGTCTCTACAGGTACATGGGTATCTACAAATGTAATGACAGGATTTCCTGCGGGTACGTATACTTTGGATATTAAGGATAATACAGGATGTATAAGATCGACTACTTTAACGATGGTTCAAAATAGTCAATTATCATTTTCTGTTGGATCAAAAAATAATGTGTCATGCTATAACGGCAACAATGGCTCATTTCAAGTAGTTGCAAATGGAGGTGTTACACCTTATAAATATAAGATTAACTCTGGTACTTTGCAAGTATCAAACAGTTTTACAACTTTAACTGCTGGCACATATAATGTTGTTGTTGAAGATAATTTAGGTTGTTCGGTAAATTCAAATACGACAATAACACAACCAACGCAATTACTTGCAGTATTAACTACCAATAATATTACATGCAATGGTTTGACAAATGGAAGTGTTTCTTTAAGTCCATCTGGTGGAACAGGTTCTTACACATATTCATGGGCAGGTACTGGTTCAGTGAGCAGTGTTACTGCAACAACTGCGGGTATGACAGGCTTGGCAGCTGGTACATACAATTACGTTGTAACTGATGCCAATAGCTGCACAAAATCGGGTTCTGCAACAGTTCAAGAGCCTACAGTGATTGCCGTTTCTGCAAAATCAAAAACAAGTGTTTCATGCAATGGAGGCACAAATGGAGCAGTTACGATCACTGTTATTGGTGGTAGCCCAGTTGGATCACCAGTTTATCAAAGTTTTGCATGGACAGGCCCATCAGGTTTTACTGCCTCAACTCAAAATATAACAGGTTTAAAAGCTGGTCGATATGATGTAACAATCACCGATGCAAATTCTTGTACTGCTACAGATTCAGTTTTGATCTCTGAATTTAATGCAATTGCTATATCAAATACTAAAGTAGATGTTGCTTGTAATGCTCAAACAACAGGTTCTATAGATATTACTACAACTGGTGGGGTAGGTCCTTATTCGTATGCTTGGACAGGGCCAGGTACATTTTCGAGTACTTCAGAAGATATAACAAATTTAGTTGCCGGTTCATATACAGTTACTGTAACAGATGCAAACTCTTGTGTTAAATCTTCCACAATCATTATTTCTGAACCTACTGCAATTTCAATATCTTCTACAAAAGTAAATGTGCTTTGTAATGGAGCTTCAACTGCTTCAATTGATTTAACTGTAAGCGGTGGTACTCCAAATTATACTGCAGCATGGACAGGTCCTGGAACCTTTACGGCAACAACAGAAGATTTATCTTCACTTGCGGCTGGTACATATAATGTAACGATTACAGATAATAATTTATGTACCTCAACATCTTCAGTGACGATTACCGAACCAACCAAGTTAACATTAACAACATCGAAAGTGGATGTATTGTGTAATGGAAAATCAACTGGTTCAATTGATTTAACTATTGCCGGTGGCGTGACTGCTTATAGTAAGTCATGGACAGGACCAAGTTCATATTCAAACAATACAGAAGATATCAATGGTTTAGCGGCTGGCAGTTATTCTGTAACAGTAACCGACGCAAATTCATGCGCTGAAACAACTTCAGTAACAATTTCTGAACCAACTGCAATTACAGCTTCAGATGTAATTACAAAAGTTAGTTGTAATGGTTTGAGCGATGGAGGTGTCAATTTAACTGTTTCTGGTGGAACCGTTGCTTCAAATTACTCTTTTTCTTGGGATAATTCTGCAACTACTGAGGATATAACAGGTTTATTAGCTGGTAATTATGTTGTAACAATTACTGATGATAATGGTTGTACCTTCAATCAAACCTATACTGTAACTGAACCTGCTGTGCTTGCAATTGCAAAAACAATTACAAAAGTATTGTGTAATGGAAATGCAGATGGCGCAATTAATCTAACAATCACAGGTGGTACTTCAACATACACTTATGCATGGACAGGTCCAAATACTTTTACAGCGAATACAGAAGATATTTCTGCATTATTAGCAGGTGATTATGATATTACAGTAACCGATTTAAATAATTGTCAAATTTCTGATAAAATTACTGTTACTGAACCTACTGCAATGGCATTAGGATACGTTAGAACTGAGGTTAAATGTAACAATGAAAGTAATGGTGCAATTGATTTAACTGTTGTAGGTGGAACCATTGCAACTGATTATACTTATGATTGGTCATCATTGAATGGATATACTAGCGCATCTGCTGATATTACTGGTTTGGCAGCCGATGAATATACATACACAATAACCGACGATAACGGTTGTGTATTATCCGATACAATCAATATTTCAGAACCAGCATTACTCGGTTTGAATATTGCAACAGTTTCGGTTTGCGATGGTCAAGGTATACTTACATTCAATGCCTATGGTGGCACACCAACTTACACTTATATGGTTGACAGGGTAAGTGCAACAAGCCCAGTGACGAATTTGCCGGATAAAGTATATGAGGTTTACACTACAGATTTGAACAACTGCCGTGACTCGGTTTTAGTTAATTTAGTGCATAACGACGGAATTTTACCTACCGTTGTCACAAAAGATATTACTGTTTATCTCGATAATTCAGGAAGTGTTTCAATTTTAACATCAGATATCAATAATGGTACATTTGATAATTGTAATATTGACACAGTTTATTTAGATAAATACACATTCAATTGTTCAAATACAGGCGCAAATACTGTAACACTAACTGCTGAAGATATCAATGGAAATATTAAAACTAAAACGGCTACAGTAACGGTTTTGGATACTATTTCTCCAATTATTTCCGTTCAAAATACCACAATTATTGTAGATACCTCTTCAAATGCTTATTTGCTGGAAAACATGGTTGTGGTGTCTTACAGCGACAATTGTTCTAAAGATACAATTACCTTGAGTAAAAATGTTTTTGGAGTAGCTGATTATGGTATTAATAATGTTAATGTAACAATTATAGATCCCTCTGGAAACACAGTTGTAAAAACTGTAAAAGTGACCGTTTTAATTGGAGATACTGATAATGATTCAATTCCGGATTATATCGAAAAGAATTTTGATACAGATTCTGATGGTACATTAAATTATGCCGATGTAGATTCTGATAATGATGGAATTTTAGATATTGTTGAAAATGACAGCAATAAAACATATCAAGATTTTGATACTGATGGTAGACCTAATTGTTTGGATCTTGATTCTGATAATGATGGTATCAATGATGTTATTGAAGCCGATGTTGTAGATGCAAATGGAGATGGTGTTAAAGATAATTTAACGGTCTTGATCTCTAATCCAAACAATCAAGATTTAACAGGTAATCCAGATTATTTAGATTTGGATGCGGATGATGATGGATTATTTGATGCTTTTGAAAGTAAACAAAACTATACCGATTCAAATAAAGATGGTATTATTGACGGTGTTGACACCGATGGTGATGGTATTTTAGAATTTGCTGACGGTTCTGGCGTATATAAAGACGCATTTGATGTTGCTCCAGTTGATTCCGATGGAGATTTAATTGGTGATTGGAGAGATAAAGATTCAGATGGTGATAAAATTCCAGATGCGGTAGAATTGTCTGCTGATAAAGATTCCGATGGAATGCCAAATTATTTGGATAGAGATTCTGATAATGATTCAATTCCTGATGCAATTGAAGCAGGTATCGATCCAAATAATCCATTAAATTCTGATTCTGATGTTGATCCTAATTACCTCGATACTGATTCAGATGGCGATAAAATTTTAGATAATTTAGAAGCTGGTGCGAATCCAAAATCTCCAGTTGATACTGATTCAGATACCAAACCAGATTACATTGATACTGATTCTGATGGAGATACAATTTTAGACGCAATTGAAGCCGGAACAGATGCAAGTAATCCTAATGACACTGATAATGATGGAATTTATGATTTCAGAGAAACAGATAGTGATAATGATGGTATTTTAGATAGTGTTGAAGTAGGTTCTGATCCTGCAAATCCTGTAGATACCGACAATGATTTAATGCCAGATTACAGAGATTTAGATTCAGATGCCGATGGAATTTCAGATAATATTGAAACTAGTGCAGACCTCGATGGCGATGGTAAAGCAAACTATATCGATACTGACTCTGACAATGATGAACTTCTAGATACAGATGAAGGAACTGCCGATAATGATGGCGATGGTAAACCAAACTATTTAGATGCAGATGTAACCATTCCTGAAGGATTTTCTCCTAACAGCGATGGTGATAACGATTTGTTTGTGATTAAAGGTTTAAAAGTTTTCACAAAAGCTGAGATTACTGTTTTTAACAGAAACGGACAAATAGTTTATGAATCTGGACAGGGTTATGTAAATAATTGGGATGGCACAAATAAAGGAGTAAATCCTAGTATTGGTACAACACTACCTGAGGGAATTTATTTCTATGTATTTAAATTTAACGGACAAAATAACCAACCAATTACAGGAAATATTTACATCAAACCTTAATTTTAATGATATAAAAAAGATGAAAACATTAATAAAATATAGTTTCTTAATTGCTTCTTGTTTAGCTGCCTTTGCAAATAACTTGAATGCTCAACAAGAACAAATGTATTCGCATTACGATTATAATTCGTTAGCTATTAATCCGGCATATGCGGGATCGAAGAGAACTTTAGTTGCCAATTCATTGTATCGAAAACAATGGGTGAGTTTACCTGGTGCGCCAACTTATTATAACTTGGGTGTTCACGCCCCAGTGATTGGTGATTTTGCAGCTGGTTTGAATATTCAAACTGGTGAAATTGGAAAATTTGTAAAAGCGAGCGCAATTTCAGAAACTCAAATTGCAGCAAGTATTGCTTACAACAAGAAAATTTCTAAAGATTTTAGATTGGCTGTTGGTTTAAGACTGGGAATGTATAATTATAATTTTACTTTATCAAAACTACAACTAGGTACTCCAACTGATGCTGTGTTTAATAACAATGATTATAATTTTAATGCTCCCATGGCTGGTTTTGGTGCTTATTTATATTCAGAAAAGTATTTTGTTGGAGTTTCCGCGCCAAGAATGGTCTTTGTGAAAGAAGAACAGAAAAATAATACAAGTATTCAATATGCAGCAATAACGCAATATTACTTAACTGCTGGTATGGTTGTTGATGTTTCTGATAATATTAAGTTAAAACCAACCACACAGATTAAAGTGGCAAATGGTGGAATGCCAATTCAAGCAGATATCAATCTACACGCTATCTATAAAGATAATTACTCAATAGGTGCGTTTTATAGAACCGAGGGTGATATAGGTGTAATGGCTATGGCCCAAGTGAGTCCTTCTTTTTCAATCGTTTATTCATACGATAGTAAATTAAGTCCTTTGAATACTTATGTTCAAGGTTCTCACGAATTTGGTATACAGTATATGTTACCTTATGTTTCAAATAATAGAATTAGAGTACCAAGATATTTCTAAGATAATAATGAGAAATTACATGAAATTTGCAAATTATAGCCTGAGAGGCACATTGTTGGTTGCGAGCATTTTTTGTGCTGGTAGTTTAATTGCACAATCGAAACCGGTTGAAAAAGTTAAACAACAACGCTATTATAACATCATAAAGGAAAATGGCAATAAAACGGTTGCTATTAAGAAAGATTATATCAATCAGAGAGCTTTAGCGTATTCATTTGCTCAATCTGAATTAAATGACAAAGCCTTTGATGCGTATACCGAATTGCTGGATAAATATAGTGCACAAGTTGATGCGGTTGACAGATTGAACTTTGCCTTAGTTGCTCGTAAGTTAGAATTATATGGGTTATCGGATAGTTTAATTTTATCCCTTAAATCGAATTCTGAGTATGTTGGAAAACCATTATTTGAGGAATTAAATGAGCAATTTTATACAGAAAACAAGGATAAGCGTTCTGATTATTGGCAAGAGTACGATTTTAACTCAAATTATAGCCTAAAACAATTTCCAGCTGCCTCAGCTGCTGCTGAATATGGAATTGTAATTGATGATAAGGAAAACTGCTATTATACCACTCATGAAGAAAAAGGCTTAAGAAAAGTTCTTTCTGCTTGGTTTGAACAACCTTACTATTCAATTTATAAAGCAAAATATAACGATAGCACCTACAACAATGCTGTAGAACTTTCAAATACTAAAAGAAGTTTGCACCAACATATTAGTTTTTATGATGCAAAAACTGGATTTATTTATGTGACAAGAAATGCGGAAAAAGCAAATAAAAACAAAGAAAAAGTATTGCAGGTTTTTGCAATGAAACAGAATATTTTTACTAAAAAATGGAAGGAAGTTCCATTTCAATTAAATAATTCTGATTTTTCTGTTGCTGATTTGGTTCTGTCGCCTGATGGTACAAAGGCAATTTTTGTTTCTGATATGGCTGGTGGTTATGGTAAATCCGACTTATATGAAGCACCTGTGATTTCAAATGATGAGAATGGATTGAAAATTGGCGAAGCTGTGAACATGGGTCCTAAAATCAACACTGTCCTTAGAGATAACTTTCCTAGATTCTCAGATTCAGGTGATTTGTATTTTTCTTCTGAGGGACATTTAGGCTTCGGAGGATTAGATGTTTTTACACTTGATAAAAACTCAGGTATGGTTATTAACTTAGGTAAACCAGTAAACTCAAATTTAGATGATTTCGCTGCGTTATTTCATGATAAATGGGGTACTATTTCTTCAAATAGAACGAATAATGGTTCCAATGCTCCTAAGTATAATGATAATCTCTATTTCTTTAGATGGACTGAAGACAAAGATTCTACCGAACCATCGGTAAATGAAGTTTTGGTTTCAGTTTTTGACAAAGATTCAAAATTGCCAATTCCTCAAGCAAGCATTGCATTAGATAATTTAGATGATCAAGATAAAGCAATTCAAGCTACTACAGATGCTGAGGGTAAATTCTTGTTTGCAGGAATTTCTAAAAATGCTAAAGTTCAATTAGCTTCTCACCCTTGTGGTTATCGTTATGCTTCTTCTTCAAAATATTCTGTAAATGAAAAAGGACAAAAAACTTTGGACTTGTTTATTGAAAAATATAAAGTTGGTGATGAATTAGGTGAATTGTTTGATGTAAAACCTATTTATTATGAATCTAATAAATTTACCCTCTCTCAGGAGAGTAAAAGAGATTTAGACAGAGTTGCTATTGTATTACAAGATAATAAAGGCTTATCTGTTGAATTAGGTTCTCATACCGATTCAAAAGGTAGTGATGAAACAAATTTAGCTTTATCAAAAAACAGAGCTCAAGCAGTTTATGACTATTTGGTTATGAGAGGTGTTTCTAAATCACGTTTAACGTATCAAGGTTATGGTGAAAAGAAAATAAAAAATCGTTGTAAAAATGGTGTCAATTGCTCTGATGCAGAACATCAAAAAAATAGAAGAACTGAATATCTTGTAAGTTCAATTATTCCTTGCGGTGAAATTAAAGTTGAAGATAATCCGGTTTTAACCACCGATGCAGAAGAACAAGTTGCTGATAATTCTGATTCTAAGGGTAATAACAAGAACAATTCAGCGAATAATGAGACTTCTGAGAAGAATGAATCTTTCAACAATAACGAAACTGAAGTTGATAATGGAAACCTAAATGCTGGACCCATTACTTGTGGTGATGCTGATGGAGATAAAATTCCTGATTATTTAGATCAAGATTCAGACAATGACGGTATTCCAGATGCAGCTGAAGGACATGGTGACGCTGATAAAGATGGATTGCCCAATTGTATTGATAAAGATTCTGATAATGACGGTATAGCTGATGCTATTGAAAAATCTGTTGATTTTGATAAAGACGGTAAATCAAATATGATTGATAAAGATTCAGATAATGACGGTATCAATGATGAAGATGAAGGTGTTAAAGATTTTGATAAAGATGGCAATCCTAATTACTTAGATTTTGATTCTGATGATGATGGAATTGCTGATAAAATTGAAAAAAATAACGATACCGATAAAGATGGTTCTCCAAATTTCTTAGATCAGGATGCTGATAACGATGGTATTTCTGATAAACAAGAAGGTAATAAAGACACTGATAAAGATGGTAAACCTAATTTCTTAGATAAAGATTCTGATAACGATGATATTCCGGATAGTGTTGAAGGTATTAAAGATACCGACAACGATGGTAAACCTGATTATTTAGATACAGATAGTGATGAAGATGGAATTTCAGATAAAGTTGAAGCGCCAGTTTGTTTAAGTAACGAAGGTAAATCATCGCAATATATCAATCCTGCGAATAAACCTTCTGTAAAAAAGAAAGCTCCAGTGGCAGTTGAAGAAGTTATTGAAACTCCTGAAGTTTCAAATGAGCCAACTAATTCAGGCGCAATTGAGTATCGAGTTCAATTCGTAATGTCAAAAAACAAAATAAGCGCTAAAACATTTGCAGATAAGGGCTTGTCAAATGTTTTCGAATATCGTGACGGTGGCTATTACAAATACACCACCGCAAATGGTTATTCAACTGAAGAACAAGCACAAGTGCAAAAAGATAAAATTAGATCTCTTGGCTATGCTGACGCATTTGTTGTGACATTCCAAAACGGTCGAAGAATTAAATAAATTAATTGAATATATTTGCAAAGGGGGCTTTTAAGCCCCCTTTTTTAATCATGGTAAACAAACTTAATTTTAACAAATCGCAATATTGGATAGTGCCTTTGTTGTATTTTTTTGTCATTCTTTTCGCTACCAACCGTAATTATTTTTTACCAGTTTCTCAAATTTCAGGTGTGTTTTGTGAGGTCACTCAATTCAACAATTACATCATTTTCAAAAATTCGTTCTTCCATTTATTGCATGACATAGATTTATATAAATCCTTTCCATATGAACAATATGATTTGTTCAAATACACTCCTACATTTTCTTTGCTTTTTGCTTTTTTCGCATTTTTGCCTAATTATTTAGGTCTATTATTATGGAATACATTCAATGTAATCCTTCCTTTAATAGGAATGAATAGGATTTTTGGATTATCTCAGAATAAAGCTATTTTTATTCTCCTTTTTATTCCAGAAGTTTTAACTTCCGTCTTAAATAGTCAAAGCAATGGTATTATTCTTGGCCTTTTATTACTATCCTTTTCTGCCATGCAAAAAGCCCAAACTACGAAGGCTGTATTGTATATTTTGTTAACTGTTTTTATCAAGCTTTTTGGGGGACTTTTCTTCGCTTTATTCCTTTTATTCCCAAATCAAATTAAAAAAGCAGTTTTAGTTTCTTTACCCATTTTCATTTTTCTTTTCTTTATACCTTGTGTTTTGATTGATGTCGATTCATTATTCCAGCAATATGTTTCATTTTTTTCATTGTTGAAAAATGATGGTCATCAGTTTATGAAATATTCTGTAATGGGTTGGTTAAAAGCATGGTTTCACCTTTGTCCCTCAAAGAATATTGTACTATTAATAGGATTGCTATTACAATTATTGCCAATAATGATTGTAAGAGTTTGGAACAACCATTCTAAAATATTATATGCTATGTCTATCTTAATTTGGATGGTTATTTTTAATCATATGGCTGAATCCGCAACGTATATCATTGCTGTAGGTGCAATATTGATTGCTGTATCAACATTTGAGAAAATCCCTCGGATTTTGTGGGCATTACTCATTTTTATGTTTTTAACCACAGAATTAGGTCCCTCCGATATTTACCCAAAAGATTTACGTATTTGGATTGTTGATACCGCTCAATTAAAGGCATTTCCTTGTATTGTATTGTGGATTACAATGATTGTGTATTCCTCATTCGGAAAGTTCCTCAAATCAACCTAAAACAAGTTTTAATTTGGGTGTTTAAAAAAGGCCCTAATTGCTTAGGGCCTTTAAATGTTTATTTTCTTCTGTCGTTGCG
>JACCDJ010450596.1_pt1 | contig 10456 bp, 9 predicted proteins | sample 7444481 | NCBI WGS metagenome assembly JACCDJ01 (sample SAMN15323435, study PRJNA562643) | freshwater metagenome | isolation source: river surface water | place: USA:Blue River Watershed | collected 2017-08-15 | reverse complement strand
GCCGGGCCTCATCACCTGCTTTAACGCTACCTAAACCTACCTCACCCAACAGCTTCACTCCGGCGGCGGCGAGCTCGGCGAAATCGGATTCCACCATACCTTTTTCAATCACCGGTGCACCACCCAGTACTTTGACACCCGAGGGTCGAAACGCTTCAAATGCGCGTTGTGATGTAATCGCAAGTGCTTTCAAACCAACAATATCTTTCGGTCGTCCGGGATAATGCACTTCACCGGCCGAGATCATGGTGGTGACACCACCATGTAATGCAGAGTCGATCCAATTAATCTGGTTCTGACGTGGAGTCCAGTCACCAGCAACCGGATGAACATGAGAATCTATTAAACCAGGTGAGACCACAGTACCGCGGCAATCAATCCGGGCATGCGCGCCTTCAGTATCGCAGTCTTTCTGTTTTCCGACGGCGATGATTTTTCCGTCGTTAACTACGATGGTATCGGCCTCAAGTATCGGGTTTTGGATATCCCCCGATAACATCAAACCGATATTGCTGATGACAACTTTCCCGGATGTTTCGACAATTGCCGCGGTAGCCATGGGGAGCTCACTTTTTCAACAAGTCGGTCATATCAAGCCAAGTCTGACGACTGAATACGCTTGATTCCCTTGGCTTTCATGGTATCCCATGCCTTGGCAACGGAGCCATTCAGGTCAATACCTCGGCAAGCATCTTCAATAACGTACACCTCGAAGCCAGCAGACCTTGCATCGAGTGCGGTCCACGCCACACAGAAGTCAGTCGCCAATCCAGTGACATATACCGTCTTCAGCTTGCGCTCTTTCAGATAGCCTGCGAGACCAGTATTCGCCTTGCGATCTGCTTCCTGGAACGCGGAGTAGCTATCGGTACCCTCATGGAAGCCTTTACGGATAATTAGCTGCGCATGCGGAATCGACAGATCTTTATGCAGCTCCGCATCTTTAGTGCCCTGGACGCAGTGATCAGGCCAGAGAACCTGCTCGCCGTAGGGAAGCTTGGTTGTTTCGAATGGCTTTTTGCCGGCATGTGAGGACGCGAACGATACATGGCCCTTGGTGTGCCAGTCTTGAGTGATGACTACATTCTTGAATTTCTTCGAGATCGCATTAATCACTGGTACAACCTCATCACCTTTGTTCACCGGCAGCGTGCCGCCCGGGACGAAGCAGTTTTGTACGTCAACCACGATCAGGGCACTGGCATCATTAATCTTGACACCAGCGCTAGCACGCAAGCCTACGCCACCGAGTGCCGCAAGCACGCCCGCTCCACCGATTAGTCTGAGGGTATCTCTACGACTGAAATGATTTTTCATTTTGCTCTCCTCGTACCACGTTGAAAAAATGGTCGTCTCCGACCGCCCGACTCGCTACTACAACGATAAATAGTTTTGCTGTACCTCGTCATTCGCTGCCAGCGCCTCCATCGTGCCACTGAACCGGATCTGCCCTTGCTCGAGTACATAAGCACGATCGCACACCATCTGTGCGAAGTGCAGGTTCTGTTCTGATAGCAAGATGGAAAGTCCCTGCTGTTTCAGTGTCATGATCATATGCGCCATTTGCTCGACAATCACCGGTGCCACGCCCTCAGAGGGCTCATCCAACATCAGTAGCAATGGATTGCCCATCAAAGTTCGCGCCACAGTCAGCATCTGCTGCTCGCCACCGCTCATACTGCCACCCGGGCGATCCGGCATCTCACCCAGATTTGGAAACAAGCGAAACAATCGCTCGGGTGTCCATGCCTGTACCCCAGCACGCGCAGCTTGTCGCCCGACTTCCAAATTTTGCATCACGCTCAACTCGGAGAATACGCGTCTGTCCTCTGGCACAAAACCCAGCCCGCGACGTGCGATCTGGTAAGGCTCAAGTGACCCAATATCCTCATCCAAGAACCGCACCTGACCCCGCTTGCTCTGTAAAAGCCCCATGATGGATTTGATGGTGGTGGACTTACCCGCACCATTACGTCCCATCAGCGCTACTACTTCACCCCGCCCCACTTCAAGCGAAACATCAAACAGCATCTGCGCCTTGCCATAAAACGCATTCAAACTGTGTACCTCGAGCATCGGCTTACTCATACCGTGGCCAGCTTGTCCGCGAAGGTGCTACCACTGCCGAAATACACTTCGCGCACTTGTGGATGATGACGAATAGATTCTGCATCACCCTCTGCGATCAATTTGCCTCGCGCCAGCACGATCAAGCGATCAGCAAAGGCAAAAACTACGTCCATGCTGTGCTCTGTGAATAGCACTGCGAGCTGCTGCTCAACGACCAGCTTCTTGGTAAGGGCGAGTAATTCATGACGCTCTTTACTCGCCATGCCGGCTGTCGGCTCATCCATCAGCAGCAGGCGCGGCTTGTTCGCCAAGGCCATCGCTAATTCAACACGCTTCACATCGCCATATGACAGGATGCTGCAGGGTCGATCGGCTTGATCTGCCATCCCCACCTGTGCCAACAAGGCGATTGCTTCGGCGCGCTGATGATCACTCGCCCGACGCCACAGCCCGAAAAGTTTTTGCTGGTGCGAGATCAATGCCATTTGCACGTTTTCGATCACGGTCATCGAGTGAAAGGTCGCTGCGATCTGAAAGGTGCGTCCTACTCCCATACGCCAAATATCACGCGGCTTCAAACCAGCGATATCACGCCCCTCGAACAAGATCTCGCCACCATCCGGCTTGATCTGCCCATTGAGCATGTTGAAACAGGTCGATTTACCGGCACCATTGGGCCCGAGTAGTGCGAGCAGTTGACCGGCAGGTAAATCGAACGAGACATCATCTACCGCGCGCACACCGCCAAATGATTTGGCCAGATGACGGACTTGTAACAAGCTCATGCAGGCCTCCCGCGCGATTCGAACACCGAGCGAATAAATCCTGCCAGGCCCTGCGGAAATGCCAACACTAAAACCAAAATTACTGCCCCGAGCACAGCACGCCAATACTCGGTTTCGCGAATCAAGATGTCTTGCAGACTACTGAAGACGAGACTACCGACCAAAGGTCCGCTGAGGGTCTGCACACCGCCCAGCAGCACCATGATCAACGCATCCACGGAGCGTCCAATGTGAATCGTCTCGGGCGAGATACTGCCCTTGGAAAAAGCGAATAAGGCGCCAGCGACACCGCAGAACACACCCGCGACGATAAAAGCAAGCCACTGTACGCGTTGAACGTCAATGCCAATCGCATCACTACGCAACGCAGAGTCACGCGCAGCGCGTAAGGCATAGCCGAATGGCGCAAACAAGATGCGTCTCATCATCAGTACACCGAGCACCACCAATACCAAGCTGAGATAGTAGTAATGCACCTTGTCTGAAAGCCACGCCGCCGGCCACAGGACAGTTACGCCATTACTACCACCGGTCAGCTCATCTGACTGGAAGATGACCGACCACACAATTTGCGCAAATGCGAGCGTCAGCATGGCCAGATACACACCGGATAAACGCACACAAAACCAGCCAAATAACACCGCACCAGCGGCAGCCAGCACAGGCGCAAACAGGAGTGAGGGCAGCATAGGCCAAGCCAGTGCCTTCATCAACAAGGCGGCACCATAAGCGCCAAGCCCAAAATACGCTGCATGACCAAATGAATGCATACCCCCTGGCCCCATGATGAAATGCAAGCTTGCTGCAAACAGTGCCGCAATCAGCAGATCAATACCCAGCACCAGCAAGTAGGGGAAATAGTCATTCAGCAGCGGCAGTGCCAGCAGTACCAACAACACTAACCAGCCGATCGTTTTCAGTAAACCGCTCGCTGGCAGCAGCGGCGCCTCAATTGCAGCAGTGCCTCGCGCAGCAGCCTGCAATTTGCCAAGCAAACCCCAAGGCCGTGCGACCAGTACCACTGCCATGATGAGAAACTCCACGACCAGCGTCAGTTTGGAGAATGAAATATCCAACCCAAAAAGATGCACCGTACCAAGCGCGGCGCAAATTGCTTTGGTCTGCGCAATCAATAGCGCAGCTACATAGGCGCCGGGCAAGCTGCCCATGCCACCCACCACCACCACGACAAAGGCATCGCCAATCGTCTGTAAATCAAGATGCAGACTGGCGGGCTCGTTCGGCATCTGTATGGCACCGCCTAAACCGGCGAGGAAAGCACCGAGCGCGAACACGCTGGTGAACAGCCAGGCTTGATTCACACCGAGTGCGCTCACCATGTCGCGGTCCTGGGTAGCGGCACGCACCAAGGTACCCCAGCGCGTACGCGTCAAGAGCAGCCAGAGCAGCAGCAGCACCAAGGGCCCGATCACCATCAATAGCAAGTTGTACTTGGGGAAGGATTGACCAAGGAGCTCTACCGCCCCCGTGAAACCAGGTGCGCGCGGCCCAAGTAATTCTTCCGCGCCCCACACATAGAGCGCAAGGTCTTTGATCACGAGCACCAATGCAAAGGTTGCCAGTAACTGAAACAACTCGGGAACATGATAAATACGGCGCAGCAGTACGATTTCAATCAATGCGCCGAGCAGCGCAGTACCGAGCGCGGCGATGATGATACTGCCCCAAAATCCGAAGGCGCTTGATGCACCCAGCCAGCTACTGACCGATATCGCCATATACAAACCAAGCATGGTGAGCGAACCATGGGCGAAATTGACAATACGGGTCACACCAAAAATCAAGGATAAACCAGCTGCCACCAGAAACAGCGATGACGCCCCTGCCAAGCCATTCAACAGCTGAAGTAACAGGCTGGAGAGCGTCATGGGTCTCTGAGTTTAGTGTTGAGAAACGTTCAGCGGGGCTTATGGTGCTTTGCGCAGTTGCTTGATATCTGCATCTGCGGGCTGAAACTTGGCACCGTCGAGGTACTGGTAATTCACCATCACCCCTTTACCGTCTTTGACTGCGATGCGACCCACATAAGCGCCCATCGTCGACTGGTTGTCTTGTGCACGGTAGCGAATCGGGCCCAGCGGCGTATCAACACTCAGGCCATGGAACACATCAATCAGCTTCTCGGTGTTCGTACTATTGGCCTTGCGTATACCGGCTGCGATCGACATGATCGCCGAGTAGCCAACGATAGAGCCCAGGCGTGGATAGTCATTAAATTTTTTCTGGTACGCATCGAGGAAGCGCTTATGCTCCGGCGTGGTGATGCCATTCCAGGGATACCCGGTCACAATCCAGCCTGCAGGAGCTTCATCTTTCAGCGGATCGAGATACTCCGGCTCACCCGACAGCAGACTAACGACTTCACGACCTTTGAACAGCCCACGCGTTGTACCTTCTCGTACGAGCTTGGCCAGATCAGGCCCGAACAACACATTAAAGATGGCATCCGGCTTGGCATCCGCCAAGGCTTGCGTGACTGCTGCCGCATCGACTTTACCCAAAGGCGGCGCTTGTTCAGCGACAAACTCGACATCCGGCTGCGCCGCTTTCAATAACTGCTTGAACGTGTTTACCGCAGACTGACCATACTCATAATTGGGATACACCAAAGCCCACCGCTTCTTCTTCAGCTTTGCTGCCTCCGGCACCAACATGGCGACTTGCATGTAGGTCGAGGGACGCAAGCGGAAGGTGTAGCGATTACCGCTCTCCCACACGATTTTGTCCGTCAAGGGCTCCGCAGCGAGGAAAAAGATTTTTTTCTGCTGCGCGAAATCCGTGACCGCCAAACCAACATGCGACAAGAAAGTGCCCGTCAGCACATCCACTTTCTCGCGTGATAGCAGCTCCTCTGCAGCGCGTACTGCATCACCGGGATTTGCATTGTCATCACGCGAGATAATCTCGACCTTCTTGCCTAGCAGCCCACCACTGGCGTTGATTTCTTCCAGTGCCAAGTCCATACCCTTTTTATAGGGCCCAAGGAAATTCGCATGCGCCTTGTAGCTATTCACCTCGCCAATTTTTATCGTTTGGGCGTGCAGCTGCATACCGGCACCCAGCAGCAGTACTAGCAGCAATGGCTTGATTAGCTTATTGAAATTGCTCACCGTGTTCTCCCCTATGGAATATCAGCGCAAGCCATCCTGGCCCTTGATCTCATTTTTTTGCAAACCACCGATACGCGGCAACGGGCGACCGGAATCGGTCACTGCGACTGCGACCACGATTTCATTAGCGCGCGGCGCATCGGACACACGCGCCTCGATCGCGTCGAAATGGCTGCGTACAAATGCCGCGTCTTTATGACCAAGTGGCACGTCAATTGCAGTACCCAGCCCACCCATTTTTTTCGCTGAGGGCACCAGTGCTGCACCTTGTTCAACTGCCTCACGCAATGGCGCGCCTAGCTTGGGGTGCAGGATAGCTGCAGCATGCTCCAGCTCACCAGCCTCACCGACAATCGCTGCCTTGCCGTAGCTCTCTGCGTCACTTGGCGCTATACCTAAAGCAGCGACACATCGCTCACCCAGTAGCTTGCCAAGTTCAGCACCGATATCACTCAGTTCATCCAGATTTTCTGCATAGCGACCTGCGAAAGGATTTGCAATCACGGCGATTGCTACGGCGCGCCTTGTCGGTGGTTGAATCTGCTGCCCCATTTCGAGACGCGTCTCATCGACTTGCACAATCAGTTTTCGAATATCAGTTTTCATGGGCTTGCCTGTCTATGCTTGAATTTTTTAAACGCACTAGCGCTGACCATCGAATTGGCTGATAGCCTCAGGCGTCAATCCGCCTACGCGCGCGTGTACCCGCGCACCCGTCGACATCACCAAAATGAACACCAGCTCGTCGGCAGCGGGCGCACCGGGCACGGAGACTTCCATCGCATCAAAATGGCTGCGTACGTAGCTCGCAGTGATATGGGTAAGCGGCACGTCCAACGTAGTACCGGGCGGACCCACTTTTTTTGTCGACGGTACGATCGCTAAGGGGCGGCTACGCTGGGTAGCATCCGCCACGGTCTTTGTCTGCCCTTGGGTATAACCTGCACGGTCCCCATGCCAACCAAGTAATTCGCGCATGGCATAGCCACCGGGCACATGCCACAACGCACCATGCTCAAGCTCACCCGCGCTACCAACGATTGAGCCCTTGCCGTAGCTATTGATTTCTTCAGGCTGCATATTCATGGCGCGCAGGAGTGTGCCTGCCATTTCCAGACCCACCGGATTCAGCGCTTCCATCATCGGCAAAATATCTGCGTGATATTGGCCCGCGTAAGGATTGGTGAGCACCGCTGCGACAGCACCGCGAGTTTGCGGCGTAGCAGGCGCAGGGCCGAACTCATGCAGGATGGTTTCAACATGGGTGAATACTCGGCGTATTTGAATCAGGCTCATCTCGAATTCTTTTTGTCGTTGTGTTTTATCCGAACCATCATGCCGCGCGTCTTACTTGCAGCGCCAAGCGATCTAGCGTCTCTCCCACTAAGCGGGATTGTCCTTGCAACGTCAATGCCGCCGCGAAGATCAGACCCTCACCAAGTAAGTACTGGGCATATTTTGCGCCATCATCCAGTGCCTGCTGAATCACTACAGCGGGTAATGGACCAACCTGTGTTGTTACTAACAAATCACCGAGATCGGTATCGTCTTTCAGGGTACTCGCCGGCGCACGCTGAATTGCCTCATGCTGCGCATTCACTGCGTTCGCGATCATGGTGGCAGCGGCATCGGCCATCGCTGCCGATTGCGCCAAGACGGTCACGCTATCGGCAATTCCCAAACTCATACTCCGGCCGCGCCAGCCCGAGGTGGCAACACCGCGCACCGGCATAGCTGCATCGACCTCAAAGCGGCCTTGGGGCTCAGCAACCAAGCTCGCGATATCGGTCACCAGACCTATCGTGAAACGCTCTCCGGGTTGCAGATGCAGCGCTATATCACCACCATTATTAATGCTGGCACGTCTGATCTCAGGCTCGGCCGCAAAGAAACCGATCAACTCATCAGCCACTGCACCCGCCACTGCCGCCATCGGCGTGATGAACTGCAAACGATGTGGCCAACACGCACGCACCATACGGCGCGCCACGGGCGATGACATCCATGTCAACTGCTTGATCGGCTGACGCAATAGACTCAACTCAGCCGCCAGCTCCGGCAAAATCTCGGCAAAGCGCTGCCAACACGCTGTCAATGCTCTATCAGTCGCATCCAACTCGCCATCGACGCTAATCACCAAGTCGATAGGTCCATAGTGAAAATGCCATCGGCCATCTTCAAGTAGTTTGCGGATGGGCTGCATAAGGTCTTCCTCAACCCAACATCGGTTTTTGAATCAGCGGCCAGGCACCGGCCTCAGCGGGCCAACGCACAGAACGCGCTCGCTCGGCATCAACCACCTCGTCCATCTGGCGCACGCAATCCAGATGGCCACCTAGTCGCGCGTAGTCATCCAAGCGCATGGTGAACTCGATGGGGGCCACAATCGCCGGCGTGGGTACCGAACCAAATGATTGATCAGGCATACGCATCACATCCACCATGACCGTGATACCGCCACCGGCCCACACATAGGCCGGCGCGCCTCCACAACTAACATGGGTAATCGCCTGCTTGATTGAATTCGTTAGCCACACTGGGTTATCGGTGACACCCGCGCGCAGCGAGCCACCCGCGCCTGCCAAAAACAGCACACTAGCGAGCGATGGCTCACAGTTCTCGACAATACGATCGACCACTTTTTGCACCGCACTTGGCATCGCTGCTGGCACCGGTTGTAATTGCTCATCCAGCACGAACCAGGCCGAGTGCTCGCCGGTGGTCGAGGTCATCAATAATCGTAAGCCCGGGCGGGCATGTTCAGGGTCGAAGCCTTCGATGATGTCGAGTGGGTCGGCGATATCGGTACCGCCCCACCCCTGCCCGGGATTTGCTACCTGAAAATAACGACCCGGCGTGGATTTGCGGCCTTTCATTTTTATACCGGATAGGGGCATATCAAGACAACGACCGGCCTGATGCTCGCTCAGTACGCCGGTGATGTGATCATCCACCACCACCACTTCATCCACATGCCCAAACCACTGCTTGGCAAAAATACCAATCGTGGCCGAGCCGCAGCCGACGCGCATACGCTTTTCTTCAACGCCGTCCACAATCGGCGCCCGTCCCGCTTGCACGATTAACTTTGCACCACCGTCAATGTCTAGCTCGACTGCCTGCTTGTTCCCAAGCGCCATCATCATCTCGCAGGTGACTCGGCCTTCTTTCTTCGAGCCGCCGGTCAGGTGATGTACACCGCCCAGTGAAAGCATCTGCGAACCATACTCGGCGGTAGTGACATGGCCAACTTCTTCACCGCGATGGCGAATACTGGAACGCTCAGGACCTAAGTAACGATCCGTATCGATCTTCACCTTGAAACTACAGTAGCTGAAGATACCCTCTGTCACCACGGTCACCATATCAACCCCGCGCACCTTGGACGACACCATAAATGGCGCTGGCTTGTAATCGGGATAGGTGGTGCCGGCACCGACACCTGTGACGAATAAATTAGGTGCTTGCTCATCCTGCGCCGCTTCCTGCTCAGTATCAGCGCGCTGTAACAGGACGAGCGGATCGACACGGGTCAGCACACCTTGCACATTAGCGTAGCGATCACACGCACCACTGCGACCCTCGGTAATCTGACACAGCACCGGGCAGGCATTACATTCAATTTTGTTAGACGCCATGTTCTCGCTGCGCGGGCGCGACTTATCGAGTACGCGCAGCTCTGTCTGTGCCGATGCAAGCGCCTCGGCATTATCAGCGCTGTGATCGACTCGGTTATGCGCTGTCATGATGCGATTCAGTCGCAGCGTGCTGCACAATAGCGGCACGTACACGGTCAGGAGTAGCAGGTATGGTTCGTACGCGCACGCCAGTTGCATGATGTAGCGCATTCAGAATCGCCGGCGCCGTGGCAATCAGTGCAGGCTCGCCGACGCCTTTGGCGCCGTACGGCCCGAGCGGCTCGGGGTCTTCGATCAGGTGTACCGTGATGGGTGGTATGTCACCCGCTGTAGGAATCAGGTAATCATGCAAATTATCGGTACGACCGCTGATATATTCCTCCATCAACGCCATACCTAAACCTTGCGCGACACCGCCGTGTATCTGCCCTTCAACTTGTGTCGGGTTGATCGCACGACCCACATCATGTGCAGCATGAATATGCAGTACACGAATCGTGCCGAGTTGCGTATCTACTTCAATCTCGGCAAACTGTGCGGCGAAGCCATAGGTGGCATAGGGTACACCCTGACCATCGGCATCAAGCGGTACCGTGGGCGGGTTAAAGTATCCACGACCAACAGCGACATCACCTCTTGGGTCAGCTGGCAGCGTTTGCAAATCAATCGTGCGAGTGAGTTCGCCCTGTTTGCCAATCAGCCGCGCACCCTGCAAACTCAAACTAGCCGGCTCACTCAGTTGAAGTAGTTGCAGCAACTGGCGGCGCACATCTTCACCCGCGAATTTTGCAGCGTTACCTGAGACGAAAGTTTGACGTGACGCGGATGATTT
>JACCDJ011524177.1_pt1 | contig 10457 bp, 7 predicted proteins | sample 7444481 | NCBI WGS metagenome assembly JACCDJ01 (sample SAMN15323435, study PRJNA562643) | freshwater metagenome | isolation source: river surface water | place: USA:Blue River Watershed | collected 2017-08-15 | reverse complement strand
CAGGCGTCGTAGGGCCATGGAGTAGGGCATCATTAGAAGCCACAATTATACGATTTTCCGAGCGTTTGTAAACGATTTCTCGAAAAACCGCGTTGGACTTTACGAACTTTGAACGCAGAATGAGGCTATTTCGTACGTTTTTCCTTGCACTTTTAGGTGTGGTGCTTTTGGGCAACGAACCGCTTTGGGGTCAAGTTTGGCCCGCCCAGTCGGTGCTTCGTCAGGGTAATTGGGCCGAGGTGTACACGACCGATGAGCATATTTACCGCCTGAGCGGAGCCGACTTGCAGCAGCTCGGGCTGGGTACTCCGCCCTTTGCAACGGCCACCGTGGGCATTTGGGGGCGTCCGGCCGGCGTGCTCAGTGAGCTTAATTCATCCACCGGGGCTCCGAGTGACCTTTTTCCGCTTCCGATTCGCATTGAAGACGGTGGAGACGGGCAGTTGTCCGCAACCGAATATGTTTACTTTTTAGGTCAAAGTCCGCATGTGTGGGCGTTCGACAGCGTCTCGAACCGCTGGCTTCGGCCCAACCATCCCTATTCTGACGCCCAAACGTACTTCGTGACCACGACCGAGGGTGGGCGCGCGATGCCGGCCTACCCAACACCTACTGGGCCGGTGCGCCCCGTCAACCGCTACCACTATGTGGCGTGGAGCGAACTCGATGCGGTCAACCTTGTAGGTAGCGGCCGAACCTGGTTTGGCGACGTGCTGGATTACAGCTTGAGCAAGCAGGTTGACTTAGGGCTTTCGCGCCTCGACGGGCAGTCGGTGGCCCGATTTATTTTATCGGGCGCTGGGCGCTCGACGGTTTTTGGCCCCAAACTTCAGTTAAGCACCGGCCAGGGTTTTGTCGGAAGCAGCACGTTTCAAACGGTTTCGGGGGTGAACGGGGACACGTACGCCCGCCAGTTTACCCAGTCATGGACTCAGGTTTCTGTGGGAGCCGCCTGGGGAACTGCGACGGTGGAGCTGGAGCGTAGCGCGAACCCCGCGGCTAAGGCGTGGATCGATTACCTAGCCGTTCAGTCCGACGCCCCCTTCGTGTTTTCGGCGGGCAGCATTCAGGCCTACCGCTTTTTGCCCGCGGACTCGGCCCGGCAGCTTCCGACGGCCCCTGCGGGGACGTGGATTTGGCGGACGCGCTCAGACGGCAGCGCCCTAGATGCTGCAAACCTTGATCCCGCAAGCCGAACCCTTGCGCCAAATTCGGCCCACGTTGTGTGGTACATTGCTCCGGAGGCGGCCCGAACGCCGACGTTGGGCAGTCGGATTCCGAACCAAAATCTTCACGGAATGCCTTCGGTGGACTACGTGATTTATGCTCCCAACGAGTTTCTGCCGGCCGCCGAAGACCTCGCTGACCTTCACCGCGCCCGCGGGCTAAAGGTTGCCGTAGTCGATGTGGCCCAAGCCTACCGCGAGTTTTCTGGGGGCGTTCAGGACCTTATGGGGCTGCGCAACCTTCTGCGCATGCTGTGGTCGCGCCCGGCCGACTCGACCAAGCTGCAGTACCTTCTGCTTTTTGGCGACGCCTCCTACGACTACAAGGGGCGGTTGACGCCCAAGCAAAACTGGGTTCCGGCCTACCAATCGCCGTCAAGCATGAGCATCAAAACGTCGTTTGTTTCGGACGACGTCTATGGCTACCTCGACCCGGGCGAAGGCGCCAACCTTGCGGCCTCCACGCTCGACCTCGGAATCGGCCGCATTCCAGTGAATTCGCTGGATCAGGCGCGCGGAGTGGTGGCCAAAATCCGCCGATATGCTGATCCGAAGCAGTCCATGGGGCCGTGGCGGCAGCGGGTGCAGTTTGTCGCTGACGACGTGGACGAAGATTGGGAGCAAATTTTGACCTTGGTCGCCGACCGCATTGCCGAACGGGTGGACACGCAGCATGCCGAATTTGACGTCCGCAAGCTTTTTTCAGACGCCTACGCGCAAGTTTCGAGTGCCGGCAACCAGTCGTATCCTAAGCTGCGCGAGGATCTTTTGCGCTCCGTCAACGAAGGAAACCTCATTACCACCTACATTGGCCACGGAGGCGAAGTGAATTGGGCCAGCGAAGACATTCTTCAAATTGAGGATTGCCGGGCGTTTTCTAACCGCAATTACTTGCCGCTCTTCATTACCGTCACGTGTGAATTTTCGCGCTACGACGATCCGCTTCGCACCTCAGCTGGGGAAGAATTGATGGTCAACGCCGAGGGCGGCGCCATTGCGTTGCTTACCACCACCCGCGCGGTGTTTGTCGGTGGGGCGACGCTGCTGACCGACAGCGTATTTAATGTGGTTTTGCAAAAAGAGAACGGGGCCTACCAAACCTTGGGTCAGATTATTAGAAAGGCGAAGAACTCGGTAAGTGCGGGCGATAAGCTCCGTTTTACGCTGCTGGGCGATCCGGCTTTGCGGCTCAATGGCCCCGAGGAGCGCATTCACGTGGACGAGCTTGAGGTGTTTGAGCCCACCACGGGGCAATGGGCTTTGGTAGATAGTGTGCGTGCTCTTGATTTGGTTCGCCTGCGGGGTTCGGTGCTGCAGACCGACGGCAGCCTCGATACCAGCTTTGACGGATCGGCGCGTCTGCGGCTGTACGACAAGGTGCAGCCTAAGGCCATGCTCGACAACGACAACGTTGGGTACGAAGCCTCGTATGCGTTTCGAAACCAATTGGCGTACCAGGGCACGGTCGACGTGAAGTCGGGTCAGTTTTCGGCGGAATGGCGCATGCCCCTTGATGTGGTGCTGGCATGGGGTCAGGGAAAACTACTTGCATATGCCCAGAGTTCCGACCGCGATGCCGCCGGGGCAAAAGGAGGCGTTTGGCTGGGCGATTTGTCGGACGATGCGCCCCTCGATACCGCGGGCCCGAGCCTAAGGGTCTTCATGGACGACACCAACTTCATCAGCGGCGGAATCACCGGATCGAGCCCGCTGGGCCTGGTACGCCTCGCCGACCCCAACGGAATCAACGCCATTGGCGCCGGAATAGGCCACGACTTGGTGGGCTTCCTCGACGAAAATTGGAGTGAGCCGCTCGTTATGAACGACCGGTATCAGGCCGACCCCAACACCTACCAGCGCGGTTCAGCGACCTGGCCGTTCCACGACGTGCCGGAGGGCATGCACCGATTTACCGTTCGGGCGTGGGACACGTACAATAATCCGAGTCAGGCGAGCGTTGACTTCCTGGTGCTTTCCCGCGAACAACTCAAGCTCGGGGCCGTTCGGCTCTTTCCCAATCCCAGTCCAGGCTGGACGCATTGGCAGGTCGAGCACAATGCTGCCGGCGACAGCCTTCAGGTCGATTGGACCGTGAGCGACGCCTCAGGCCGAGCGGTTTGGGGGCATCAGTGGATTGGCATGGCCACAACGTCGGTACTGCAGGCGCCCGACTGGGATGCTGCGACGCCCAGCGGGGTTCCGCTACCCAACGGTTGGTACTTCGCCAAGGTTCGCGTAGTCCGTCCCCGCGACGGCCAAGTAGTGCACCAAGTCGACCGGCTCATCTTAATTCGCCCCTAAGTCCACACCCTATATTTGCCGTTCTCTATGAATCATACTCGCGCACTTTTCTTAAGCTTTTCGGCGGTGCTGGCCTGCGGGTCGCTCCGAGCACAAACGTTTTACGACCGCTTGAACGACCTCAATGTGGTCACGACGGCGATGCCCATGCTCAACATTGGGCCCGACGCGCGCTCGGGGGGCATGGCCAATACCGGTATCGGACTGAGTCCTGATGCTAACGCCATCTTCTGGAATCCCGCTAAGCTCGCTTTTGTGGGCAAGGGCAATGTTTATGGCGGACTATCGTACACGCCGTGGTTGCGTCGCCTGGTTCCCGACGTTGAACTCATGTTTGCCAACGTGGCGGCCGGCGTTGGGGAGCGCGGCGGCGTGGGCGCAAGCCTGCGGTACTTTTCGCTGGGCGAAATCACGTTCCGCAACGAGCAGGGCGAAGAGCAGGGTACCTACCGACCCTATGAAATGGCCCTCGACGTGGCCTATGCGCTCAAACTTTCGGACCATTTTTCGGGCGGAGTTTCGCTGCGCTACGCGCTTTCGGACCTGGCGCAAGGACAGGTGGTCGGCGGACAGCTCACGAAAGTCGGCCAAACGGTGGCCACCGACATCAGCATGTTTTACCAAGGCGACGAGTTCAGCATGCCCGACGGCCAGCGCGGACAGTGGGTGGGCGGACTCACCTTGTCGAACATCGGGGCCAAAATCAAGTACTCGGAGAGCGGCGAGGCCGACTTTATTCCGACGAACATGCGCTTGGGCGGGGGGTTCAATTGGAAGTTGGACAAGTACAACCGGCTCACGCTCCTCACCGACATCAATAAGTTGATGGTTCCGACCAAGCCCGAACGCGACGTGCTCGACGCCGACAACGACGGCGACCGCAGCGAAATTTTGGCGGGAAAGGACGACAAGATCGGCGTGATCCCGGGCATCATTCAGTCCTGGGACCCCACGGCCAAGCCCGATGGGTTTAAGGAACTGATGCGCGAGTTTATGGTCAATGTGGGCGGCGAGTACTGGTACAACGACCAGTTTGCGGTCCGCGCGGGCTACCAGCACGAGGACGTGACCAAAGGAAACCGCCGCTTTTTCACCCTGGGATTTGGCGTGCGCTACAACCTCATCGGTCTCGATTTTGCCTACCTGTTCCCGGCGGACCAGACCGTTCGGTCTCCGCTCGAAAACACGATTCGCTTCAGTGCGCTCGTGGATTTGAACCAAATCATGAAGTAGGGGGTTAGTGTACGAACTACGGCAAGATCGTATCGTCGTCAAACCTTACTTTTGCACCGCGCATTCAGGCGCGATTTGACCATGGCAAAAAAGAAGCTCACCAAAGAGGTTTACCTCAAGTGGTACGAAGACATGCTCTTCTGGCGCAAGTTTGAGGACATGACCTCAGCGCTGTACATCCAGCAAAAAATTCGCGGATTCCTGCACCTTTACAACGGACAAGAGGCCGTGCTTGCCGGTTCGCTGTTGGCCATGGAGCCGGGCGACAAAATGATTACGGCCTACCGAAACCACGTTCAGCCGATTGGTTTGGGTGTGGATCCCCGCAAAATAATGGCAGAATTGCTCGGGAAAGTCGACGGTACCTCGCGCGGCAAGGGCGGCTCGATGCACATGTTTTCGAAGGAACACAACTTTTTTGGCGGACACGGCATTGTGGGCGGCCAAATTCCGCTCGGAGCCGGTATGGCGTTTGCCGACAAGTACCTGGATAAGAAGCACGTAACCCTGTGCTACATGGGCGACGGCGCGGTGCGTCAAGGCTCCCTGCACGAAACGTTTAACATGGCCATGCTGTGGAAGCTTCCGGTGGTCTTCATCGTGGAAAACAACGGATACGCCATGGGCACCTCGGTGGAACGCACGGCGAACCACACCGACATTTACAAGTTGGGCCTTGGCTACGAAATGCCGTGCGCACCGGTAGAAGGAATGGATCCGGCGGTGGTGTACGATGCGGTGTACGAAGCCGTGGAACGCGCCCGCCGCGGAGAAGGTCCGAGCTTCCTCGAAATCCGCACCTACCGCTACAAGGGCCACTCGATGTCGGATGCTCAGCACTACCGAACGAAAGATGAGGTGGCGGAATACCAAAAAATCGATCCGATTTTGACCGCAAAAGACATGCTGCTCAAGAAGAAGTGGGCAATCGAGTCCGAGTTCGAAGCGATTGACGCCCGCGTCAAAGAACTCGTGGCCGAATGCGTTGATTTTGCCGAGAAGTCACCGTACCCCGACGCCGAAGAGCTTTGGCAGCACGTGTACGTCGACGAAGATTACCCCTTTATTACCGAATAAGTTATGGCCTTAGTAATTACGATGCCGCGCTTGAGCGACACCATGACCGAAGGTGTGGTGGCCAAGTGGCACGCCAAGTTGGGCGACACGATCACCGAGGGCAAGCTGCTCGCCGAAATCGAGACCGACAAGGCCACTATGGATTTTGAGGCCTTTCCTGGTCAAGAGGGCGTACTGCTGCACATCGGCGTGCAGGAGGGGCAAACCGCACCGGTCGACAGCATTCTGGCGATTTTAGGCGCCGCGGGCGAAGACGTTTCGGCGCTCCTTTCGGGCGGCGCCTCGGCGGCACCGGCGGCTCCTGCAGCTCCGGTAGCCTCGGCTCCAGCAGCCCCCGCGGAGGCAGCTCCAGCGGCACCGGCGACTCCGGCTCCTTCGGTTCCGGCCGTGGCGCCCACTTCGGCACCGGCGGCGGGAGATGCGCGACTAAAGGCCTCTCCGCTTGCTCGTTCGTTGGCGCAGGAATTGGGGGTTAACCTTTCAAACGTTCAGGGCACCGGTGACGGCGGCCGCATTACCAAGCGCGACGTGGAACTCGCTGCTGCTTCACCGGTTGCTGCACGTGCCGGATCGAGCGCTGTGGCTTCAGCGGTTTCGTACCCAAGCTCCGGCCACGTGGACACGCCCATTTCGCAAATGCGCAAAACGATTGCCAAGCGTTTGGCCGAATCGAAGTTTACCGCGCCGCACTTTTACTTGACGATCGCGGTCGATATGTCGGCCGCCGCCGCCGCGCGCAGCGAAATCAATGCTGCCGGTGACGTGAAGATCTCGTTCAACGACCTCGTGGTTAAGTCCGTGGCCAAAGCACTCAAAAAACACCCGGCGGTCAATTCTTCGTGGATGGGCGATAGCGTTCGCACCAACTACGACGTGCACGTCGGGGTAGCGGTGGCCGTGGAAGATGGCCTGCTCGTTCCGGTGGTCCGCCACGCCGACGCCAAGGGATTGGCCGACATTTCGGCTGAAGTCCGCAGCTTTGCCCAAAAAGCCAAAGACAAAAAGCTGCAGCCCAGCGATTGGGCCGGCAACACCTTCACCATTTCAAACCTTGGAATGTTTGGGATTGAAGAGTTTACCGCCATCATCAATCCGCCCGATGCCGCCATTCTGGCCGTGGGCGGAATTCAGGACGTGCCGGTAGTGAAAAACGGAGCGGTAGTCCCCGGCCAGGTCATGAAGATGACCCTTAGCTGCGACCACCGGGTAATTGATGGCGCCACGGGTGCTGCCTTTTTGAACACCGTTAAGGGGTACCTCGAGCGCCCACTTTCGCTGATTCTTTAGCCACACAAAGGGCGGAAGGTTCCGCCCTTTTTTAGCCCCCGCACGCACAATTAGAATGAATCTAAATACGCGCCGCTAGCGCCGGCCTTATTGTACCTTGGAGGCATGAAACTTTCGGAACTCGGAGTGGGGCAGAAGGCCCTGATTTTGCAGGCGCCCGTGGAGCTTCCCGTGAAGCTTTTTGAAATGGGCTGCCTGCCGGGCGAAGAAGTGGAACTGGTGTTTGCGGCGCCGTTCCGGGACCCCTTGTGCTTTCGCGTTCAGGGCACCCTGGTGAGCATGCGCCGCGAGCTGGCGGAGTTGATTCCTATTACAGAGCCCCATGACGCCTAAGCGCGCGCTCCGCGTGGCCCTGGTCGGCCGCCCCAACACGGGTAAGTCGTCGCTGTTCAACCGACTGACTGGCTTAAACCAAAAGGTTGGGAATTACCCGGGCGTGACCATGGAAAAGCATTTGGGTTTGGCCAAGTTGGGCAGCAACACCCTCGCCGAGGTCGTTGACCTACCTGGGGTCTACAGCCTGCACCCCTCGTCGGACGACGAACGCGTCGTGCTGAATGCCTTGACCACGACCTCAGAAGCCGAGCGTTCCGACGTGGTCGTGGGGCTGGCCGACGGCACCAACCTCAAGACCTGCTTGTTTGTCTTCACCCAGGTGCTGGATTTGGGATTTCCCGCGGTACTCGCGGTGACCATGGTCGACGAAATGGAACGCCGGGGGGCGCAGCTCGATTTGCCCGCATTGGAAGCCGCACTCGGGGTTCGGGTCGTGCCGGTCAACAGCCGCACGGGCCTGGGCTTTGACGAGCTTCGCGAAGCGATTGGTTCAGCCAAGCCGAGCACGCAAGCGCCCTTTTTTCAACCGGCCGGAGCACACCTGCCCTGGCTGCAAAAAAAGCAGGAGTGTATTGGGGCCGGCCTGACCTACCGGGCCTGGCTTGACGGCTTGAGCGACCCCGATTTTGCCGCAGAGGTGCGCGAGTCGGGCCGCAGTCCGGAGCGGGCACGGGCCGACGAAGCCATACAGCGCTACCGCTGGGTCAATCAGTGGCTGCGCAAGGTGTACCATTACGACCCCGTGCGCGACCGCCGGGCCGCCGCGCGCTTTGATCGCCTCGTGGTCCACCCCATCTGGGGAAGTGTGCTTTTGTTCGGCGTGCTGTTCGTCTTGTTTCAGGCCCTCTTTTATGGGTCTTCGGCCCCCATGGACGCCATCGACGGGGGAATCGCCCGGCTTTCCGCTTGGCTCAACGCCGCACTTCCCGCGGGATTTTTCAATCACTTTTTGACGAGCGGACTCCTACCGGGCGTGGCGGGGGTGCTTATTTTTCTTCCGCAGATCGCCCTGCTCTTCTTGTTTATTGCCCTACTCGAAGAAAGCGGCTACATGGCCCGGGTCGTGTTTATCATGGACCGCTTCATGCGGCCCTTCGGGCTGAGCGGCAAGTCGGTGGTGCCTTTAGTCAGCGGAACCGCCTGCGCTATACCCGCCGTCATGAGTTCCCGCAACATGGAGTCGGCGCGCGAACGCTGGCTTGCGATCGCGGTAACGCCCCTGATGACCTGCAGTGCGCGCCTGCCGGTGTATGCCCTTATTATTGGCTTGGTAGTCCCGAATGCGCCCTGGATGGGAATCAGCCTGCAAGGCTTGACACTGTTTGGACTGTATGCCTTGGGGTTTGCGGCGGCCCTTGCGGGTTCGGCGTTGCTCAACCGGTGGGTTCCGCAGCAAAAGTCCGCCCCCTTTCTTATGGAAATGCCGCCCTACCGCATGCCCATTGGCCGAAACGTATTTACCGCGGTATGGACCCGATCGAAGTCCTTTGTGGTGGAGGCAGGAAAAATCATCGTGTCGATCAGCGTGGTGCTGTGGTTTTTAGCCAACAGCGGCCCTAAGGGCTTGCCCAACTTTAGTGCGGAATATGAACCGATGCCCATCGAAGAAAGCTACCTGGGCAGCATAGGCCGCGGAATTCAGCCAGCGCTCGCGCCGTTGGGCTACGATTGGAAAATCTCGGTCGCCATTGCCTCATCGTTCGTAGCGCGCGAAGTATTTGTCGGCACGATGGCTACCCTTTACAGTGTGGACGGCGACGACATTGCGCCCGTTCGCGAGCGGATGGCCGAAGAAATCAACCCCTCAACCGGCAAGCCCTACTTCAATTTGGCGGTAGGCGTTTCGCTGCTTCTGTTTTATGCCTTTGCCTTACAGTGCATGAGTACGCTGGCCGTGGTCGTGCGCGAGACCCGGAGTTGGCGGTTTGCCCTGCTGCAGTTCGCAGCGTACGCCGGTATCGCCTACGTGGCGGCGTGGTCTGCATTCCGCTTCATTTCATACCTTACTATATAATATGATAGCGGTAGTGCTTTGGACAGCCTTTTGGTGGAGCGTGCTCGCCCTCGTCGTTCGCGTTCTTCCCCAACCGGCCTGCAGCGATGCCTGCGGTTGCCAATCAACATCGGTTTCGGTACCATGAAGCATTTTTTAGTGACCGGTGCTTCGCGCGGAATTGGGCGCGAAACCGCCCTTGCCCTTGCGGCCCAAGGACATGCGGTGCACGCCACGTCGCGGACTCCGTTTACCCTAGCGGGCTGCCACACCTACGTGCTCGACCACACTTCTTCAGCGTCTAGGGAAGCGTTCGCCCACCAGCTCAACGGCATTTCGCTCGACGGCCTCGTGCTGAATGCCGGAGCCTTGGTTTCAAAACCCTTTACTCAACTGACTCCTGAGGACTTCGCCCATATGGGTTTGGCGAACTGGTCGGGCCCCGCGCTGCTGGTGCAAGCGCTGCTTTCGCACTTTGCCCCGGGCGCGCACACGGTCTTCATTAGCAGCATGGGCGGATACCAAGGCGCGTCCAAGTACCCAGGCCTTTTGGCCTACGCTACGAGTAAAATGGCTATGGCGGGATTGGCTGAAAGCCTTCAGGCGGAACTCGGATCCGACGGTTTTTCGTTCAACGCCCTATGCCTTGGAGCGGTGCAAACCGAAATGTTGGCCGAGGCGTTCCCCGGATACGAGGCCCCAGTGACCCCTAAAGCGATGGGATTGGCGATTGCGCAATTCGTAGCTTTTGGGCACGAAACTCAGGCAGGGCAAGTGATTCCGCTCGCCAAAAGCAACCCCTGATAAATTTTTCTCGCTGCTTTTCAGCGAGTTGATGATTTTTAGCAAAAAAATTTTGCGGGGGGTATTGCAGATATAAAAAGTCGTTCTACATTTGCAACCCCAAACGGAAACAACGGCGCACCGACGAGGTCGCCCGACTCCGGGGGGAAGACGGAAGCAGAAGCTTCAACGTTCTTTAACATATTGTGAAATCGAAAGAT
>JACCDJ011543909.1_pt1 | contig 10459 bp, 8 predicted proteins | sample 7444481 | NCBI WGS metagenome assembly JACCDJ01 (sample SAMN15323435, study PRJNA562643) | freshwater metagenome | isolation source: river surface water | place: USA:Blue River Watershed | collected 2017-08-15 | reverse complement strand
GATAGATGCAGGTTCATCAGAATTTACCCTCTTAAGCACCCCGCGCCAAGAATTGGCTGAACTATACGTTCTTGACGGGGCATATTATTGTGTTGAGACAAATCAATTCATGAGAACAAGGAGATTGGTATCTGAAGGCACCCGTATTGTTAAACGAAAAGGTATCTCGACTATGAACATTGACAATGAAGATGACCTCCAATACGCCAGATATATCTACGAAATGAAGGAAGATTTAATTTCTTGGACCCCAATGCCCAAGAATGTTAAATAAGCGCTGAAAAAGAAAATTAGAAACTCTTTTCCCTGAGTTAGAGATAAATCCCCACCTTTCAACTTTCTGAAAAAATCTAAGATTCTCCCCGAAATGGGACATGTAGCTGGCATACAAATCCACCAAAGCTTGATCCGGCAACTCGGGCGATTTCAGAACTTGAGTTAATCGTTCTTTGTCCCATGCTCTAAGGCTTTGGTCTAACGCCCACTTGGAGGGACCTAGTGAGTAGGTTGGAATTCCAAGACATAAAGTGTCAAAACCAATTGTTGAACGCCATGTGAAGCAACAGTAGGCACTCCTTGCCAGGACATATGAGTCAGTCCGTTCTCGAGGACCGATGTAAACAACGCCCACGCGGTTCTGATATTTGAACCATAGAGCGGATTCGCGGTCTACGCCGTCTACTCCTAATGAATTTGGGTGACGCCGGATAACTACCGTTAAATTTAAAGATTGTGCCGCTTCCAGTAACGCCTCCAACGCTTTGAATTGGTCTAGGAAGCCGAGTTTTGTATCGAATTCAGGGAAAGGTGATTTCTCCCCGGTGCTTACTGAGTAAAACATGACATATCTGGATGAAGGCAAATCATAGCGTTCGGCCGGATCCATAAAATCACGCCACTTTATTCTTTGAAATGGGTCAAAACCGGAAGATTTTTGAGATTTATATGCTTGAATTTTTTCATCAGATAGCGATATTTTCCCTGTTTTCACGGAATTATCAAACTTCCAAATGTTATCCCACCATTCCGAATTAGTGTGAGGGGATTGCATATACAAACAGTATTTATCGGAAGATGAAGCTCGTTCTGATATTCTCGTAGATACATTCATTTGCTTGGCGAGCAATAGACAGCACGCCTCAATGGGTTCACGACCATTAAAAACAATCACTTCTTCAAGAGAAATATCTTTCAAGACTTGCAATTGCAATACAGAGTACAAAATATCAACAACAAGTGCAACTGTTTCTCTGACCTCATCCTTTTCTATCCTGGATAAATCCAGAGAAGAAGAGCCGAATTTTGCATAGATTGAAGCAAGAATTACATCTCCAATCGCATAACCCTGATATTTCAATTCACTCAAATCGTCTAAAGAATCTATTTCAGAGAATGAAGCTAGGGAAAGTGGTGTCTCTTTACGACGCACTTTCTGGATTTTGATTTTATTTTGTGAAGACATCTTAAATTGCGTAAAGGTTCTACCTAAAGAAAACGGCCAATGTTTTTCGAAGTGTGAAAAATCGAGGATTGTAACCTGCTTACCTGCGTTTGCGAGAGTGCAGGCCATCTCTAAACCAATTGCCCAAGATTTTACTCGAGCTCCCACAACCACCACCACGTGATTTCTCATGCTTGTGGGATATTCCAGTCAATCTCAAGTTCTCGTAGAACTTCTGCGATGCACAGCGTCAAAGCGTCTGAAGACATTCCACCTATGTGGGGTGTGACAACTATGTTATAACCGCGACTCCTCAGCTGGTGCAGATTTCGGTCGACACCTTTTGGAGAAAATTCTTCACTAGATAAAACATCGAGTCCAACTCCGAATAATCTGCCATCGATCAAAGAATTCTCTAAAGCTAACTCATCTACGAAAATGCCCCTTGATACATTTATAATGACTGAGCCAATTCGCATTAATTGAATATTTTGCTGATTGATGAGTGGATAATTGTCTTTGTCTTGTTCGAGAACTGATGCAGATATGAGCACAATATCACTGGTTGATAGCAAAGAATCTAGTGAACTATGCCGGGTGATCGCGGATTCAGTTTGAATTTTTGGTGAGATGTAATAGGGATCAAAAAAGCTAACCTTCATTCCGAAAGCGGTTGCATATTCCGAGACCTTGCTTCCAATTCTGCCAAAACCAATTAAACCAAGTTCTCGCCCCTTTAACTGGCGAGAAATGAAATTACTTCGACTTTCAGTATTGAAAGTTTCAAGACTTGAGGCACTTGGGATCTTCCTCCATACTGAAAGTAGTAAACCCCATGCGAATTCAGACGTAGAAGTGATTTCCTGTAGAAATGACTGACGTCCCCTTAAAGAAATCAATCGAATGAAATTTTCCTGAAGATAATCGGTATCGATGTGTGTTAGGCCGGTTGTAGGAGATAAAACAAAAGCCAGATTGGGGTAGTCACCACAAAAAATTTGATCCACGATGGGAAATACGTTGGAACAAAAAACTTTAACCCTTAGATATTCGGATTCTTGAAGACTCGATCCAAGGTACTTGATTTCAAAATTACTCCGCACCCATTCCGAAAGTGCCGGGTTCATAGATTGTTCATCAATCGCAGAAAGGAGAATGGGCCGTTCGTATGCGAACTGTCCGCTATTCTGCACCATGATGAAAAAAGTCTACACTTAGACAATAGTGAATTAAGTTTAATTGAGAGGATGTCAGAGGATGTCAGAGGATATGCGGATAGGGCTCTTGATCTATTCCGAGAAACAATTGGAATCCTTTGTCTCCTCGGGGGTTCTCAAGAGCCTCCAAACAATCCATGCCGTTGAAGTCTTATTGAGCGAGCCTAAGTTATTGAAATTGGATCATCAAGATTTGAGCGGGCGAATTCTAAAAATGCCGAACCAATTCACAAGAAAACTCAGTACATATATACAATGTTTGGAATTATGGCGAGGAAGAGAAATTTCATTCGCACATCGAGTCCGTGCGTTGAATCAGTTTGCCAAGAGAAAAATTAGAGCCGAATGGTCTTCTGTAATTGTCTATGAAATGAATGATTGGTCTGAAGCTCGTAGATTTTTACTCAGGACGCTTGCGCACGCCCCTTTTTTCCAGTTGATTAAATTTATGGAATATCTAGTCCGGAAGTTCTATATTTTGAGAATCTGGAAATCAGAATTCCAGCGGTTTGATGTGCTTTTGATTCCATTCGCTGGACACACTTCCCATGCATGGGGCAATTCAGTGTGGCTGTGTAGGAGCCTGAGAATCAGATCTGTCGCACTTCAAGAAAATTGGGATAATGTTTCATCGAAAACAGTTATCGTAGAAGAGCCAGATTTTTTTGCGGTTTGGGGCGAGCAATCCAAGAGTCACTTGAGGAATATCCACAATATTTCCCGAAGCGAGATTTTCGTGACAGGGTCTCCTAGGTTTGATAATTACTTTACTGATTCACCACAATCCCCTGTAGCGGTAAGTCTCACCGGATTAAATCAGGACTTAACTGGAAAAAAATATATATTACTCGCAGGCACTGGTGATGGAATTGACGATCAAATGCTGATTGAAGAGACTTTTTCGGCCCTGGAGTTAATTACGGATCCACCCATCATCGTATATCGGCCCCACCCCTTTACTCGATTTGAGCACGATTTAGACACGCTTATCCGAAAATTCCCAAAGATTGTCTTGGATTCTGGACCGAATGCCAGAAAATTCGGACACCAGATTCCTCTCGTTAAAGGTGCGACGCTGGTAATCAATCATGTCTCTACATTAACGCTGGAGGGTCTTATCGCTAACCGATATGTCTGCGTTCCACTATTCCTAGGAAGGAAGGCAAGAATTGGCTACAACACAATTCTTGATGCCGCACCGCATTATATTGGACTTAGTTTGGTATCAAAACTCCTAACTCCTCGAAACGAACATGAATTCAGAGAGTCAATTCTCCTGGCTCTTAAGGATTATTCTAATGAAAATCCATGCAATGTGGATTGGGTATGCAAGAAAACAAACTACGCTCGTGAAATTTCTGAGATTCTTATTTCTATTTCATAGACATAAACTAACGGTGGTCGGCTGCAATCTAGTGCTTATATAAATTGTCCATTTTTCCTAACATTCTACTGACAGAAAAATACGCGAGTCGTTGACTCCCATGATAAATGCTGGCAGATCGATTGTTCTCATTCAGAATTGAATCAATCTGGATTGCCAATTCCTTCTCACTTGCTATTTCAAATAACCAAGGATAGTTAGCCCCAAGAACTTGCTCGACAGCAAGATTTCTTGCTGCAACAATTGGCAGTCCTACACTCATAGCCTCTAGTAGTACCAAGCCAAACCCTTCATACTTACTTGCAAGCACGAACACATCCATGAGCTTCAAGTAACTAAAGACATTATCTTTTTTACCAACCCAGATTATTCTGTCACCAACCCCAAGACCCGTTGATAGCTTCTCAAGATCTTTTCGCAGGGGCCCTTCTCCGAGAACAAGAAGCTTGCCCTCAAATCCGAGACTCAAGAATTCAGCAAAGCCCTTAATCAGAGTTGGATAGTCCTTTTGGTGAACCAACCTCCCAATTGTTCCGATAACAATCTCACTATTTTTGATTCCAAGTCTAGCCTTCAAAGTTTGTTGCTCATCAAAATTATTGACAAATTCATTTGCAGGGAATCCATACTCAACGACATTTATTTCCTTATTTGCTCGAACCTCGCCAGAAGCTATGAGAAATTCTTTGACAGCACCTGTAATCGCGATGACCTTCGTACCTCCATGAGTCACAAATCTAGATAACAGAATCGATACCCACTGGGGTGCGCCTGGAAAAAAGGCTTCCGCATTGTGTCTGGAAACTATCAAGTTCTCTCGCTTAACAGCAAAGGCCGCTAACATTTCAGACCGTGGTAAATGGGCATGAACAACAACCTGATGGTTCCGGAGAGACTTACGAATCCCCAAGATTTGTTGGACAGTCCCCATATTCATCCAAGAAGTGAGGACATTTACTCCGAAACTTCGAAAACTCTCAACCAACTCGGGTTTCCCCTTGAGAGGAATTACAGTCACACACCTACCACTTTTTTTTTGAGCTTCCACAAGAATTTGAAGTTGATTCTCGGCTCCGCCACGCTCTAGCGTGGTGATGATATGAAAAACGGGCCTCATCCCAATACTTTCTTGAAGTACTGAATAGTTTCAAGAACACCCTCTTCTAATAAGATTTTTGGCTTCCAAAGAAGGAGTTCTTCGGCGATGGAAATATCCGGGCATCTTTGCCGGGGATCATCTTCCGGTAATGGCAAATACGAAAACTCTGAATCTGAATTGCAAAGTCTTTTGACGGTTTGCGCAAGCTCCAACATCGAATATTCCCTAGGGTTCCCAAGATTTATGGGCGTATTTGCGTTTGACTCTAATTCAAGTACTTTTACAATCCCATCGACCAAGTCATCTACAAAACAGAAGGAACGAGTTTGTTCACCATTGCCGTAGAGCGTGATCGGCTTATTCTGTAGAGCTTGCACGACAAAATTTGAAACGACACGACCATCACCAACGGCCATGAATGGTCCGTATGTATTGAATATTCTAATTACTCGAGCATCTACTGCGAATTGTCGTCGATAATCAAAACAAAGGGTTTCAGCAGCTCTCTTTCCTTCGTCGTAGCAGGATCGAATTCCAATTGGATTCACATTTCCCCAATAAGTTTCTGGTTGGGGAGAAACTTCAGGATCCCCATATACTTCACTTGTCGAAGCCTGAATTACGATTGCATTAATTCGCCTTGCGAGATGTAACGCGTGAACAATGCCAAGAAAGTTGGTCTCTATAGTTCTCACCGGATCAGATTGGTAGTGCTTTGGGGATGCAGGGCAAGCAAAATTTAGAATTGCATCTACCTGAAAATCGTAAGGAGTTCTGACGTCATGTTTAAAAAAACTAAAATTCTTATTGGTCGCACAACCCTCTAAATTCGTGGCAGACCCCGTTGAAAGATCGTCGATGCCAATAACCTCGTGCCCCAAACCTAAGAATTTTTTTGTCAGATGAGACCCAAGGAAACCTGCCGCACCTGTAATCAGTACCTTCATAGAATCTCGCTCTGATTAAAACCCCTTGCGGCCTTTACCATCAAGATTTCTGACATCCTCTTCCCCCAGTTTTCAAGTGAATGATTAGAAATTGCAATTTGAGAACGTCGGATTAGTTCCTTTTGCAGTTCAGCATTTTCTTTCATGGTAATCGCACGGTATTCGTCAATTATAGTGGGCTTGAAAGTTCCTTCCCAGGACCCGAATATCGAGATATATTCTGGATTTGTGGTGATAACGGGGACACCCAATAATGTTGCTTCGATTAAGGTCTTATCAAGTGACCCATCATACTTATGCACAAAAATATCATGACTCGAAACCAATTGTGCAAACTGGGACTTTGGAATCGCTTCATGGAATTTCAGCCACCCTGCCTCGACGTACGGCTTGGAATTCTCGATGACATGATCTGCCCACTTCCGTGAATCCTTATTTGCGGTTGACCCAACTAGTAGTAACTCCAAATCATCAAACTCTGCACGCAATTTGCTAACCGCCAAGATTATTTCATCAACACGTTTTGACTTATCAAATCTGCCGACATGAATGAATTTCTTAAAAGTTTTCTTATCATAACGCCCAAAAGGAAAGAGAGATTGATCAACCGCTTGCCCAATCGGCAGTATCTTTGACGAGCGAATAGGACAAGAGCCGGCTGTTGATGTCACGATGGAATCGACCCAGAAGGACGAAACTGAGAGATATTTAGATTTAGTTGTGTGTGCATACCAAAGAAATTGGGGTTTACCTAGGATCCAAATAATTGGTGAGAGGATTGCCGACTGGACATCTGTCATATGGAAAAATACAGAGCTGTAATTTCTTCTCCCCAAGATTGGAATGGAAGTCTTTAGTAGTCGATAGATATTCCAAAGTTTTCTTCCTGGTTCCCATGATGTGGAATGAACTATCACATTTTCCATGGGCGGATTGATTCCTTCGTGCCCGGTTATCACAATCACTTCTTCAAACTGTGCGGCGAAATACTTCACGGCTTCATATTGGTGGGATAGCAGTGGATTTGAAACATCAAAAGCATAATTAACAACAATTATTCTTGAGTCATCCACCACTTCAGTAGTATATTCAGAGCACATGTAATTTCTCGCCAGACTAGCCGGAGGCTAAACAGATGAATTATCTTGTGACTGGAGCTGCGGGTTTTATTGGCGCGCATCTTTGTGCCACACTAAAACTTCAAGGGCATGAAGTTACAGCAATCGATAATTTCAGCGACTATTATTCGCCTGAACTCAAGAAGAGTCGGGTTCACAACTTGCTCACACCAATCGGGATTAAAGTAAGAAACGTAGATTTAGCGAGAATTGAAGCTGTTTCTGCAGTTTTTTCTGAATCAGAATTCGAGTTTGTAATTCATCTTGCGGCGCAACCAGGCGTTAGAACCCCTTTAGACCAGAGTTGGAAATATATAAGGGACAACATACTTGCATTCACAAACGTCTTGCAAAATGTGATTGAAGCTCGAATCCCTAATTTTTTATATGCATCATCATCAAGTGTATATGGAAACTCGCAAGCGGAAAAATTCAGCGAAGCTGATTTAGGATTATCCCCAATTAGCATTTACGGTGCCACCAAACTTTCAAATGAACTGCTAGCAAGCACATACACCAGAAATTCTGAAACCAAGTCTCGAGGAATGCGATTTTTCACCGTTTACGGGCCTTGGGGCAGACCGGATATGGCTTATTTCAGATTGTTGTCGGCTGCAATAAATGATGAAAAGTTCGAACTTTTTGGTGACGGTGAAGTGAAAAGGGATTTCACCTATGTAGGTGACATTACAAGTAAGTTGATTGAACTGAGTTCAGAACTTAAAAGTAGATCCCCAGGGTTCTCAGATGTAGTAAATATTGGGGGAGGAAATCCGTACTCACTTCGGGATCTGATTTCTATTGTAAATACTCAAACTGGAACTAACATAAAATTACTCGAACGTGCACATAACCTCTCGGATACCAAGTTTACTTGCTCAGACATAACACTTTTGAGCTCACTGACACCGGAGCATGAATTTAGGGATCTGCAATCAGGGGTAAGCGAGACGCTAGCCTGGGCAAAGACACCTGGAATTTCTGAAAAGTTAGCCAGTTGGGTTGCAGCTAGTATTTAAATAATCCAGCTGCCAACTAATTTTTCTATGTTACGAACCTCCTTAGATTGTTGATCAGAGAAGTCCACTCTCGACACCCGAGGCCTTTTTGTGCCGTTCATCAAGGAGATCAGAATTTCAACCGCTGACTCCGAGGATTCAAACAAATGAACCCTTTCAGGGAATTCTTGATTCAAACAGTCGGTCCCAGCGCATTTTTTGGCGACAACATGAACATCATTGTAGATGGCCTCCCTTAGCGCCATTCCATACCCTTCGGATGGAGCAGCTGACAGCAAAAAAGATGCACGCCCATAGAGTTTGCTCAGGAGTTCTGAATTAAGTTGACCTAAATACTTGACTTGAGTTGGAAACCGTCTCACGAGTCTCTCAATGCTTGACTTCAATGGACCGTCCCCAGCTACTTCAACTTCTACGTCAATGCCTGAGGCGCAAAGACGGCTAATCAAGTCGGTAATATCCTGCAACCCTCTCTCTGGATGTAACCGTCCGACTACTGCTACCAACTTTTTGTTCTTTTCGACAGAGGATTTGAGAATAATTCTTGGATCGATTGGTAACGGCGCAACGATAAATAGAGTCTCTTTTCTTCTAAGAAATTTATTTATATCCTGCACCTGAAACTGGGAAACCACTCTGATGGAATCGGATGCGTTAATTAACATACGCGAGATAAATGCCCTACAGAAAGTTACAACCGAAAATTTATTCCCGAAATGATAAGTATCTCCGTGAAATTGCCCTTGCAGACTAATGCCATTTTTCAGGAGCAACTTAAACAAAACTCCTGCGAACATATCTGCCGGAGTAATGCCTGAAATTAAGACATACCTAGTCGCATTACCTCTAGTCAGGAGTCTGTAGATCAAACTGAGGATTCGTATAGTTGAAAAGGAATTTTGTCGAGTCGCAACAAAAAGTAAATTTGGGAATAAGTGCAGATCCTTTGGTATATGTGAAGGAATAAGAGGGACGATAATCTTTTTTGGTTTGGTGGAAGTTAGACTTTCTAACGTAGAACCGTATCTTTCCCAGCGCCTGAATAACTCTAGTCGGCTATCTTCTGTACTCGGCAGTTTCGTATTCAGGAAAATTGGCTGTGAAGTCATACTGGTTCCAATACGTTTAAAATGGCGGGAAAATTCTTGACTTGATTAAAACGAGCTAAGGTGTCCTCCTTAGCCAGCACTCTGTAGTTTGTGAGATTCTCATCCGGACGCATAATTCCTCGAAGTAAAGTTTTCAACTCGAGGTGCGAATTAACAAGGAAACCGTCCACGCCATGGTGAATTACTTCCTCAGAACCAGTGCCTCCTTTGGCGATTGTTAGACATCCAGCCGCGCGGGCTTCAATAAGCGCATGAGGAAGTCCCTCATATTCACTGTTTAATACGAATACTCGAGCATCTTTGTATACAAAGGGCATCAAATCTCTTGAAACATTCCCGAGGAAGACAGCTTTGCTGTTAAGCGACTTTGCAAGGTGCTCAAGTTTTTCACGCTCAGGACCGTCGCCCGCAATAAGAAGTGAAAATTGAAGTTCTGAAGAGAGCGTTAGAAGCTCCGCGACACCTTTCCAAGGGGCCAATCTGCAAACTGTCAACACATCATATCTAGGCAGGCTATTCGCAACAACGTCGAACTCTTGATTATCGATAGAGTTGTAGACTAAATGTAATTTCTCATTTTGCACGCCCCAATAGTTACATAACTCCAAAAGGCCTTTTGACGGGACGATAACTTTTGTTGCAGCTTTTAATGAAAAAGAATAGAGTTTTCTAAAAATTCGGTACTTGAATAATATCTTTGAAGTTTGAAACTTAACAATCCCCAACTGCGTTTCTTTATTGTTTCGCGCACGTTCCCAGACAATATCCCCTGGAACCTTAGCTGTGTAATTGATTCCTAAAAAAATTCTTGCTAGGAAAATCTCAATGAACGCTCCTACGGCAAAAAAATTATAACCACGTTTTTTGTAGCGATATACTGCTTTTATGAATCGAAAATATCTAAGAATCAATGGCGACGTTCGCGAAATAAGGCAAACCTCTAGTTTGGATTGATGTAATGAATCTTTTGCATGATCTGTATAGCTAATTATGCTTACTTCTTTACCTGAGCCCTGAAGCCAATTGCTGAATTCGTATGCAAACCTTGCTGGTCCACCGGAGTCAGGAGGGAAAATCCCACTGACAATACAGATTGGGCGGGTCATGCGAAGAAACTTACTATAT
>JACCDJ010521537.1_pt1 | contig 10459 bp, 2 predicted proteins | sample 7444481 | NCBI WGS metagenome assembly JACCDJ01 (sample SAMN15323435, study PRJNA562643) | freshwater metagenome | isolation source: river surface water | place: USA:Blue River Watershed | collected 2017-08-15 | reverse complement strand
TAGGTGATGTTTTGATTTTAAACTTCACTTCCATTTCAATGCTATTATCTCTAAAAGGCACTATAAAATATTGGCCTAAACTCATGAATTGGACCTTATCTGTTAATCGCCCTGAAATTGTTACCGACGGAATAACTGGTTCAGCAAATGCCTCATCGTCAAATGTCCTTATCTCTGTTCCCGTTGGCGGATAATCGACAGGGTTAATTCCCGGTGGTATTACCGGAGGTATCCCAACACCTGCAGGAGGAATATCGATAGGCTCTTTGGCTGGTAAATCCTCAGGCGCAACCAACCAAAAATCATCATGTAAAACATCAAAAAATGGTACACTTTCCTTGAAATAGTATTTTGAGAAGTTTTTACCGTCTCCAGATCCCACTGCAAAGTTCCCTTCGTTGCAATATCTCAAGATGGAATTTTGAATAGCATCTCTGTTTGCAATCATTGGCTTGTCGTCAAATCGCAAAAAAGCATCGTGAACATCCTTAACTTTTATCGGATTACTTGGAGTTGGAACAAGATTATTATTTTTTAAAGTATTATAGCCAACAGCCTTTAACATCCATTCTTCTTCATATAACTTGGCTACAATGCTGTTTACCTGGCTTGAAATGTTATCTCTGAATTGGTCAATCTTCAATAGTTTAACACCATCTCGTGCAGAGTATTTTACAACCAAAGAATATGCTATTGCAAGTGATGCATCAACAGATTTTGTCGCATCGTTCATGGTTCTGTTTATGGTATCAGCCTGATCACGCTCCAATTGATTGGCGTAATCACCTTTGATCTTATTGCAAGCCAAGTAGTCCCTAACATTTGAACTTAGCTGTGAGAAACCAATTTCATTACAAACCAAGAACAAAAGTGTGTTCCTGTAAATTCGATCAGTTGCACCTTTTTTTGTTGCAATTTTCTCAATGAATGGCTTAACATTCCCATTGATCTCCGTTTGATTTGCACGATACTTTGGACTAAGAATAACAAGTGTTGGTTTTTGTTGTTCAGGAATATCATTTGCTGGATCAACTAAAGCTCTACCAAATAACTCAATATTGGTTGTTTGTGCATTAAGCCTTTTAAGTATTTCAGCTTCAATATCTCCATTACCAATCTCGTTTTTAGCCTGGTTGATTAGGATGTTAATATTTGGTTTGGTATGGAACCAATATCTTTTTTCATTAGACGTGCTGTAATACAAGAAATGTGCTGCACTTTCAAACCTATCCAGTGCACCATTTATATCATTGTGATTGTATGAGTTTGGTTTTATGATGCATAGCTTTAACTCTTGCATCGTATAACCACGGTTTTGACCTTGCGAGCCAAAGGTGCCCAACAATATTGTGGCTGAAATACCTTGAGTTATATTATAGTCTCCAAGTGTTTTTACTTCGCTATCTATTCTAAATGCATTTGAACTTGCTCCTGATACGTCAGCAGAAATAACAGAGTCCCAGTTAGCACCATAAAGCATTGTAATTTGACTTGTAAGTGCATCTACATTGTTAAAGTTTACGTCAGATGTATGAATCATGCTGTTGTTGCCAACCAATGATCCTTTACGTTTCCAAAGGTCTGAAACAATGCTAGCCAATATTCTCAAAATACCACGTGTACGTTGGAAGTTTGGTGTGCTAGCCCATCTATGTCTAAATACATCAATTAACTCAGGATGGAAAGGATAAGATTTCTTCATCCTCTCTCTGTAATCTTGTTTTAAAGCATAGGATGGTATTTCAGCCATCAATGAAGTGTACATCATTGAATAATTGTCAATAACCGTGTTTATAGCATCTGTATTGTAGTTATCTTCAAACAATCGTCTTCTTACTACTTCGAAGATTTCATCATCCTCTACAGGCTTTAAATTGGCTCCAACACGAACGATTCTATTTTCTAGCGCACTCAATATTTGTTGTGACTCTGGTGAAGCTGCAACTTCTTGTGCGCTTATTGGAAGTGTGGCTATTAACACGCAATTATCTGTTCCCGCCACAGCTTCAGTTAATTCTTGCATAAAACTAATGGTCTGATCTTTGAGATTGGAACCACCAACAGTTAATGCCGATGCCGATACGCAATAATCAGCAAGCTCATCAATAAGTATCAAGCATGGTTTAGTTTGCTCCAATACCTTTTTGAATAACCCTTTAGGATTTGCTCTTTGCTCGTCATTTGCTTTAATGATATCAAAGGCTTTTTGCCCACCTAATTGATATGCCAATTCACCCCAAATAGTATTCAGCTGAACACCATCCACAATTCTTCCTTGAACAGGATCGTTAGTTGTATTGGTAAACACAGCAACATTAACATTGTCGAAAGTTGGAATGCCAGTTTGTTTAAAAACCTCATCCATTTTCTCATTGCCAATTAACTTTTTACCTGATTTAGCTATATGATACAATGATATCAAGGTATGTGTTTTACCACCACCGAATCCAGTTTGCAATGATATTACTCGGTTTTGAGAATCTTGACCGCCATTTAATCCGAGTATTACACGTTTAGCTATATCACGAATACCAGCGGTAAAATATGTTTTAGAGAAGAACACTTCAGCTGATCTGTATACTTCACGACCAGCATTATTTGATACTTCAGCCAAGTTTGCAGCAAAGACAGACTCATCTAATTGACCATTACGGATGTCAAAGTGTGGTTGAATAATATTATACCAAGGAGTAATATTCGAAACATTGGCATTGGTAACAATTGGTGTTGGCTCAGCAGATTCAGAGGCTCCTTTCTCTAACTTTTGCAGTTCAGACTCAAGCTCCGTCATTTTGATCGCCTTTGCAATGGAACGCATGTGAATCCAGGCTTTTGTTGCTTCATCTTCTTCAATGTCATTATTGAAGTGTGCAATTTTATGCCTCACATCTGCGATTTCACCGAGCCAGTTTGGCAAGTCACCAACCTTTCTTCCAAAGTCTTCTTTCAGAATGTCTTTATTTTTGATTGCAAATGATCTCCAATGGTGAAAGTCAATTAATACAACAGGATTTGAACCTGTTCTTAATGAGTTATTCCAATTTTCTTTTTGTTCATAGCTTAAACATTCAACGTATTTAGCTGCCCACTTGTCGCCTTCGGTCTTTTGAAGTGCTGATACAATATAGGGTCTAAAAGCCTCTATGAAATTATCTAAGGCTGTGTACAATTTGCTGCGTTCTGATTTTGATATCATGACAATATTTTTATTCGAATGTTAATTTACTTTGTTCTGGTTTTGGTGTATTTGAAGATTTTGCTTCACGAATTAATTGATCCTTGTTTGTTAGTAACCCAACAGCCAATTTGTGATCTTCTATATCCTTTGGAAGTAATTCAACTAACGATGTAAGTACACGCCACATAGAATTATCAGGATCAATAGCGTTAAACTCAATATATTTAATAAGTTTATTTCTATTGGGGCTTGAATATAGCATCATTGTCTTATGAGCAACATCAATTATCGAATTATTAGTGCCATCACCTAATCTTACATTTTGGCTGTTTCGTTCTCTCATTCTGCCAAGGCTCTGTTTATTGCCGTTTTTAATTAGTATATATTCTTTGAATAAATCCTGAACATTAATATTTAAACCTACTTTAGTGAATTTAGCTGCATCATCAAATTCAGTTTCAAGAAAGCCATTTAATTGCAACCAACCTATATAAAACTTAGTAAAATCATCACCCTGAAAACCTTTTAGTAATGCGTTAAAAGCTGCTTCTTTTGCCATTTCTAAAAGTTCCTTAATCGTTACATCACTACCGTCTGCTTTTTCAACTTTGATATACTTACCAAACTCACTTACAGCCTGACCAAAACAAGCCGTCAACAAATCTGAACCCCTAAATCCCAGGGTATATAATTCATTTACTTTTTCTGCAACCTTTAATCCTACGTCTTCTTTAACATTTTTATAATTTCCAATACCTAACTTTATAGATGGTCTAGCTGAAACAGTGACTGAGGACGATAAATATGATTTTTCCGCCTTCATAGCATAATTAACCTCGGTATCAATAGCCCAACTTCCAGTTATATTTAATGATGAATTTAATATACTATTACAAAGTGTTGACCATGCCTCGGTGCTTTGGTGAGCAAACATAATCGAAACAACACCATTGGTTTGGTATTCAATTGATTTAAAAATTTGTGTTAATTTATTTTGGAAGTGTTCTTTGGCTTTACCTTCATTTCCATCATGATGATGTTTTAATGCAGTACATTCGTCATCTTTTGGTGTTTGGTAAGTTGTGAAATTATAAGGATAATGTTCTGAAAGACTTTTTTTCAACCAAACATAAAAGAAATCAGAAAGATCTGCATATGCGATTGCGTCATAATAGGGCGGATCAGTAACGGTAGCATCAATTTCTTTTGCTTTAAACTGATATTTTTCTCCACTTGAAGTATGATTACATTGTGTATAAAATTGAGATTTCCCTTCTACCTCAATTACATTTAAAATCAAATCTAATTGGTTTTTGAAACTTACACCACCAACATTTGTAAAAGGACAACTTTCAGGATAATCAAAAACCATAGCTATGGCTTGTCTTCCAAAGACAGGCGAAAAAATTTCTTGCAGTGTATTATACACACCAAATTCAGTTGAAACAAGGGAAACTCTGTCAATCCAAATTCCTAAATATGTTACAATAGCTTTCTTATACTCTAAATCATAAATATTAATTTTACTGCTAATTTCTATTACAGATTCAACCATTTTTTCCAATGTGTAATATTGTCTATTATTAAACATTTTACTCCATTGGTCAATGCCCCAACTCAATGTATCACCACCAGCAGAGTTTTTTTGCATTTTTTCGCTAGACCTATCTAAAATTGGGATTTTATTTAAAACCTCAATGTTCAAATGATCTGGTAATTGATATTCTTTACCGTTTTGCGTTTCATAAATTATAGCAAGTAGTCTAGTTCTTAAACCACCATTTCTAGACTGCTCCTTGACTAGTTTATTTTCTGTAATATTATTACAAATAGGACAAGTAACATTACCCCTGTTTGACCATGGAGAAATATTATGTTCTCCCTTTTCTAATGAAAAATTTATTTCTTTACCATTAATTATTGGTTTTAAGAATATTTTTTTTTCACCCTTATTGCAAACATAGAAATTACGTAAAATGGGCACTTCCGCTTTGCAGCTTGGATTGTTGCAAGTTGCGATTTTCACTCGGTAGTATGCTACTGGATACTGGTTATCTTTGTTTTTTGGATAATACTGCCCAACTTTTTCTTCGAGCAACTTTAAAACCTCATTTGCATAATATTCAACATCATGTTTTAAAATATTATCAATGGATATAGTTTCCTTATTGTCCTCGAACAGGTTGTTTTTAATAAACTCATTGTTTGCATATAATTCTTTATACTTTTGAGTAGTAAAAACAGCCTTTTTGCCGAATTTTTGAGGAAAATATGTGCCACCTAATTGTATAATGTGAGCAACAGGATTAATATCATTCCCATGAGTTCTACATCCTAACCTACTCGCTTCTAATGGTATTGCACCACCACCTGCAAATGGGTCGAAAACCAAAGGCATTTTCGCTAAGTAAGAATTAATGCTTTTGTCAAGATTATCTTTTAACTTGATATTTTCATCAGTTATTCGATTTACAGAATTGTAATAGTTTTGTTCAGCAACCTTTATTTTCTCAAAAAAAGCGTCATGCTCATTGATTAAATCATTTCCAGATAAGCCAGATTTTGAATTATAACATGCCCAAATTAAACGCCTAGCATTTTTAAGTAAATCATTATCCGTTTTGTTTTCCCATTTGATCAGTGATTTAGAACTTAAAATCTCATTTGGAATAATTGCTTTTGAGTTAATTAATCCCTTTATGGTGTTTTCAGAAAATTTTGAAACAAACATTAGAAGTCTATTTCTCAAATTATCTTCCATTAAATCAATATTTGAGGTATAGGGTATATCGATATATGGTTTATAATAATCAATTCCTGCTTCTGGTTTTTTAAGAATTATATCCGCAGCCTCAATAAATGATTTATTACATTTTGGGTCTAAAGGATCATCGACCAAACTGCAAAACACAACAGCGGAACACGCAGGTAGCGGTCTTCTTGCCCACCATTTATGTAATGTTTGTATATGACCAGATCTTATAGTTTTATCCCTTACACTTTCAGCCGATATTTCTTTTATCGGCATTGCTACTTCTATTAATTTTTTTGGTTCGCTCATTATTTAACTATTTTATTTTTCCATTCGTTTAGTGGTAAGAAGTACTGGACACCTTTGTCCTTTTTCTCAAATACCATAACGTTGGCTGGGTTTTGTATTCTGTATAAAGTTGGGTTTGATTTGCAATTGGTTACAATGTATAACCAAGCTGAATCACCTAGTTGTCCCAATCTGTTCATTTCATTTTCTGATAGCATAACGCCACCATCCATATTTCTGCCTTTAACTTCGATGTAACGCTTGATATGGTCTTTGCTGATGCTTTTCACATCGTAACCTTCATTATTTGCCGAAACGTCTTCTGGCATCCATCCTTGGCTTAATTCATGTTCCATAGCCATTTGCATTGCAATTGCCTCTGCTTCGTCATCACGACTCATTCCATAATGGCTCTGGTATTCAACTTGCGATAACGGAACAACATAAGCACAACCTATTACCTCAGGCATTTTAGGACTTAATTGAAGCATGAGTTCTAGCTCTTCCAATCGTTTCGCCTTCTTAATATTTAGCTTTGTAATGCGGTCTTCAATACTGATTATTTTGTCTTGAACCTTAACATCACCCACCATTATCTTTGCTTCGTATTCTGTTCGTTTAACAGAAAGGTCAAAAACAACTTCGCTAAAACCTGTTTCTAAGTACTCTCTTCTTCTAGCAGAGTCATTTTCAATATGCGTCTTCGTATCGCTAAATTGAGGTAAGGTTATATTTTCAAATGACCAGTTAACAACAGCTTCAGTATTGACATTGCTTGGTGTTTCAATTGGTTTAGTGAAATTTGCTGGCGCTTTTAAATCAATGTATTTTGCTGGAGATGTAACTGAAAAATTGCCAGAAGGATCTTGGCATACCAACATTATTCTTTCATCTGATATGCTATCGATTTTCTTGCTATCCCTATTGTCTTTTATTTGGGATTTAACAAAATAGGCAAAGTAGTCGTGCTTATCATCTGGCGATACCAGGATTGTTCCTTTTAACATGTCCTCTTTAAAGTGAGTTCTAGCCACTTCAACTACTGAGTCGAACAAAGGATTTCCAGGATTAATATAATGCACTGTTCCAAGGTCACCAAGTGATTGATAATCTAAGAACACTTGCTTATCAAAGCAGAAATTTACCTTCTTTAAATCAGCATAGATGTTATAGTTGTCCTTTAACACCTTGGCAATAGAATCGGGTAAAATATTTATGTGAAAAATATTTGTTCGAAGCTCGGTAAAATCACCACCCAAGTATTTAAATGCTTTTTCGAAAAACAGCTTTACATAAATTGGTTGCAATCTTTTTTCGTCAGATTGTTCTTTCAATAAACGGGCATCACTATAATCAATTTGACTAAAGCCCAGTTTTTCTTTCTCTTCTTTTATTTTTTCAAGCCAAGTTGCCTTTGAAGACTCTAAATCTTGGTCGATAATGTCATTGAATTTGGTGCGTTCACCATTCAAAACCGAACGGTAAACTTCTTCCATGCTTATACCAGCCAATACATCCTGGATAACATCATAAACACGATCATCGCCAATACTTTCTCTGATTGCATCCATCTTTAACAATAGCTTTTCTAACACCGCACCTTCTTTGGTATTGCTTGCCACCATGTTAAATACTAATACATCTCTAAGCTGACCATAACGATGAATACGTCCCATCCGTTGTTCCAAACGATTGGGGTTCCAAGGAATATCCCAGTTAATAAGCAAGGGGCAGAATTGTAAGTTAATACCTTCACCTGCGGCATCTGTTGCAATAAGGATTTGGCAATCATCCTTCTTAAACATTCTTTGAGCTTCTGTTCGCTCATCTACATTTTTACCACCATGAATGGTTGCTACCTTATAACCACCACTTCTACTTAACCTTTCTTCTAAATAAATCAGTGTGTCCTTATGCTCGGTAAAGATTACTAGTTTCTCTCCTTCAATTACCTTTTTTGAGATTAATAACTTTTGAAGTTCCTTAAATTTCTGTTCTTCTTGTTGGTTGTTGTATAGCGTTTCAGCTTGATCAAATAATTTTTTTACTTCTTTAGCCTCATCCATTAATTCTTGAGGACTTGTCGCAGTTGTAAATAGCTTGAATTTTCTTGGATCGGACATGATGCCTTCCAACACATCTCTTTGGTCATCTTCTAAATCTTCAAATTCATCCACAAGACTTTCCGCACTGTTACCTTCCATGTCCTGTATATCAGCACTCATTACTCTGTGACGCATCTTCCAGAGATCGGGAGACCTATTTAACTCAGCAACAATTGCGTCCAATGCTTTCCACCTTTTTGACAAGGTGTTTTTAATAGCAAAAATTGAACTTACAAGTCTTCGTTGCATTACAGTTAATGCCAAAGACACGTGTATATTATTGGCTGTAATTGCCTCTTCTTTCTTTTTGGTTAGATACCTTGTCACATTATCATACAAACTCTTTTCATCAGAAGTAAGTTCATATGATACGGTTGAAGTGGAACGCTTTTTAAATAATGGATTACCATTCCAATCCTTCATATCTTCTTTTAATCTCCTAATGAAAAAACGATTTGCACCGTCTTTTTCAAGTTCTTTTACACGAGTAGCTGCAATGTCTTCAGTTGAGAAGATATCTTCGTCAAGGAGCTGTAACAGCTTTTTAAAGGTATCTTGCCTTCCTCTATGTGGAGTTGCTGTTAATAGCAATAAATGTTCGCAACGTTCTGATAGTTCTTTCGCAGCAATATATCTTCTTGATTCATATTGTTTAGCACCATACTCATAGGCTGACAGTTTATGCGACTCATCTATGACCACTAAGTCCCAATGCGAATTTTTAACCACATTCATTACATCCTCTCTAGATATAAAATCAATGGATGTAACGATTTTATTCGATGTCTGGAAAATATTTGGATCTGATTGAAATGCGCTGCGGTTAACAAGATTAAATGTCATGTTGAACTTTATTCCCATTTCATCCAACTGCCATTGCTTTGTTAAACCACCTGGAGTTACAATTAAAACACGTTCAATTAAACCCCGCATGAGCAACTCCTTTACCAGCAATCCAGTCATTATCGTCTTGCCCGCACCTGTATCGTCAGCTAATAAGAACCTGATTTTAGGTAAGGGGAGAAGATATTTGTAAACAGCTTCAACCTGATGCGGTAAAGGATCTACAATACTGCAATTAACGGCAAACATTGGATCAAACTGATACGCTGAATTTATACGTTCAGCCTCAGCAAATAATTGAAAACGTTCAGGATTTCCAGAGAAATTAAAAGTATTATCACTTGTAATTGCAGTCAATGAATTAAATTCATCAACAGGCATTGATTTGTTTCCAAAAATATTTGATGTTTTGCCAGTATAACCAATGTTAACCCAGTTACCCATTACCTTGATTGAATTAACAACCACTGGTTCTGTTGCTACGATTTGGTTGACGATATCGCCTATTTGAATGCCCATATATTTTGATTTATTTCCAATGCAATCTTTCGTATTCACTTTGTTCTTGTCTATTCTTTGGAATAGAAGAATTACCTATTCTCACATAAAATTCCTCGCGTCCTTCATTCATCACAAAAACAGGCTTTCCCGAGCTTTGTATATTAATCATGCAAATGGTATTACCATCTAAATTCGGAAAGGTCACCGATAGATATTTTTCAAAGGTACCACCTAAATATTTCTTTACGATGGATCTCAACTGCAATTCAAATCCATCAATATTTTGTTTGTCGCTACCAAAGGTTTCAAAGTCCCTGGACAAACCAATAACATCTCCATGATCATTTATTCCAATCATAAGAATTCCGCCGGTAGCATTTAAAAATGCAGCAATAGTTTTTGCAATTACATACTCCAACTTTGAATTGACAGTGAATAATTTAATATCAAAGCGCAAAGTTGATTTAAATTCCAATTTCTCTGATTCTCCTCCCAAAACTAACTCTTTCAACGAATTTGATTCATCAGTTAAACTATTTGATAGTTCAATTCGATTTTGTAATTCTTGATAAATCCATTCACTTCTCTTTTGAAGAAAAACGGAATAGTCATCTGAGATCAATCCATATTCATCCAAATCATTTATCATATGAGATTTCAATGCCGAATTTAAAGAGATGTTCTCATCATTAAATTCACGAAAATAAATAGATGGAGCCTTGGCTCTTATTTTATTCTTATTGAGTTCTGCACCTACGAGAGAAATATTAACAATGCTATTTTCATTGGACT
>JACCDJ010708994.1_pt1 | contig 10463 bp, 10 predicted proteins | sample 7444481 | NCBI WGS metagenome assembly JACCDJ01 (sample SAMN15323435, study PRJNA562643) | freshwater metagenome | isolation source: river surface water | place: USA:Blue River Watershed | collected 2017-08-15 | reverse complement strand
TGCAGCTAGTTGTTCAGCCATCTCGTTTGTAAATGGATCAAAAATGGAGTACGTCTCGAGTGTGCGAATTTGCTGAGCAACGGCATCAGCGATCTCTGTGTTGCCATGACCCACCTGGCTGTACCAGAGGCTGCCAATGGCGTCGATGTATTCATTGCCTTTGTCATCCCAGAGCAGTGCGCCACTACCGCGCACAATGCGGATGAAATCGGTCTTGGTGGGCTTGGCAAAGGCATGCAGCAGGGGTTCGGCCATGGGGAAGACGCTAGTTCGCCTAACCTAGAGCCGTTATGAAGGGCCTCATTCTTTCGGGCGGCGCGGGCACGCGCCTTAGGCCCATCACCCACACCAGCGCCAAGCAATTGGTGCCTATTGCCAACAAGCCCATTTTGTTTTATGGCATTGAAGCCATGGCTAAGGCGGGTATCCGTGAGATCGGCATCATCATTGGAGAAACCGGCAAAGAGATCCGTGCAGCAGTAGGCGATGGCTCACAGTTCGGCGTAAAGGTCACCTACATACCGCAAGATGCGCCACTGGGCTTGGCGCACTGTGTGCTTATCGCGCACGACTTCTTGGGCGACGACGATTTTGTTATGTACCTGGGCGACAACATGCTTGAGCAAGGTTTGAACGAATTTGTTGATGAGTTTGAAACTGCGCGCAAAGCGGGTGGACCAAAAGCACCAACGGCACAAATTTTGTTGTGTCATGTTGAAGACCCACGACAGTTTGGTGTTGCTGAAGTAACTGCAGAAGGTCACGTTGTTCGTTTAGTTGAAAAACCACAGAACCCGCCATCGGATCTCGCACTTGTTGGCGTGTACTTGTTTGACAAAACCATTAACGAAGCAGTGCGCGCAATTAAGCCTTCGCCTCGCGGCGAACTCGAAATTACCGACGCCATTCAATGGATTGTCGAACAGGGCTATGTGGTGAACCACAAAGTTCTTGAAGGTTGGTGGATTGACACCGGCAAGAAAGACCCACTACTCGAGTGCAATCGTTTGGTGCTCGAAGTGTTGGAGCCGCGTAACGAAGGTGACGTTGATGCATCGTCGCAGATTGAAGGTCGCGTGGTAATTGAAAAGGGTGCCGTTGTTCGTAACTCGCGCATTCGCGGACCAGTGGTTATTGGATCGGGTTCGGTAATTGATCACGCATACATCGGGCCATACACATCGCTTGGTCGCAATTGCAAAGTTGAGCATTCCGAAATGGAGCACAGCGTGGTGCTCGATGGCTCGAGCATTGTTGGCATTGAACGCCTCACCGATTCACTCATTGGTCGCGACGTGCAAGTAACTCGTTCTGAGCAGAAGCCTCGCGCACTTCGTCTGATGTTGGGCGACGACTCGAAAGTAGAACTTGAATAATGGCTGTCATTACTGAATCAAGTGTCATCAAAGATGTGCAGATTGTTGAACCTGCCATGTTTAAAGACGAGCGTGGCTTTTTCATCGAAACGTATCGCCGCCAGTGGTTTCCACTTGGCCGCGAAATGATTCAGGGCAACCGTGGCGATCGCCAGGCTGGTTGCGTTGTTGGCTTGCACTATCACTTGCACCAAAGCGACTACTGGTATGTGCCATATGGTTCGTGCAGAGTGGTGTTGCACGACTTGCGTACAGGTTCACCAACTGATGGAGCCACGCAGGTAATCGATTTGGGAACACAAGCCGACGGATCGCATGATCACCGTGGAATTTTCATTCCGCCAGGTGTTGCGCACGGCTTTGCTTCACTTACCGACATGACCATTACCTATTTGGTAGATGGTTATTACAACCCAGCTGACGAGCGTGGTCTTGCCTACAACGACCCAGCAGTGAAAGCCGACTGGGGCATTGCGAACCCCATTTTGAGCAAGCGCGATCAAGAAAACCCAACTCGCGACAACATTGACCCGCAGTTTCAGCCGCACTTTTCACTGAGGACCTGATCTACAGCATGAAGATTTTTGTTACCGGCGGCGCCGGATTTATTGGTTCAAATTATGTGCGTTGGGTGCTCGCAAATACCGATCACGAAGTGACCGTGTTTGACGCGCTTACTTACGCAGGCAACATGTCGACATTGAAAGATGTCGACGACAACAAGCGTTACTCATTCGTGAAGGGCAACATTTGTCAGCCAGGTGACGTAGACGCAGCAATGCGCGGGCACGATGCGGTGGTTCACTTTGCTGCAGAAAGCCATGTAGACCGCTCTATTGAAGGCAGCGAAGACTTCATCCTCACCAACTGCTTTGGCACCAATGTGATCATGGATGCGGCGAGGCGTTTAGAAATGCAGCGTGTGGTGCACATTGGCACCGACGAGGTGTACGGCTCGGTTGAAGTTGGATCGTCGAAAGAAACCGATGGGCTTGAGCCACGCTCGCCGTATTCGGCAAGCAAAGCGGGAAGCGACCTCATTGCGTTGTCGTATCACGCAACACATGGTTTGCCGGTAACCGTTACGCGTTGCACCAATAACTTTGGTCCGTATCAGTATCCAGAAAAGGCAATTCCGTTGTTCACCACCAACTTGCTCGACGGCAAACAGATTCCGTTGTATGGCGATGGGCTGAATGAGCGCGACTGGTTGTATGTAGACGACCATTGCACAGGCGTGCATTTGGTTTTAGAAAAAGGCAATGTTGGCGAGATCTACAACATCGGAGCAGGCAACGAAACAGCAAACCGCATATTGGTAGACAAACTGCTCGCACTGCATGGCAAAGACGAATCCAGCGTGCAATACGTAGAAGACCGCAAAGGTCACGACCGTAGGTACTCAGTAGACATTGCCAAGATCACCAAGTTGGGTTGGAAGCGTGAACGCTCACTTGACGAAGCTCTTGAAGAAACCGTGAAGTGGTATCGCGATAATCGCTGGTGGTGGGAACCACTCAAGGGCAAAAAGTAATGAAGCTGTTTGTCACCGGAGCAGGTGGCCAGCTTGGGCATGAACTTGTTGAAGCAATTCGTGCTGCTGGGCACGAACCAATTGCTACAACTCACGCACAACTTGACATCACCGATGAAGAAGCGGTGCGCATTGCTATTGGTTCGGCAAAACCTGATGTGGTGATTCACGCAGCAGCGTGGACTGCAGTGGATGCCTGTGAAGGTGATATTGAAAAAGCGATGTTGGTGAATGGAGCCGCATCGAAATACGTTGCCGATGCCGCACATGCTGTTGGCGCGCGAGTGGTGTACATCAGCACTGACTACGTATTTGATGGCAGTAAGCCAACTCCGTACAACGAAGACGACGTGCCTAACCCGCAAAGCGCGTATGGCGCTAGCAAGCTTGCTGGCGAACAAGCAATGAGTGAGCAAGATGCGATCGTGCGCATTTCGTGGGTGTGCGGTTTCCATGGCGCCAACATGGTGAAGACCATTTTGAAACTTGGCGCAACCATGTCAGAGCTGAAATTTGTGGATGATCAAATTGGCAATCCAACATTTGCCGATGATGCAGCAAAAGCAATTGTGAACATTGCAACCAGTGGTCTTGGTGGAATTTTGCATGTCACCAACCAAGGTGTGGTCAGTTGGTACGAATTTGCTCGTGAGGTACTCCTAACTGCAGGAATGGATGCAGCAAAAGTGAAACCAATTGCTACGAGTGACTTGCAACCGCCACGTCCCGCAAAACGACCAGCCAACTCTGTATTGCATAACGGTAGGATGATTGCAGAGGGAATGGCGATATTGCCCGATTTTCGCGAGCCACTTGCGCGATTGGTGCGACGCCTTCAGACTGAAACAGGCGAGTAGGGTTATTGCATGAATGACCTGACGTTGATTGCTGAACTCGAGCCAGTTGCCGAGAAATTGCTTGAACGTCACATGGGCGTTGCCAAGGAATGGTTTCCACACGAAATGGTGCCGTACAGCCGTGGCAAAGATTTCGATCCGAATCACCAATGGGTTCCAGAAGACGCAGACTTTGGTGATGCTGGTAGCGATATAGACGAAGCAGTTCGTGGTGCGCTGTATTTGAATTTGCTCACCGAAGACAACTTGCCGTATTACTTCCGCGACATCGATCGCTTGTTCGGCAGTGACACAGCGTTTGGCGCGTGGGCTCGCAACTGGACAGCAGAAGAGGGTCGTCACAGCATTGTGATGCGCGATTACTTCACCGTGACTCGTGCGGTAGACCCCGTGCAACTCGAGCGCGCTCGCATGATTCAGGTTCGTTCCGGTCAGGTGCCAGCACCACACGATGCCTTTGAAGCATTGTCATACGTAAGTATGCAAGAACTGGCAACGCGAATTTCGCACCGCAACACGGGCAAGTTCATGACCGACCCAGTTGGCACCGACATCATGTCGCGCGTAGGCAACGATGAGAACCTTCACTACTTGTTCTATCGCGACCTCACTGCGGCTGCATTTGAAATTGATCCGTCCGCAACTGTGCTTGGGCTCGACCGTGCGGTCAGCACCTTTGCGATGCCAGGTCTTGGCATTCCAGATTTTGATCGCATTTCAAAGGCCGTTGCCAAAGTTGGCATTTACGACTTGCTCATTCACCACGATCAAATTCTTGAGCCGTGCATTAGGCGCCACTGGAAGTTGGAAGAAGTGACTGGTCTGAGTGATGAGGCGGAGCGTGCCCGCGAAAACATCTTCAAGCAGATGGCCCGCACGCAAAAAGTGGGCAAGCGCCTTGCGGGTGACCGCGTTAACGCCTAAATCAGCCACTTAACTCATCTTCACTTGACTCGGTCGCCAATCACTGGTGGACTATGCGCATGGCTAATGCAACCTTCACCAGCATGGATGTGTCGACTAAAGAAGAGTGGCTAAACATTGGAGCGGAAACCGCGAAAAACCAGCCGCGCGTTGCTGAAGGAATACTGAACATGTTGCGCGGCATGAACACGATTGTTGATGGTTTCGTTACCGACCAACTTACGCACGCCTTGCAAACTGCCACCTTGGCAGAGCGTGCAGGTGCAGACGATGAAGTTGTGGTTGCGGCACTGTGTCACGACATTGGCAAGGCAATCAGCGTGCCAAACCACCCAGCAATTGCTGCTGCGATTTTGAAGCCATATGTTCGCCCGGAAGTGCACTTCATGATTGAGGTGCATCAAGATTTTCAGGGCAAGCATTACTACGGCCACTTCGGTATGAACCCTGATGCCCGCAAGAAGCATGAAGGGCATCCTGCATACGACTTGGCAGCAAAGTTTGCTGACGAATGGGATCAGAAAGCGTTTGACCCGAACTACGACACGTTGCCACTTGAGCACTTTGAAGACCGGGTGCGTGCGGTGTTCGCCCAGGCAAAATTTGTTGCGGCTGACTAAATGACGCGCAGCAATTCGCTGCCGATGTACGACTTTCCTGAAGTTCATGCTTCAACAAAGGCGGTACTTGACGCACTGAGCGAAGCGTTTTCAAAGCTTGGCGATTCGTCGCAGCCGGCTTTCCCTGAGAGTTCAATTCATGCGCACTTAATGCAGATGTGGAAAGACGAAACAACATTTTTTAGTCAGTCATGCGGTTTACCGTTTGTTGAAGACCTGCACGACTACGTAGACATTGTCGCCACGATGAAATGGACGGGTATCAGTGATGATCGTGGCTGGTACCGCACAGTAATTGTTGCTCGTGAAGAGCTTGGCATTACATCACTCAGCGAAGTTCGCGGGTTGCAGCCTGTCATTACTAACACGCAAAGTTTGAGTGGCTGGTGCAGCCTTGGTGTGGCACTGAGTGATATTGGCGCAGATGCTTCGTATGTGCTGCCATATGTTGAAAGCGAAGGTCATGCCAAGAGTCTGCAGTTTTTGCAAGACAAACGTGCAGACTTTGCCTCCATCGACCCAGGCACGTTTCAATTACTTCAACGGCATCGTCCATCGCTGACCGGAGGTCTACGCATCGTGGGGCATGGTCCACACGTTCCTGCAACGCCAATGCATGTCTCCAAAGTGCGCACGGCAGACTTTGAAGCTCTACGGGCTGCGGTACTTGAAGTTTTTTCGCGTGCCGAAATGGCTGGTGCGCTTGCAGAGATTGGCATTGATGGTGCAGTAGCAGTGAGCCCAAGCGATTATTCGCTCATTCCTGGGCTGGTTGCACGGGCCAATGCCGTATTGCCTCGACGCTAGGCAATAGGCGAGACTAGAAGCCTTATGTCCGGACCACGCCCAGTAGTAGCCCCTCGCGGAACCCAGTTGTCATGTGCCAACTGGCAAATTGAAGCCCCGTATCGAATGTTGCAAAACAACCTCGATCCAGAAGTTGCCGAACGACCAGACGATCTGGTGGTGTACGGCGGAACGGGTCGCGCTGCGCGCAGTTGGGATGCATATGACGCCATGTTGCGCACCATGCAAACCATGAAGCCAGACGAAACCATGTTGGTGCAGTCGGGCAAACCCGTTGGTGTGTTTCGCACGCACGAATGGGCGCCACGTGTGTTGTTGGCGAACTCCAACTTGGTAGGCGACTGGGCAACATGGGACGAGTTCCGTCGCTTAGAGCAAATGGGTCTCACCATGTACGGCCAGATGACTGCCGGTTCGTGGATTTACATCGGTACGCAAGGAATTTTGCAAGGCACGTATGAGTGCTTCGCTGAAATTGCTCGTCGCAAATTTAATGGCACACTCGCTGGAACCATCACCCTCACTGCTGGTCTTGGTGGAATGGGTGGTGCACAACCGCTTGCCGTCACCATGAACGACGGTGTTGCACTGTGTATTGATGTTGATGCGTGGCGAGTAAATCGTCGCGTTGAAACGCGTTACTTGGACGAAGTTGCCGACTCGCTTGAAGATGCAGTTGCACGATGTGAAAAAGCTAAGGCTGAAAAGCGCAGGCTCTCAGTTGGAGTTGTTGGCAATGCCGCCGACATGTTTCCAAGGTTGTTGCAGATGGGTTTCCCTGCAGACATTGTGACTGACCAAACCAGTGCGCACGACCCACTGTCGTACATGCCGAACGACCTAAGCGACGATGCTGCACAAGAAATGTTGAAGAAGAACCCAGAAGAGTTCATTCGCCGCTCACGTGCTGCTATGGCTGCGCATTGCCAAGCAATGGTGGGATTCATGGATGCAGGTGCCGAAGTGTTTGACTATGGCAACTCATTGCGCCGTGAAGCACAACTAGGCGGTTACGACCGCGCGTTCGACTACCCGGGTTTCTTGCCTGCATATATTCGTCCGTTGTTCTGCGAAGGTCGCGGGCCATTCCGTTGGGTCGCGCTGTCCGGAGATCCAGAAGACATTGCAGCAACTGACAAAGCCGTGCTTGAAGAGTTCCCAGATGATGACGGCCTGCACAAGTGGATGCGATTGGCCAAAGAGCGCATTGCGTTCCAGGGCTTACCTGCGCGAATTTGTTGGCTTGGTTATGGCGAGCGTCATCGCCTTGGACTTCGCTTCAACGAAATGGTGCGCAAGGGTCAATTGAAGGCGCCAATTGTGATTGGTCGCGACCACTTGGACTCTGGTTCGGTTGCTTCGCCGTACCGCGAGACCGAAGCCATGATCGACGGCTCAGACGCCATCGCCGACTGGCCGTTGCTGAACGCATTAGTAAACACGGCAGCAGGCGCAACGTGGGTGAGCATTCACCACGGTGGCGGTGTGGGAATTGGCCGCAGTATTCACGCAGGCATGGTGGTTGTTGCCGATGGCACCGACTTGGCTGCCGAGAAGCTGTCGCGCGTGTTGTTGTCGGACCCAGGTATGGGCGTCATTCGCCACGCCGATGCTGGCTATCAGCGCGCAATTGATGTTGCCGATGAGCGCGGTGTGCGCTTGCCAATGCGAGAGAGTTAAACCAAACCAATGACCACCTATTTTGCACAGTGGGCTTGGCGCGGCGCCGAGCATACGGTTGCCAATGTGCGCATCACGGTGTCGAATGGCGTAATTAGTGCGGTTGAAGACAATGCCACCAAACAAGATGGCGATGTTGTTGTGCAAGGCGTGGTGATGCCTGGATTAGTGAATGCACACAGTCATGCATTCCATCGTGCGTTGCGTGGCCGAACACATGGTGGCACTGGTGACTTTTGGTCGTGGCGTACGCCGATGTATGAAATTGCGAATCGATTAACACCAGATTCGTATCGCGAACTTGCCACCATGACGTTTGCCGAAATGGCACTGTCCGGAATAACCGGAGTAGGCGAGTTTCATTACATTCACCACAACACAGACGGAACGAAATACAAGAACCCAAACGAAATGGGACTTGCAATGGTGCAAGCAGCACAGCGTGCAGGAATTCGCATCGCGTTGCTAGATGTTGCGTACTTGCACGCCGCACTCGACAAACCAGAACCACTTGCAGAACAGAAGCGATTCTCGGACGGAAATATTGACGCATGGCTTGACCGCGTAGATGCGCTAGGCGAAGGTGGAGACGGTTGGACAGTAGGCATGGCGCCGCACAGTGTGCGTGCAGTACACCCACGAGAGCTTGAAGAGGTGGTTGCTAACCGCCACGGCAAAGTTGTGCATCTTCATGTTTCAGAACAGCCTGCAGAAAATGCTGCGTGTGTTGCCGCAACTGGTATGACACCGACGCAAGTGCTTGACAACGTTGGTCTGCTCGGCCCGCATATGACTGCGGTGCACGCAACGCATCTCACCGACACCGACATTGCATTGCTCGGAAAGTCGCATACTTGCGTGTGTTTGTGCCCAACCACCGAACGCGACCTTGCCGACGGCGTTGGCCCTGCCGCAGCTCTTCGTGACGCGGGAGCCACGTTGTCACTTGGCACTGACTCGAACGCATTCATTGACATGTTTGAAGAAACGCGCGCAATTGAAACTGACGAACGCCTGGTGACGGGTAAGCGTGGATTGCACACGCCAAGTTCGTTGCTGGCAGCCGCTACTTCAGTTGGTGCGACATCACTTGGCTGGGGTGTTCATGGCATTCAAGTTGGTGCACCGGCTGACTTCATTGCGCTGTCGCTCGACTCGGTTCGCCTTGCCTCGTTCGATGGTGCAAACGGGGCAGCGCACATTGTGCATTCGGCTGCGCCAAGCGATGTGCGCGATGTGTGGGTGGGCGGAAAGCAAGTGGTGGCCAACTTCCAGCACGCCGAAATTGGTGACGTGGTGGCAGGGCTTCGCAACGCAATTGCCGCTGTCGTTACACTGTAAGCACTATGGCTATTCTCCCAATTGCAACTGTTGGTCACCCAGAACTAAAAATTGTCGCGAAGGAAGTAACTCGCGAAGAGCTTGCATCGGCTGAGGTGCAGCAGTTCATTGATGATTTGATCGAAACTATGCGTCATGCCAATGGTGCTGGTCTTGCAGCAACGCAAGTGCTTCGCCATCAGCGCATTTGCGCTGTTGAAGTAGAGAACAACCCGCGCTATCCATACAAGCCGCGTGTTCCACTTACCGTGTTGGTCAACCCGGTAATCACATTCCTCGATGACGACAAGTTCGACAACATGGAAGGCTGCTTGTCGGTGCCCGGCATTCGTGGCCAAGTTGCGCGAAACACGCGCATTCATGTGAAGGCATGGGATCGCTTTGGCAACGACATTGATACAGAAATTCGCGGCCTCACTGCGTGCACATATCAGCACGAGGTGGACCACCTGGATGGATTGTTGTTCCTCGACAAAGTGACCGATCCAGGCACGCTCACTACATGGGATTCCTTTAATCAGTTCCATCATGATGCTTTCGTGGACCGCGCTAAAGCGCTGGTTGCTAAACACGGCTCGTAATGTTTGCACTGACCGGTATCGGTCATTTAGTTACGAATGACGAAACGGTTGGCCAAGGAAAACTTGGCGTGCTGCACGATGCGGCATTAGTTGCTGATAACGCTGGAAACGTTTCGTGGGTCGGCAAACAATCTGAATTAGGAAGCCACTTTGACGGCAAGCCAACTGACATTGGCGGCCGAGCTGTCATTCCAGGTTTTGTTGATAGCCATACGCACTTGGTATTTGCTAGCGACCGTGCACTTGAGATTGAATCACGTATGCAGGGCAAGCCATATGCGGCGGGCGGCATTAAGACCACCATGGCGGCAACGCGTGCCGCGACTGACGAAGTGCTCGCGGCAAACGTGGCACGGCTTGCAGGAGAAGCACTTGCATCTGGAACCACCACGCTGGAAGTGAAATCTGGCTACGGGCTGTCGGTGCGCGACGAGGCACGTTCACTGGTTGCCGCTAAAACTGCCACAGCAGAAACCACCTTCCTTGGTGCACACGTTGTTCCTCCCGATACCAACGCAGACGACTATGTGGCATTGGTGCAAGGCGAGATGCTGGATGCATGCAAGGGCAACGCGAAATGGATCGACGTGTTTTGTGATCGTGGTGCCTTTGATGTTGACCAGGCGCGAGCAATTCTGCAAACCGGTGCAGCAGCCGGTTTGGGTACGCGTATTCACGCGAATCAGTTACAGCAGGGTGGTGGGGTACAGCTTGGCGCTGAACTTGGTGTCGCTTCATGTGAT
>JACCDJ010920892.1_pt1 | contig 10464 bp, 7 predicted proteins | sample 7444481 | NCBI WGS metagenome assembly JACCDJ01 (sample SAMN15323435, study PRJNA562643) | freshwater metagenome | isolation source: river surface water | place: USA:Blue River Watershed | collected 2017-08-15 | reverse complement strand
GACCTGGCCTTTGCCGAAAGCCGCATCCGCAAGGAAACCATTGCGGCCGAAGACATCCTGCACGACCTGGGCGCCATCAGCATGATGAGCAGCGACAGCCAGGCCATGGGCCGGGTGGGCGAGGTCATCATCCGCACTTGGCAAACCGCACACAAGATGAAGCAGCAGCGCGGCAGCCTGCCCGGCGACACCGACCGCCATGACAACGCCCGTGTCAAGCGCTACATCGCCAAGTACACGATCAACCCCGCGATTGCACACGGCATCAGCCACGATGTGGGCAGCATCGAAGTGGGCAAGTGGGCCGATCTGGTGATCTGGAAACCGGCCTTCTTTGGCGTCAAACCCTCACTGGTGCTCAAGGGCGGCTTCATCGCCCTGGCGGCCATGGGCGACCCCAATGCGTCCATTCCCACGCCCCAGCCGGTGCACTACCGACCCATGTTTGGCAGCTTTGGTGGTGCGCTCACACGCAACGCCCTGACCTTCGTTTCCAACGCGGGAATGAAAGCGGGCATTGGTGAGCGTTTTGGTCTGCAAAAACCACTGTCCGTGGCGCACAACATTCGGGGCGTGCGCAAGCAGCACATGGTCCACAATGCCTACCTGCCCCACATGGAGGTGGACCCCCAAACCTATGCGGTGCGAGCCGACGGGCAGCTGCTGGTGTGCGAGCCCGCCACCCACCTGCCCATGACCCAACGCTACTTTTTGTTCTAAAGGCCCATGTCCGCTCTGCTCATTTGCTCCAAACTCATGCCGCAAGGCCGTGGCCTGGCCCGCGTGCTGGTGCAACGCGCCCACACCATCACCCTCGACTGGGACACCCGCCAAAAAAGCCGCTTTGACGCGACCGACAGCCAAGGCCGCATCTTGGGCGTGTTCTTGCCACGGGGCACCGTGGTGCGCGGCGGCGATGTGCTGGTGGCCGAAGACGGCTCGCTGGTTCGGGTAGAGGCTGCACCCCAAAGCGTGCTGCGCATCACCGCTTGCACGGCACACGGCTCGCCCTTTGACCTGACCCGCGCCGCCTACCACCTGGGCAACCGCCATGTGCCGATTGAGCTGCAACCCGACCACCTGAAGATCGAGCCCGACCATGTCCTGGCCGACATGCTGCGCGCCATGCACATGACGGTGGTGACCGTGTCTGAACCTTTCGAGCCCGAAAGCGGCGCCTATGGTGACCACGGCGCGTCCTCACACGGGCATGGGCATGAACATGGGCACAGTCACGAACACGGCCATGCTGAACCGCATGTGCATGGCCCCGGTTGCGGACATGCGCACTGAGACCGCGCCGTCGGGCCTGCTGCAACTGATCTGGCTCGCATCGCCTGCGCTGCCGATCGGCGGCTTCTCCTATTCCGAAGGGCTGGAAGCCGCCATTGAGCAAGGCCTGGTGCACAACGAGCAAAGCGCCACCGACTGGGTGGTGAACCAGCTGCACCTGACGCAATCGCGTGGCGACATGGCGGTGATGGCGCAAGCCATTCCGGCTTGGCAGTGCATGGACACCCCACGACTTCAAGACCTGAACAATTGGGTGATGGCCACCCGCGAAACCGCCGAGATGCGTTTGCAAGCCGAGCAAATGGGCCGCTCCTTGCTCGACTGGCTGCGCAACCTGCAGCAAGCCAGCGACGCACAGCTGCAATGCTGCGCCCAGCTGCCGCCCACCTATCCGCTGGCCATGGCCCTGGCTTTGTCTTTGGCACAAACCCCGCTGGACCAGGCCCTGCAAGCGGGCGCCTTCGGCTGGGCCGAAAACATGACCCAGGCCGCGCTCAAGGCCGTGCCCCTGGGCCAAAGCGCGGGGCAGCGCATGCTGGCCCGGCTGGCCCGAGAAATACCGCTGGCGGTGCAAACCGCCTTGCACCTGAGCGACGACAACCGCCAGGCCTTCAGTCCCATGCTGGCCATCTTGTCGGCCCGCCACGAAACCCAATACTCCCGCATCTTCCGATCATGAACACCTCGTCTGCACTGCACCACATCCCCCACCGCACGAAAAAACTGCCGCCCCTGCGCGTGGGCATTGGTGGGCCTGTGGGCTCCGGCAAAACCACGCTGCTGGAGATGCTGTGCAAAAACATGCGCGAGCGTTGGGACCTGATCGCCATCACCAACGACATTTACACCAAAGAAGACCAGCGTTTGCTCACGGTGAGCGGCGCGCTGCCCGCCGAGCGCATCATGGGCGTGGAAACCGGTGGCTGCCCACACACCGCCATCCGCGAGGACGCGTCCATCAACCTGGAAGCGATCGACCGCATGCTGGAGAAATTTCCGAACGCCGACGTGGTCTTCGTCGAGAGCGGCGGCGACAACCTGGCCGCCACCTTCAGCCCGGAGCTCTCCGATCTGACGATTTATGTGATCGACGTGGCTGCAGGCGAAAAGATCCCGCGCAAAGGCGGCCCCGGCATCACCAAAAGCGACTTGTTTGTGATCAACAAGACCGACCTGGCCCCGCATGTGGGGGCCGATTTGCAAGTCATGCGCGACGACACCACACGCATGCGCCCCAACCCCGAGACCCGCCCCTGGGTCATGACCAACCTGAAAACGCTGGATGGCCTGGCCGAGGTGGTGGCCTTCATTGAAAAACGCGGCATGCTGGGCAGCGCCTGAGCAGCTTTTGGCGCGCCATGCGCTTGCACCGCCGAACTTGGGGGTTTAAATCGCTACAATCTCACCCCAAGGAAGCGTGGCAGAGTGGTCGATTGCACCGGTCTTGAAAACCGGCGACTCGAAAGGGTCCGTGAGTTCGAATCTCACCGCTTCCGCCATCTCTCGGGCCGTCTTGCCGCTCACCGCTCTCGCAAAGCTTGATTGACCGATTGCAAGGGCCTGAGCAGGTATTCAAGAACAGTTTTCTGGCCTGTTTTGATTTCAACGGTCGCCGTCATGCCTGGAGTGGCATCCATGCGCATGCCATGACGCTCCAGGCGACTGTCGATGATGCGCACCAAGATGCGGTAATAGCCTTCTTCCAGATTGACGGGTGCATCACCCGGTCTTCGGGCTTTGTTCTCATCGCGAAGGGTGTCAGCGCTGATGTGGTCCAACACAGCCTCCAGGCCCCCGTATTTGTTGAAGTCATAAGCCGTCAGTTTCACGATGGCCGCTTGGTTGACCTTGAGGAAAGCCACTTCAGACGGTTTGACATACGCTTCAACCAGCATGTCGTCCTTGACGGGCACGATCTCAAGGATGCTCTGACCGCTCTGGATGACCGAGCCCAAGGTGGTTTGTTGCACGTATTTCACAATGCCATCCATCGGTGCCCGGATCACGGTTTTCTTGAAGGCGTCCTCCCTGGCCAAAGCGTTTTCTCGGGTCTGTGCAAGTTCGGACTCCACGCGAACCCATTCATTGCTGGCATCGGTCAGATAACGATTGCGTCGCTCGGCCATCCGTGATTGCATATCGGCAGATTGACGCCGAAGACGCAGCAATTCGACCTCTGACATCACGCCTTGTTCCACCAAGGGCTCGGTCAAACTCAGTTCTCTGCTCAGCTGGGACAAGGATTGCTGCATGGCCGCCATTTCTTCGTCGAGCGCCTGTTTGCGTGCATGGTAAGCCTGGGTTTCTCGCCGCACCACGGAGGGCTCATTCTTGACATGGTTCGGAAATTGAAGGGCCGTGCCATAGGCTTCGGCCTGAAGCCGCGCCGACTGAGCCGAAAGGGCGATCCATTTTTCTCGTGCTTCCCGAAACAAGGGGCCTGAGCGGGCATCGTCAATGCGCAGCAAGACCTGGTCTTTGACCACCGCATCCCCCTCGCGCACCAGCAACTCGGCCAACACACCGGAGTCCAGGCTCTGGATCACTTGCTCGCGGCTCGAGGGAATGACCTTGCCGGTCCCGCGTGTGATTTCTTCCAAGTTGAAAGTGGCTGCCCAAAGCCCTGCTGCGACCAGCGCGGCACCGATGATGACCAGCAGATGGCGACTGGTTCGGCGTTCATCGTCTTCGATGCTCGAAGGAGAGGAGATCGCCGATGGCTTGTGGCTCTTTTGAAAAATGGGCATCTTGACTCCTGAGGTCTTCAAACAGCGGCGGGGGCCACAGGCGAGGTCGCTGTTGCCGACTCAACATCCGTCTGGGCTGTTGTGCGGGCAGGTTTGCCCGCTGTGGGTTTCTTGCGAACACCCGTTGAGAGCTTCTTGAGCACCTCTTCACGCGGACCTTCGAGCAGAACCTGCCCCTGATCGATCAGAGCGATGCGTTCGACCCACGTGAGCAACTGCAGCCGATGGGTCGACAACACCAAGGTGCGGCCTTTCAGCCACTTTCCCAAAACCTCAATGACTTTGGCTTCGGTGGTTGGGTCCATCATGGAAGTGGGTTCGTCCAGAAACACCAGCGCCGGGTCGCGCAGCATCAGTCGGGCAATCGCCAGCAACTGACGCTGTCCACCCGACAGGCCTCCGCCCGCTTCGGTCAAAGGCATGTCCAGACCTCGGGGATGGCTGGCCACCAAGCTGTACATGTCCAGTTTTTGCAGCACCTCGATGATCCGGGTGTCACTGATCCAGCTGTCCGACAGCACCAAGTTGTCGCGCAGGGAGCCCAAGAAAAGTTGCGCCTCTTGGCTGACGTAGCCCAGCCGACTGCGCAGCTCGGCAGGTTCGATTTGCTGCAAGTCCACCCCGTCGATCGAGACGCGCCCGCCCAGAGGCGTGTACAGGCCTGCCAGCAGGCGCAACAAGGTGCTTTTTCCGCTGCCAATTCGACCCAATAGAGCCAAGTGTTCGCCGGCCGCCAGATGAAGAGACAGATGGCGGATCACCGGGATCTGGTGCTCGCCTGGGTAAGCAAACTCCAGATCTTCGCCACGCAAGTCGCCCACAATCTTTTCGGGCACCACATAGCGACGTTCAACGTCGCGATCGCGCGGCCTTTTCATCAGCGCATCCAGCGTGTCAAGCGAGGTGCGCGCTTGCTGATAGCGTGCGGCCAGGGCCATGATGCTGCCCAAAGGCGAAATCGCCCTGCCCGCCAGAATGACCGAGGCAATCAAGCCACCGAGGGTGAGGGTGTTGTTGCCAATGAGGTACACACCATAGACCACCATGCCCACCGTCACCAGCTGTTGCATGGACGACGTCAAACCCAGCATCAAGTTGGTGAGTGAGCGGGTTTTTTTGTACGAATCGGTCGCTGCCAGATTGGCGTTTTCCCAGCGTCTTTGCAGATAGCTTTCGGCGTTGTGGGCTTTGAGCATTTCCAGATTCAGCAGCGACTCGACCAACACACTTTGCTTGTCGCCACTTTCCTTCATGTTCTCGCGCATGGCCCGCATCAGGGGCTTTTGCGCCCAAAGACCCACGACGACCAGAATCGGCACGGCTGCTGCCGGTATCCAGGCCAGAGGGCCGCCAATGACGCCGATCAAGATGATGAACATCAGGATGAAGGGCATGTCCACCACCATCACCATGGAGGCCGATGACATGAAGTCTCGCAGCGATTCAAAGTCGCGCATGGAGCTGGCGAAAATGCCGATCGACTGTGGCCGGTGTTCAAGTCGGATGGTCATGATTTCGCGCAGCAGCATGGCGTTCAGACTCAAGTCAGCCTTGCGGCCTGCCAGATCGACCAGGCGTGCCTTGAGCCAGCGCGTGCCGAATTCCAGCAAAATCGCCACCGTGGTGCCAATCGCCAGGGTCCACAGCGAGGTGTAGGCCTGGGTGGGCACCACACGGTCGTAGACATTCATGGCAAAGAAAATGGTCGCCAGTGTGAGCAAATTGGCCACCACGGCGGCCATCATGGACTCGGCGTAAAACCCCTTGTAGCGCCACACCGTGTTCCAGAACCAGGCCAAAGCCTCGCCCTTGAAGGGCACCATCTGCTGGGCTGATGTTTGCGAAGCGGGTTTGACCACCAAAATTTCGCCATAGGCCAAACCTTTGAGCTCATCCATCGACATGGCCATCTCGGTCATGCCTGTGTCTGCCATCAGAACCTTGACGGTTTGACCGGCCACAGACACCAGCACGGCGGCCCTGCCATCCACGAAAGGGACGATGACCGGCAACACATAACTGGGCAACTGATGCAGTTCGGTGCGTGACCAGACGGCGATCATGCCGTGGAGTCGGGCCAGATCAGGGTAAGCGTTCATGGGAATTCGGCCTTCCTCATCCAACGCGAAACCGGCCCGCAGCGCCGAAAGATGCACCTCCCGGTCAATCCGTTTGGCGGTGAGGGCCAGACACACCAGCAAAGGGTCGCGCTCTTGAGGTTGGCCGTTCGCGGAGGTCATGGTGGGCTCATTGAGTTGACTCTTGGCATCGGTGGTTTGAAAGGTCAGGGCGTCCATCGATCACTCCAGGTTTGACAGGGGCGTTGACTCGGGTTCAGAACGGGTCAAGGCCTGAACATGGTGGTGCGGCGAGCTGTTTGTGGATGAAAGATGGCCACCGATGGTCTCAGGCGCACCCCAAGACACGCTTGCCTTGGCGGCGCCCGAGAAGGCATTGGCCAGTTGTCCGAGATGGGCCAGGATGCGCACTTCCGCCAGGCGCGATTCATTCAAGGCGGTAGCGGCGTTGCTTTTGTAGGTGTAGAGATCGCTCTGAATGTTCAACAGATCCAGCAAAGATCGCCGTCCTGCGCGGAACTGCTGTTCGTAACCGTAGGCCAGGGTTTGCGCTGTGCGTGTTTGTTCCTGTCCCATGTCGGCACGGTGGCCTGACAATTGCCAGCTGGCCCATGAAGAAGCCAGTTGCTCATTCAGGGTGAGTCTGGCTTCCACCAGATCCGCTTCAAGTGACTGGAGCTTGGCCACGGCCACGCCCACAGCACCACGCGCGGTGCCGCCGTCGATCAAGGGCAGGTTCAATTGAAGCTGCGTGACGAACTGGCCCTGGGCCAATCCCGGGATGGTGGATTTCGCATGCGAGAGGTTGACGGTGGGCGCACCTTGCGCCTGGGCATAACGAACGCTGGCCAGTGCGGCCTGACGTAGCGCCAGCAAACGGGCAATCACCGGGTGTTCATCGTTCAGTTCAGCCTGTGCCTGAGCCAGCGTTGGGTAAGGTATGGCGGGGGAAAACTCCAAACCACTGGGTTCGGACGGTGCAGGGGCCATGATCATCCTGGCCAGACGCTCTGCCGCCAAGCGCATGTCGATTTCGCTTCTGATCATGCTCAACTTGGCGTTGTCAAAACGCACCTGGGCTTGGTTCAGATCGATGCGACGGCCTGGATCCACTTGGGTGATGATCTTGAAATCATTGAGAATTTTTTCATGGGCACTCAGGTTCTCCTTGGCCAGTCCAGTCATTTTTTTGTGATGCGCCCATTGCAGGTAGGCCTCGCTGGTGAGCAATGCCACATCGTCACGGGTGATGGATTCCTGCTTTTGACTGGCTTTCGCTTGCGCTTGAGAGCGTTCCACATCCGATTGAATACGGCCACCAGACCAAAGGTTCAGATTCAGCACCGGCGTCTGGATCCAGCGATTGGGCAGACCATCGCTGCGGTAATCGTTGTAGGTTCCGGACCATGAAAGCTGTGGCCAATGGGCGCCCTGGGCTCTTGTGATGTCTGACGCCGCAGCCTCGGTTTGATAACGCGATGATGCAATGCTGGGGTAATGCGCCAAAGCCATCGATACGGCGTCATGAAGACTTTGTGACCAGCACCCCATGGGCAACAGCAGCGCAGCCAAAACAATCATGCGTTTTTTCAATGGGCGCATAAAACTCCTGTTTATTGGGTGGAAAGACATGGCAATCAAAGTGCGCCATGCCGTCGCCATGTCAGTTCATCAGCTTAGGGACATCAGGCAATTGCGCACATCCCTTGAAACCGATAGAGGCCTTACCGATAAAGCGGTAGCCATGAAAAAAACGGGCAAGCCCTTCGGCTTGCCCGTACAACACAATTCCCCTTTTGGATGTCAGGGGTGCATGCTGTTCAATGTGCCCTATCAAACGCCCAGGTAGTAGGCGTTGTCGATGTCCAGCACCAAAGGCATGCTGGCCACCGCCACTGCGGCATCGCCCGACTGCTGACCTTCGGCCCACAGAGCACCCGTGAAGATGAACTCTGCCGAAGCACCCACAGCCAAGCTGCCAAAGGCGTACGAGGTGCCCGCTGCAGCCCCATTCAGGTCATACACCGCATCGGTCAAGGTGACGTCTCCCAAGGAGATGTTGCCGGTGTTGCTCACCGTGTAGCGGAACTGCGGATCAATGCCTGAGGCAGACGAGAGCAGCGGACCGGTCTCGCTGTTCGCATCCAGCCAGGTGGCTCCGTTGTCCACCGACACGTACTTCGTCAGGTCAATGCCGGGTTGGTAAACCACCGTCACGCCTTCCGCGTCGACAAAGGCGGGGGTTTCGCTGGTATCTGCCGTGGCGGTGTTGATGAGCACCCCATCGCCTCCGGCGTTGCTGTCCAGGTCGGCCTGGGTCAGCACATAGCTGGAGTTGTAGACCACCGTGGCGCCAGGCGCCAGCGATGCCAGGGACTCGTTCATGCCCGTCAGATCGTCCACCACCGTGAGGTTGGTCAAGGTCACGCTGCCCTCGTTCTTCACGGTGAAGACATAGTTCAACACGTCGCCTGCGGCGTCGGCAAGGTTGTTCCCATTGCCGCCGTCGATGCTGACAATGCGTTTGTCAAATGCCATGCCAATGCTGCGCAGGATCGGGACCGATTCAATGTCGCTGATCGGCGTGGTCTGGGCGGAGTCGGCCAAGGCGATGTTGTCGATGTAACCATCGCCGCCACCGTTGTTGTCCAGATCAGCCTGGGTCAGCGTGTAGCTGGTCAGGTAGGTCTGGGTTTGGCCGGGTATCAGGGTCAGACCCGCCGCATTCAGGCCAGTCAACGGTTCATTGACAGAGACATCGGTCAAGGTCACATTGCTCGGGTTGGCCAGCACAATGCGGTAGTTGAGCACATCGCCCACGGCATCGACCAGGTTGTTGCCGTTGCCGCCCGTGACATTGAGGAAAGTCTTGTCCAGGAACAGAACGGGGGTCCGGATCAGCTGCACGGTCTCGTTGTCCTGCGTGGGCAGGGTCTGGTCTGAATCCACCGTGGTGGAGTTCTCGATGTAACCATCACCGCCGCCATTGGTGTCCAGGTCGGCCTGGCTCAGCGTGTAGCTGGTCAGGTAGTTCTGGTTCGCACCAGGCGCCAACAAGGCAATCGTCTGGTTCAGCCCGGTCAAGTCATCGAAGACGGTGACATTGGTCAGGGTGACGGTACCTGCGTTGAAGACATTGATTGAGTAGTTCAGCACCTCACCAGCCTGGTCCGCAAAGCCGTTGTTGTTGCCGCCAGAGACGCCGGTGACGTTCTTTTCAACACCCAGTCCGATGGTGCGCAACAAGGGGCTGGATTCGGTGTCCGACAGCGCAGCGGTCTGGTCGGAATCCGCCGTGGCTGTGTTGTCGTGGTAACCGTCGCCATCGCCGTTGCTGTCCACATCGGCCTGGGTCAAGGTGTAGCTCGAGCTGAACACCGCGCTCTCACCGGGCGTCAGGGTCTGACCCACCACATTCAGGCCGGTAGAGGGGTCCACCACCGACACGCCGGTCAAGGTGACATTGCCTTCGTTGGCGACAGTGACGTTGTACAACAGCACGTCGCCAGCAGCATCCACGAGGGTGTTGCCATTACCGCCTGTCACACTCACCAAGGCCTTGTTCAGCGACAAGGAAGGGCGAGGCAGCAACTGAATGGGCTCAAAATCGCTGACAGGACCCGTTTGGGCGCTGTCGGCGGTGGCGGTGTTTTCGATGTAACCATCCCCGCCGCCATTGCTGTTCAGATCCTGTTGCGTCAGGGTGTAGCTGGTCAGGAAGACCTGGCTTTGTCCGGGGGCCAGGGTGACACCCACCGCATTCAACCCGGTGAGGACGTCGGTGACGGTCACATCGGTCAGCGTCATGTTGCCGGGGTTGGACACCGTGATGGTGTAGTTGAGCAGATCGCCGGGGGCGTCGGCAGCGATGTTGCCGTTGCCACCCGTGATGCTGGCGATGGCTTTGTCCACTGCAATGGCAGGGGCCTGTTCCACGCGCACAGAAGCGTCGTCGGTGTCGGAGTCAGACTGGGTGGAGTCGGCAGTGGCCAGGTTGACGATGGGTGTGCCAGCGTCGATTTCGGCTTGCGTGACGACGTGGCTGGCGGTGTAGGACCAGGTCTCGCCCACATCCAGCTCGCCATCGGCAGAGGCCGAGTCAGCGACCAGCGCGAGGTTGCTGATGAACGGATCAGAGACGGTGACGCCTGTGAGCGTCTGGTTGCCGGTGTTGCTGACCGCAATGGTGTAGTTGATGACTTCGCCTGCGGCGTTGGCAGTACCGCCAGCAACAGAGGCCTCCTTGACGATGTTCAGGCTGGCCGCTTGTTCAACAGCGACAGAAGCGTCGTCGGTATCGGGGCCAGTCTGATTGGAGTCGGCAGTGGCCAGGTTGACGATGGGTG
>JACCDJ010275161.1_pt1 | contig 10474 bp, 8 predicted proteins | sample 7444481 | NCBI WGS metagenome assembly JACCDJ01 (sample SAMN15323435, study PRJNA562643) | freshwater metagenome | isolation source: river surface water | place: USA:Blue River Watershed | collected 2017-08-15 | reverse complement strand
TATTAAACTTACTAATTTAGTAGGTAATAATTTAGAATATTATAATGATGAATTTACTATAATAGATACAAATAATCATTCGATTACTATTAATGATTATATTAATGTAAATCATATTAGTAATATAAATATTAATATTATTAATAATAGTTGTGTTATCGTAATTAATAAGAGTTATGAAGAAGTACTTGAATTAAATAGACAAATTAGATTTAGAAATTGTAAAATGGTTTATCTAGTCGTAGGTGGATTAGCTGGTTCTATTTTTGTAGATGCAAATGTAAATCATCAAGTATATGATTTAACTGGTGAATCTAAAGATCCAGTTGTAATTAAAGATATTATTAATAATAAAATTATTTGTAATAAACATAATTTTACATTTGGAGATCGTATTAAACTTACTAATTTAGTAGGTAATAATTTAGAATATTATAATGATGAATTTACTATAATAGATACAAATAATCATTCGATTACTATTAATGATAATCAAAATGATTCTCATTCTAATCATGCTAATTTTAATATCAAATTTATTAATGGTTGTATTGAATATGTTAAAACTAGAAAAATATTTAATCATTTTGAAATAAATTATAAAGATTCATCTGATATTTATAAAAATTTAAATTCAATGCTTATAAGTAATGATTGCGATGATATTAAGATTAAAAATAGTTTCAAATATACATTTCAACCAACTATTAGTATTATGGGAGGATTTGTTAGTAATGAAGTTATTAAACTATTGACAAATAAATATACACCAATTGATCAATGGTTTGATTGGAGTGATTTTAATATAAATGAAGAAGAAATTAAGTTTATTAATCAAAATTTAAATAAAAAAATAGTAATGGTTGGATGTGGAGCATTAGGATGCGAATGGTTAAAGAATCTTACTATGATGGGGTTTAGCAATATTAAAATTATTGATCCTGATCATATAGAAAAATCTAATTTATCAAGACAGTTTTTATTTCGTAATGAAGATATAGGAAAATCTAAATGTATGACAGCTATTAAAACAATTAAAGAAATCGTAGATGATAATATTAATCTGATTGGATATGATAGAAAACTTACATCTGAAGATATTGATTTTACTAGTAATGTTTTTAAAGAAGCAGAGATTGTAATTTCTGCATTAGACAATATTCAAGCAAGAAAATATGTAGATTCTATTTGTTTTGATAAATGTTTACCATTATTTGAAAGTGGAACAATGGGAATGAAATGTAATACACTTCCTATTATTCCTTATCTTACTGAGACTTATAGTAATAATAATACAGATAGTGATGAGAATCAAAGTGAATTTCCAGCATGCACTATTAAAAACTTTCCTAATTGTATTCAACATACAATTCACTGGGCACGTGATTATTTTGAAGATTTAAAGAAAGAACAAATTGATGCAACTACTTTATGTTCTAAATTATTTATTGATAATATAAATGAATTATTGAAACAATTTCCACCAAACCATATTGTAGATGAGCAATTATTTTGGTCTCATGGAAAATTATGTCCTAAAGTTCTAGATATAAATGATGATTGTTGTATTAAATTCATTGAAGCAACTAATGAATTATATAAATTAATTAATATTAATAATAATATTGAGTTTGATAAAGATAATGATTGTCATATAGAATGGATTACAGCCGCATCTAATTGTCGGGCATCAAATTATGGAATCAAATTAGAAACAACTTACACTACCAAAGGAATTGCAGGTAAAATTATCCCTGCTGTCGCAACAACAACAGCAACAACAGTTGGATTAATTGCAATTGAATTATTAAAATATATTACTAATATTAATAATATTAATATTTATCGTTCATGGTTCTTAAATATGGCTGATAATACAATTGTTTATTCAGAACCAAATTCAATAAAACCAATGACAATCAATGGTCAAAAAATAAATGGATGGACTAAATTTAAATATAATAAAGATAGTTTATTAAAAGAATTTATTGATTATTATAACGAATTATTTAACGTTGAGATAGAAATGGTTTTATATAATAGCACAATAATTCATGCTGAATTTATGGATATTAATATTAATCGAACCTTATCAACAATATTTAATGAATTAGATATTGATATTAATAATAATGAAGTATCAATTACATTTTTATCAGAAGATAATGAATTACCATTAATTAATATAGTTCTAGTGAATTAATTGGGTAATATAAAAAAATTTTTTATTATCAAATTATTAAAATTCAAATAACAAATTTAATGAATTATTATGATTGATAAGTTTTCTTAGCTCACTATATTCATACAAAAGAACACGTAAATTTTGAATATGAATTTTTTCATCATTAATTAATTTTTGAGAAAGTTCATAATTTTTAATAGACAAAATAGATATGTCTTGTTCAAGTTCTTTATATTTAATATTCAATGCATGATTACGAGCAGTATTAGCACCAATTTCCATCAAATATTTCTGATTTTTTTGTTTTAAATCTTTAATTTCATAATCTTTTTCTGCGATAGTTATGTGAAGTGTTTTAATAGTTGCATCTAATACATCATTTTTACTTTTTTCTGCTTTATATAACATTTGATACTGTAAACTTTCATCAATTAGTTGTTGAATAAATTGAGACTTGGATGAATTACTTTCCATAACTTATTATTAAATGGTATTAATAATAAATAATATCAATTTTTCTAATTAAAATATAAACAAGTTTAATTGGAAAAATTGATAGGGCGATATGAAATATATTATATTTCATATCTCTCCCTATTAACTTTATAATTTATATACTTCGTATATAAATTATAAAAATTGATTAATTAAACCATTTAAACTTTTTTTATATAACTAATTAATATGGAACTAGTATCACCAACAAAAAATATTCTTCAATATACTCGAATTCAAATACCACCACATATGATGAATAGTGATATTGAAGATAATATGAATATTGTTCTTCAACAAAAAGTAGAAGGAAAATGTAATCGTTTTGGATTTATTGAAAAAGTTCATAATATTGAAGAATATGTAGAAGATATTATTCTTCCTGAGAATTTTTCAGGTGCAGCTACTTATAAAATTTCATATTTAGCATCAATTGTTATTCCAATTGAAAATACTTATATTATGGGTTCAATTAAAGCAATGAATCCTGAATTAGTCATCGCAACCAACGGACCTATTATTATTTTTATTCCTAAAGCAAATATTGATACAAATATTTGGGATATCAGTAATGAATTTACTGATAAAAAAAACGGTTATGTTTTAAAACAAAATGATAGTGTTAAACTTCATCTTGATAAAGTAAAGCTTAATCAAGGTGATATTCAAATTAAATGTATTGGAAGATTATTAGAAAAATTATCTGATGATGAAATGAAAGATTTCATTGACTCTAAGAAAGAGTCAAATTTTATTATATAATATTTTTATTTTAAATATCACATAATATTATTTTAATTCTATTATAATATATATATAATGAGTTGTAAATTAAAAAATTATGTTTCTTCAAAACAAAAATTAGGAAATAATGCTGTTTCCTCTCCATCAAGAAATTGGTATTATGCAAATGAGATTAAAACTATATATAACATACCTAAACCAAATATTACCACTAAAAAAAATGTAGCAGTTGTTTCTTTCGGCGGTGGTTTATATGGTAATTTATCAATGGGCGGAGAATTAACATATAGTGATTGTCATAAATATTGGAAATCAATTGGTATGACTGAAATGCCTACTATTATGATAAAAACTATTGGAAATACAACCAATTCACCTAATGAAAATGATGGAGCTACTTTAGAAAATACAATTGATATTCAACAAATAGGAGCATGTTGCCCATCATCTAATTTAAATATTATTTTATATATTGCAGAAAATGATATAAATAATTTTCCACTTGTATTAAATACTATTTTAAATGATACAATACATCCACCATCAGTTATTTCAATTTCATGGGGAGCTCCTGAAATTTATTTTCCACAAGATTTATTAACAACTATAAATAATATTTTTGCTACAGCAGTTAGTAAGGGTATTAATGTTGTAGTTGCATCTGGAGATAATGGTTCAAATGATGGTGTCGGTGGAGCTTCAGTAAATGCTGATTTTCCTGCTTCTAGTCCAAATGTTGTTGCATGTGGAGGAACAAAATTAATATGCAAAAATGGTAATTATGATAATAAAACAATTGAAACAGCATGGTCTAATGGAGGAGGTGCTGCTAGCAATTTTTTTAATAAACCAGATTATCAATCAAATATTAATGGAAATTATAGAGTTGTTCCAGATATTTCTATGAATGCCGCCCCTTCAACAGGTGTTTCATATAATTTAAATAATAAAAAATATATTGTAGGTGGCACTAGTATTGTTGCTCCAACTATGGCTGGTTTTATAGTTGCATCAGGTATTAATAAATTTATTAATAATACAATGTATTTATCAAATAATTGTTTTCATGATATAATATCTGGAAATAATGGTGCTAACCATGCTAAAATAGGATATGATGCATGCACAGGATTAGGCTCTATAATTGGTAATAATTTAGCAACATTTATAAATAATTATGTTCCTACATCATCATTAACTTTAAATAAAACATCAATTAATTTAAAAATGAGAACTTCTAGAAATACTGTATCATTAGCAGTAAATCAAGTTCAATTAATTGGAACAGTTTCACCTGCTAATGCAACATATAGAACAATTAAATGGTCATCATCAAATAATACTATTGCAACTGTTTCATCTACTGGATTAATTACTGCTAAAAAAGTAGGTACAGTTGTTATATCTGCTTCAATAAATGGTTTAAAGTCAGACTGTTCAGTTACAATTGTGTAATGTGCAATAATTATATAATTATATAATTTTATCTAAAATATCTTTTTCTAAACTAGATAATGTATCTTCATCATATTCACCATTAATCCAATCATTTATGTTCATTTCATATTTTTTTAAGTAATTATCTCTAATATTAACTACATTCATACTATAATTTCTAATAAGTTTTTTGAAGCTTCTATTAGAAAATTTAATTTTTTTTATTAATTCTTCAGCTAATAATGATGGTTCTACGTCTATGTTATTAAGTCTTTGTTCTGCCCACCATACACACCAAATAGCACAAAATCCATTTGGGTCTCCTATTTTTTTACATTTATTTTCTTCAATAACTTCATACATTTGAAAACCAATATTTGGTAGAAATTTATCTGGTGATATATATTTGTAATCTGGTAATAATTCATTAAATTTACTTATTAATGATTTATTTAATAAATCTGGATTATAATAAAAACCATTTGGTGGATTTTGTCCGTTTGGTTCAAATCTTTCAATTAGTTTTCTATCAATATCTATTATTAAAATATTAGCATGTGAACCATTACTTATTTCTATACCTAATGGAATTATTATAAAACTAGCATTGTTAATTCTATTTTTTAATATTGAATCAAAATTAGTTGGATAAATCAATTTCATATAACTCCATACAATTTCTATATTTGAGAAATCCATTTTGAAACTATAATTTAATCCCATTTTCATATAATAATTTTCTAATTCTTTATTACTAGTTAATGGATACTCTAATAATAAGGAACAATTATAATTATTATTTAAATATAGTAAACCAAATAAAACATCAATAGTTGAACCTGTATAATAACAACCTTCCATATAAATTCCTGTATCTAAATTTAAATTAAGTTCTTTATAATTAGGTATTGATTGTTTATTTTCTAATATTAATTTTTTAATTTGTTCCTTACAATAATATTTAACATCTTTATCCTTATTATGTTTTTTTAATTCTCTCACAAGATTATTTAAATCATCATTAGCACAATATTTTTCCCATCCTTCTAGGTCTTTATTTTTAATATTTTTTAAAATATTATAATAACAATCAATTGCTATATTAATAAATTCTTCTTTATTCGATTTAACTAAATCTAATACTGTTTTATTATCTTTTGTTTTAATAAATAAATTCATATGAGTTTTACCATTAATTAATATTTGTTTAATATCATCATTCATATATAAACTATTTATAACAATATAATGCAAAGGAGTCATTCTTTTATTATTTATTATATTAATATTAGTATTTTCTAATAATTTTAATAATAATAAATTATTATTTTTATCTTCCTCTAAAAATAAATGCAAAGCAGTATCTCCATTAATATTTGTTGCATTATAATTAATATTAATATTATTTGTAATTAAATATTCAGCCATTTTAAGTCTATTATCAATAATAGTATAATGTAATGGAGTATTTCCAAAATTATCAGCGAGATTAATATTAATATAATTAAAATTACTATTATCAATAAGTTTAACAAATATATCATAATAATCTAAACCAATAATTAAATGTAAAACTGTTAATCCATATTCATGCTCTTTAATATTAATAATTTGTTTCAAAAAATCATTATTATTAATGATATATTGAAAAACTTTATTATTATCATTATTTAATGCAATACGTAAAATACTTTCACCTTTAGAATTAACAAAATTATCAATATTATTATTTTTTTTTATTTCATTTTCTAATAAATATAATAATAAATTAGTTCTTTTATGATGAAAACATAATTCATAAATATCAATACTAATAATATTCGAATTATTATTATTATTATTTGGAGAATTATATAATAACAATAGTGCCTTCAAATTATTATAAATAATTGAATAATGAATACCAGTATATCCAGAATTATCTCTAACATCTAAAATACTCATTCCAATATTATTTTTGTCATATTTAATTAATAATTCTAATAAAGGATAATAATTATATTTAATTGGATTATATAATAGACTTCTTCCATCTGTATCTAATATATCTAATCTTATTGTTTGATTTTCTAAAATATATTTAACAATATCATATTCATTATATAAAATCAAGTATTGTATAAAGTAATTATAATTTTCATCATATATATCTAAATCAATTTCTTTATTATTTTTAATATATTCAAATAATTCGTTAAATTGTTTGTTTTTAATAAATTTAAATAAATCATTATTCATAATATTATAATATAATGGAAAATTTTAATTAAAAATATCCAAATTTCCAGAAATAACTAATCTATAATAAACACTAGTTCCACTATTAATATTAGGTCTAATAATTCTAAAAACATCATTTACTTTAGTTCCATAATAACGAGCCATAATATCAGTACTATAAATTCTACCCAATTCATTTAACCCAAATGATTCAAGTAATTCTTTCTTTTCATCATTATTTAATAAAATATGTTGTGGAATAATTTCTTTAGAAGGAATATCTTCTAAAAATTCATAAATTGTAAAAATCTCAACATTCTTATAATCTTTAATTATCTGTGAATATGTTTTTTTTGAAAAGTTTTTAACAATAAGAAATTTATGAATATCGACACTTTTATTAAGATAATCGTCAATAGGAGAACCTCCTGAAATATTCTTTACATCTTGATTAATAATATTAATATTATATTTAATATTATCTAATTCAAAAGTATACATTTTATCACTAATTAAATTTTCCACTATTTTATCTGAAAATGATTTTGTTTTCATATAATTTCTACGATAAAACATTAAGCCTAAATTTTTAATAACTAAACTGACAACTTCCTTCATATTTAATTCGACATTTGATAAATCAGACATTATATATATTAGTATGTATTATTTATATAATTATATCAATTTTTATTATCTATTATATGTTATACTATATGAATAGAATAGTTGTTAGTATAATAATTTTATTGGTTTTATTAAATTTATATTTTATATCTCAGAATACATTAGATAATTTTGAAAATACATTTGATGATATTGATGCAGTTATTTATATAAATTTAGAGGATAGAGAAGATAGAAAAAAATTATTATTAGCTGAATTTGATAAATTAGGTATTCCTAATAATAAAATAAGAAAAATTTCTGGAGTTAGAATAGCAAAGAATGGCCATAAAGGATGTATACAATCTCATATCTTAGCATTACAAATGGCTAAATTAAATAAATGGGATAGAGTTGCTATTTTTGAAGATGATGCTAGATTAAATGTAGAACCTGCTATTTTTATTAATATGGTTAATAAAGCTATAGTTAATAAAAAATGGGATATGATTATATTACATGGTGCAAACCAACAAGAAAAAGAATCAATTGATAAAGATATATATTATTTAAAACACTCAACACAATCAACTGGATATATTATAAAATCATCATATTATGATAAATTATTAAATTTATTCATCCACTGTAATGATATGATGAGTAAAGATAGTTGGGAAATACCTGGTTCATGGGAAGGACATGCATTAGATCAAATGTGGAATAAATTAATTGAAAAAGATAATTGGATTGGATTCAAAACAAATTTATTAAAACAAGAAGGAGAAAGTAGTATTAATGGAGAACAAAAAGAATAAATATAAATAAATATTGATAGGGCGTAAGAGTTTTACTTTGTAAAACTCTGACTCTCAGAACCTTTGGTTTTATTAACTTTCTAATAATTAAAATGAAGATTAATCTTCATTTTAATTATGGGAAAAATTGATTATCGTCGGACGTTCAAAACTAATTTTTATAAAAATTAGTTTTGGTAAACGTCGACGCCAATCAAAGGTTATTAGATTTATATAGAATTTATTTTATAAATTCTATATTACTAATAAAAATTGATTATTTAATTTAAAATTATAAATTAATATATATTAATGACTTATAAACCTTTCATTTTTAAATTAAATAATTTAGATGTTTCAAACATTTATGATTCAACTGATGTTATTAAATCATCAAACATTAATCAGCCATTATTTAGTTTAGGTTTTCATAGTTTTATTCATAGAACCAAATCGGCTATGGCTATTACTGAAAAATTAGAAACTAAAAATAAATTTTATTATGTAGTTAATCCATTTGAACAAAGTATTAATGATTATAAGGAAGATATTGAACATATTAGTGAAACTTTCTTAAATAATCCTAAAATTTTATCAAGAGCTTTTTATAAAATGTGGGAAATGTTGTATATTTTTGATATAGCCAATTCTTCTACTAAAGAAGGAATGACAATGGTTGGATTAGCGGAAGGTCCTGGTAGTTTTATTCAAGCTTTTGTTGAATTTCGTGAAAAATATTATGATGCATCAAAAGATACTGTTTATGGATTAACAATTAATTCTAATAATACAGCAAATATTAATAAAGAAATGGTAGATAATATTAATAAAAGATATGATAATATGATTTCTATTTTAAAAACATCATCTAAAACAACTAAAACAAAAACTTTATCAACTAATGGAGATTTAACAAAACCAGAAACAATTGAATATCTTAAAGAAAATATTAAAAATAAAGCAGACTTAATTACTGCTGATGGTGGTTTTGAATGGAAAAATGAAAATTATCAAGAACAAGAAGCATATGCATTAATTTTAGGAGAAATTATTGGGGCTATTTCTATTCAAGCTAAAGGTGGTTCATTTGTATTAAAAGTATTTGAAACATTTACTCATACTACAATTAAGCTTATTTACTTATTATCATCATTTTATGAAGAAACTTATTTATACAAACCATTCTTTTCACGTGCAACTAATAGTGAAAAATATATTATTTGTAAAGGTTTTAAATATAATGATGTTGAACAATCTAAAATGAAAAAATTATTAGATTGTTTAAAGAAATGTGAAACAAAAGAATTTATTAATGATATATTTCCTAAATTCATTTTAAATAATGAAAATGTTAATATTTTCAAATATATTAATATAAATATTGCAAATACTCAACAAATTATGATCAATAATTTAATTGTTTATATTAAATCAAATAACTATTTTGGCGATTCTTATCATAATTATAGAGATTTGCAGATTAAAGCAAATAAATGGTGGATTAGTAATTTTTTCACTGAAAAATTAAATGAAAAATCTACTATGGTTAAAGATATCATTAGATATAATGAATCTGAAATAAATTTATTCGTAAAAAAATTGGTTGAAGGATAATATATTTTATTTTGGAAGATAATTATTAGCTAATATTTCTCCAATATCTTTATCTGCTTCATCTGCTGTTTTTCCTTTTTCAATTTGTTCTAATTGATTTAACATAATTTGTAACATTTTATTATCAGTATTGCTGCATAATTGACTAACTAAAAAAGTAAATCTATTCATTAAATCAGGATGATTATTCCAAAAATAATCTTCTTTATCAGCTGGTCTAGTAATACCTTTAATCTCAATATTCTTAATTATAGTTTTGATATCATTAATTGATTTTTTTATTTCTTCTAATGTTGGCTTAGAACTCATTATATAATTAAATAATATATATTTAAAATATTTTATTTTTATATAATAAATACAATATTAATAATAC
>JACCDJ010001128.1_pt1 | contig 10474 bp, 10 predicted proteins | sample 7444481 | NCBI WGS metagenome assembly JACCDJ01 (sample SAMN15323435, study PRJNA562643) | freshwater metagenome | isolation source: river surface water | place: USA:Blue River Watershed | collected 2017-08-15 | reverse complement strand
TGCCTTGGTTTTAGTTGTAGGAATTACAGCCCAAGCATCAACTCTTCAAGCACCTGCTAAAAACAAAAATGTTCCTAAATCAGAAGTTGCTGAACCTAAAACGTTACCAGCGAAAGCTCCTGCAGCAACCCCAAGTAAAGCTCCTGTAGCAACTCCCAAAACCAATACATCGAAGCCAGCGGCTCCAAACGCTACTACCAAACCTTCTGAAAAGAAGTAATACCCATTTATCGTTTGTGAATTGTAGTTAGCCATATTATAATGGGACTAACTCAAAACGACGGAGACTTTAGTTCATTATGGAATTGTAGTCTTCGTCGTTTTTTTATGTACCAAGAACTAGGTATTTTTATGTTTTTGGTATAAAACTTGATGAATCCGAAGTATCTTGCTTAAAACAATATGAAAAAGACATTATTAATCGCCAGCGCAATAATTGCCATTGGTGCAGTTAGCGCTCAGGGTGTTCCTACCAAAAAAGACAATGTAACTTCTGGTAGTGCTCCTCAATCCGGAACAGTAGCTTCTCCATCTTCCACATCTAAGGCTACTCCCACCAATCGTCCTGGTTCAACTTCTTCAACTGCAATTAGCACTAATGGAAGTGGTCCAAACAAAGGTGGAAATGTAGGTGGAACCAGTGTTCAAGGTCCAAAAACTTCTCCTGCTATTCAAGCAACACCCGCAAAGAGTGGTTCTACTCCAGCATCTTCTTCAAGCAACTCAAACGCTCCTAAAAAATAAGTTTGTACTTCGTTAAACTTATTTTAGGTCTAGAGAAATTAGATAAAAAAAAGCGGCAAATTGCCGCTTTTTTTATGCTCTAGTTCCCGCGTATAAGGGGGATTAAGGTACTAGTATTATTTCGTTAAGATATATCGGGTCATGAAAATTCCTTGACCATCTTGTGATCCTGCATTGCTTTCAACGCCGCCCAGAACATGAGAAATTTTCCAACCTTCCGCCAATAATTGATTTAATCTGCCCGAAACAATAGCGTCATTAGAGGCAATATTTTGGAAATTAATTCCTACACCGGAATATAGGTTCAATAGTTTGGTTTCATTGAAATTTTCAACTTTTGCTTCTTCACGGTCTATTTTTCCTTGACCATAATTTTTATCCTCTGTCCTTGTGGTTGTTAGTGGTGCCGGATTGATTGTTTCACTGGTCTCAATTAATCTAGATCTTCCAACCCCCATGGGAACTATGGATTCCACAACGGTAACAATTTTTACTTGAGTTTGTGCCCAGCTGCTAGCACCCAAAAGCATTAAAGGAATTAAAATTAATATTTTTTTCATTTTTGTGTTCTATAATTCGAATTTATCGGTTTTTATCCTTTAAAATTTGAAATAAGATAAACAGGTAATAGAATTCGTTTAAATTTCAAGGTTTTAATAATAAAGTGCAGCCGTTACTTTTGTTACAATATTATGAATGGTTTTCGTAAATGCTTGAGTGGTATATCTATCGTCATATTGTGCGGTGTTACTACAATTATTAGCGCAAATGCAGTTCCTGCCCATCTCAAATATCAGAAAATTGAATGCGTAAAAAACATATCGGATTCAAGTACAATTGGACAGGAATTTTCAGAGGTTTCAACAAAGGGTTTTTCTCAGACCGCTCTAAAAAGCGATAGCCTCATTTTTCAAAAAATATATGCCGAAGCATTACTTCGGGGACATTCCTATTCCTTACTCGGCGAATTATGTTCCATGGGACCGCGATTGAGTGGTTCAGACAATGCAGAAAAAGCGATACAATGGGCGGTAAATGAGTTGAAAAAGTATTCATTCGATAGGGTAGATACGCAATCGGTAATGGTACCCCGATGGGAACGCGGAGAGAAAGAACAAGCTTGGTTTTATTCCGATGTATTTACCCAAATTTTGCGGGGAAATAGGTTGAAGGGTTCGGATGCGTTGGAGAAAATGGTACATGGAGTACAATTCCCATCATCGCCTCATCCCGAATGGGAATGCGAATCGTATTTAGAACAAGGGTTAACCCCAAGCAAGCGATATAAAATGCCTGTGGCTGCTTTAGGAGGTAGTGTTTCCGGATCGGTTAGAGCGGGACTTATATCGGTAAGGACAAAACGAGAATTGGATTCGCTGGGTAAAGAAGGGAAACTAAAAGGCAAAATTGTTTTGTTGGCTAGGCCGATGGAGGAGAGTTTGTTGAATACGTTTCAGGCTTACGGTGGTTGTGTGAATCAGCGAGTAAACGGTGCGGTTTGGTGTGCTCCTTATGGTGCGGTAGCGGTTTTAGTTAGGAGTGTTAGTAATCAATGCGATATGCACCCTCATACGGGTGTTACCCATTATGATCCCAATATTGTTAAAATTCCCATTGCTGCTGTGCCTACCTCAATTTCAGATATACTGGAGTATTTATCCCAAAAAGATCCTGCTTTGGAAATAGCCTTGGATTTATTTTGTAAAACCTTGCCCGATAGACCCAGTGCCAATATTCTGGCCGAGACAAAAGGTCAAATGTCGCCAGAGAAGATAATCGCTTTTGGCGGACATTTTGATAGTTGGGATCAGGGCGATGGTGCTCATGACGATGGTGCGGGTTGCATTCATGCTTGGGAAGCGCTGAGAATATTGAAAGCAATTGGGTATCAGCCCAAGCATACATTGAGGGCTGTGTTTTGGATTAATGAGGAAAATGGGTTGCGCGGTGGAGAGGAATACGCTCGGTTGTCCAAAGCTAAAAATGAGGTCCATATTGCCGCTCTCGAGAGCGATAGAGGAGGATTTACGCCCAGAGGTTTTGGCGTGGATTCTGTTTTGATGCCGGGGGTAAAAAAATATCAGTCGATGTTAAGCGAATACGGTGTAGGAATGCTTGAACAGGGTGGGGGCGGTGCGGATATCGGACCGTTAAAAAAATATTGGTCTTCCATCGGATTTGTAAGTTTCATTCCCGATTCGCAGCGATACTTCGATGTGCATCATGCCGAAACGGATGTGTTTAGTTCGGTAAATAAGCGAGAATTGGAATTAGGAGCAGCGGCTATTGCGGCGATGATATATATATTGGATCAAGAACTAGATTAATCGGATTTTGATTTTCTTGCCTGAGAAATGACGATTATCGTGTTTTTTGCAATAAATCGTTAATCTCGTCTGTTTGAATGTAATCGGGGTTCAATTGCAGCGCATCCGAATTTTCCCCTACGGTTTGTACGTTCCAGAGACTTATTTTAAAATTACCGGCATGGAGAGTCTCGATTTGTTCTTTGTTGATGTTCTGTAGATCCATCGTTAAACCGTGGTAGTTGAACGTATTTAACGCTTTAAATCCATCATCAAATATACTGGTATAAAAATACGTTGGCGAAAAAGGGGAAAGTTGATGGAAATAATTAAGGAACGACGTGTCTTGGGATTCAACCAAAATTGGTTTTTTTCGTGAATTTTGTTGTATAAAATTAGCGATTGATTCTGCAACTGTTTGTTGGTAAGGTGTATACGATGATGATGTGTACAATTTTACGTCAAACGTAACAATAGCCTCTGGAAAATCGGAAAGTAGGTTGAAGATAGAATCCAATCGTTGTATAGGTTCCTTCCGGGAAAACAAACCTTTGTAGTTGATCGCCGATATTTCGTTTGCAGAGAAATCATGGATAAGCCCTTGCCCATCGGTACGTTCTGAGAGATCGGCATCGTGAAATGCGAATAAGATTCCGTCTTTCGACATTTGAACGTCTATTTCAACCCCATCGGCACCTTGATTTAGGCATTCGAGAATTGAACTTCGACTATCTAAAGGGAATCGAGACTTGATACCCATTCCTCCGTGGCCTAAGCAAAGAGCCTTGGTTTGCGGTAATTCGGATTTGCAAGCAACAAAAAGAAGGGCAAACATTGCCCAATAGAGAATAGAGTGTTTACGTAGGAAGTGATTACTCAATTTCAACGCCTACTGCACGAAAATGCAGTTCAATTTTCGGTTCCTTGATTGTAGCGATTTCTTCGGCAGTTTTACCATCGTCTTTTGCATATTCTTGCAACATTTCAACGGAAACGGTATCCTGATAGAAATAACCGGAAGCATACAGGGTTTTTCCCACCGAATTTTTAGCGATTTTGAATTGATGGTCGAAATCTACAAAAAGATCGTCCGTCATGGTTTTGTATTTAAACCAACATCCTTCTGTTTGGCATACAGCTGTAGATATACCTTTAACTACAACACTTTTGGTATGAGATTGCCAATTGGTTAATGCCGAATCAATGTCGATGGCAGTGGTTTTGTCAAATTTCTCACCATAAACTGTAGTGTCCGTTTTTGCGCTATCGGTTTGATTATTAGATGATTGATTGCAAGAACCCAAAAATAAACCCGAAGTAGATATTGCGGTAATTGCCAACAGGGTATGGAAGAATGTCTTTCTCATTACACAAAGTTATAATTTATTTTCTTTCATTCTCGTTAATTTTACGGAATAAATTAATCAGAAATCTTTGCACTTTACTTTTTTGGGTCATGCCTGATTTACGTTGAATTTTGGAGGGAAATCGTTGTTAATTGATCCTTTCATTTCGGATAAAACGTTAGCTAAAGAAATTGTATACTAGAATTGCCGGAAATTGGCGGTAAGTTGGCATTATAAGTTATCAGTAAGTCGGAAAATTTCTTCGCATAATTGCCATTTTTCGTGAGGTGGAAAACCTGGAATTGCTTGTTGAAATTTCCACATAATCGTTTCCCATTCGATTACTTTAGAATTAGCATTGTCTAGGTTGGATTTGTTTTCGAAACTAAAATCATCGGTTGTTGTAAGATGCATAATGAGTCGATTGGATATTCGATATATCACACATTCTTGAATACCTGAATCGGCGATTGAGCGAATAATTTCGGGCCAAACATGTCTATGGTATTCTTCGTATTGGGCAATTAGTTCGGGATCATTTTTTAAATCAAGGGCAAGTACAAATGTTTTCATGGATTTACTGCGATTGAAGGTATTGGAGTCCGTTTTTTTTAGAAAGATTTGATGATTTTATTTGCGAAGTAGCTAATGTAAGCAAACGCTAACAAGGGTAGAATAAATGCATAGTTTAGTCCCCAAGAATCGGAAATAAGTCCCATGCCTGGAGGGAGAAGTGCGCCTCCGCCGATAGTCATGATTAGCAATGACGAAGCTAGGGGCGGGGGATTGGGGATCTGTTGTAAGCTGATGGAGAAAATGACAGGGAACATAATACTCATGAACAGTTGAGCGAGAATTAGACAGTATAATCCAGAAATCGGAGATTGGGTATTTGCAGTGAAGATGGCGAATGCGGTTAAAGCGGCCGCAGATGAGGCGCAAATTTCTAATAGTTTCGGAGCGCTAATATATTTCATGAGAGCGCTACCTATAAATCGACCTATCATAAATAACAACAAGCCCATTGACAGTAGAACTGAGGCATCGTTTTTCGACATGGATGAGTACTCCTGGCTATATCGAATAAAAAAACTGCCAATTCCGATTTGTGCACCTACGTATAGTCCTAGAGCGATCATACCCAGTTTAAAGTTTCTGTGTTGCAATAGGCTTTTTAACGTGCTTTGGATTGGGGAATGGGGATTTTTTGGTTGACTTTGTTGCGTGGAAATTCTCTCATTGAATTTATGGGAATTTACTTCTTGGTTTCTTGGTGCTTTGGCGATTTTGAAAAAGAAAGAAATGAGAATTAGGACAAATAATATAAATGCTGTGACCCAGAAATAGGTAAGAAATACGGGTAAGGCGAGGTCTTCAAGTATTTCGCTATATTCATATGAAGGTGCGGTGGATTGGATTTTTTTCAGTTGGTTTACGGTAATTTTTGAAAGTTCGGGGTTACTAAAGATTACTTGACCTCCAAAGAAAGCGGCTAAGGTTGCGCCTAGACCATTGAAGGATTGTGCTAAGGTGAGTCGTTGACTTGCCGTTGAGTAATTGCCTGAAATTGCCACCAGCGGATTGGCAGAGGTTTCTAGTAGGGTTAAGCCGATGGCTAAGATAAATAGTGCAAACAAGGCTAGTGGAAAAATCCAGGCCAAAGTTGCATATCCTGTGGTGATTGTTCCTAAGGCGAAGAGCAGTAATCCAATTTGAATCCCTCGTTTATAGCCCAATTTTTGGATAACAAATCCTGCGGGAATGGCAAAAAGGGAATAAGCGATGTAAAAGGCGGAATCCACCCATGCCGATTGGAAGTCGGACAATTGGAACAACGTTTTAATTTGTGGTATTAGGATGGGATTGAGATTATGTGCGATAGCCCAACTGAAAAAAAGTAGGCAGAGTAGTATGAAGTTTTTATTCATTGTGTGGGGTATGATTGGGATAAGAAGTTTGTATGAAATCGTTTGTATTGTATGGGATATCAGTATAGGTGCTTTTTAGTCTAAACTCCCTAAAAACCGTTTGATTTTCTCCTTATTTTAATTGTGAGTGCGTTGGGGATGGTTTTTTCAGTGAATGCCACGAGGTAGCCGCCGCCGCCTGCGCCGGAGACTTTGTAGCCCAGGGTATGATCGGGTAGTTGTCTGATGGCTTCTTTCAAATTAGGCGTTAACATATTTGGGAACATGGCAATTTGGGCTTCAAAGCTCCGGGTCATGGCTTGGCCAAGGCGCAATGCATTGCGCTCGCAGGCGGCGGCATATACACTATCCGCGGCCTCCGCCAAGGCTCCGGCCCCGGCCGGGCTCACCCGAACATCCGATAGTACAGCATATCCATCTTCTCGTTCGCCTAATGGAATTAGTTGGATGTGCTTTTCTAAAAATTTTAAAATTGCCTCATCGTGCATGCTTTCTATCGTTTCTGGCCAATAAGCTCCACGGTACGATAATTTGTTTAGTCCCGGGAAAACCAAACCGATGGCATCTTGTGAACCGGCTATTTCTTTGGTCCCAGGCGGATTTTCGAAACAAAACAACTGCTTGGCCAATAACTCTCGATCACCTAAGGGTAAATCATACTTCCACAATGCCTGGGCTGCCTTTCGAGTGCTAGAAGCCATCCCGCTTCGATTGTTAAAAACGTGCGTTGGCTCAATCGAAATGGTAACCACAGACCCCGCATGCTCCTCACTTACAAAGGGTTGATCCAGCCATCCACCCGCTAAATCCAATCGGTAAGGGATATTGCACTCTCTTCGCAAATCCGTGGTGCTCCGTGCTGTCATTTTTGCCTCGGGAATTCTGTCCAATACTAAGTATTTTATCCCAAAGGTTTGCATTAATTCTCGTTTCTCTTGGGAGTCACCGTCTTTGTTAACAATGAATATTTCCGGACGTACATCGGTTAACTCGGGTAAGAAATCTAAATGTCCGCTTCCACGAGAAATTCTAACTTCCGTAACCCATCGCACAGCCTGCAACATATACCTGCGCTCATTTTCAGGTATCACCGGATATCGACCCTTCAACGCAAACACCGTTTCATCGCTGCCTGCACAAACTATAACCTCTCCGTATTCCGCCGCCAATTTTAAAAACGCCACATGTCCGCTGTGCAACATGTCGAAGCACCCCGAAACCATTACTTTTCCCATTACTTTTTACGACTTATATTTCCGCAAATTATGCAAAAAGTTTTCAAGCAGTTGCAATTTTCGCCAGGAACTTCCTTTCTCTATCATTCCTATTGTACTTTCGTTCCCATGCAAATTTTCCGCCCCCTGTTTTATAGGTTCTTAACCGTTGTGTCTACCGTTGTTATGGCTACTTCCCTCGGTGCAGCGCAATTCACTGAAGAACCTATTCCATCAAGATTAGATTGGTTTGCCAACGCCAAACTTGGTATTTTTATTCATTGGGGAATCTACGCAGTAGACGGCACCTCTGAAAGTTGGAGTTTTCACAATAGAACCACTCCCTACCCACAATATATGAGCCAGCTGCAACGCTTCGGCGCCCAAAATTATAACCCCGCCCAATTGGCACAACTAATAAAGAATTCAGGTGCACAATATGCGGTAATTACACTGCAACACCACGATGGCGTAGCATTATATAACACCACCCAAATTACCCCCGCTACCGAATTGCTGGACCCCGCTGCACACCAACAAAATACACCAGCCACATCAGTGCCGCTCGCTAAATCCTCCAAAAAGTCAAAATCTAATTTCAGTCTTTGGAATCCCCAACTGCCCCTTTCTACCGTTTATCAATCCCCCGCCAAACGAGATTTAATTCAACCCTTAGCCCAGGAGTTACGAAAACAAAACATAAAATTCGGTGCTTATTACTCCTTACTGGATTGGTCGCATCCAAATTATCCGGGTTTTTTTAAAGATCAATCCAGATACAAACTTTCCGAAGATACACTGCGGTGGCATAAATTTTTGTCGTTTATGCATGCTCAAATCAATGAAATCAATCAAACCTTTAAGCCAGATTTATTTTGGTTTGATGGTGATTGGGAACACTCACTCCAAGAATGGAATGCCCAGAAGATACATGACGATATTCGAAAGACGAACCCCAATGCGATTATCAATGGTCGACTCAAAGAACTCGGTGATTATGCTACACCGGAGCAAAATATGCCCATTACATCTCCTGCTACAACCCCATGGGAATTGTGTATGACCACCAACGACAACTGGGGATATCGTCCCCAAGATACGGCTTGGAAATCGTCTAATCACATCATTCGAATTTTTGCGGACGTGCTGGGTATGGGAGGTAATCTATTGTTGGATATCGGTCCGAAAGCAGACGGTACTATTCCCAAAGAACAAGAACAAATTCTTAAGGATTTAGGTAGATGGACCCAAAAGCATCAGGAGGCCATTTATTCCTCCAGGGCCGGATTACCCCATGGACATTTTCACGGCCCGAGTACCCTGTCTCAAGATTCTCAAACGCTATATTTATTTCTTACCCAAGTACAAGGAGTGCCCATGGATGGTAAATACATCACCGATGATGAATTGGAGGATGCAATAAACGAGGCATTGGTAAAAATCAACGAAGAACCGATCACTTTTGAACCGTATGATCCGCCGAAATATTCCGTGATGCTGAAAGGGTTGCGTAATGAAATAATTTCCGCCGAAGTATTGGGAACAGATACCAAGGTACAACCAATTGTTGTAGGCAAAATATCGTGGAGCTCAGTCCCCGGGACTGTATTTTTAGATGTCCCCAACAGCGCATTGGATGAGCAGGTAACCGTTTTGAAATTAACACTCAAGGGAGCACTTTCCTTGTACAGAGGCCAAGGAGGATTTCACTGATGGAAATGGGTGTTTGTTTAAACAGTAAAAAAATGAAACACATAGCCGTAGTCCTATTGTTAGGGTTATCCCAATTCTCGCCAATTTCAGCGGAAAAGGAGAGGGGTAATACCTTAGAAAAGGAAATGGGTAATACCTCAGAAAAGGGAAAAGGCAATTCCTCAATCGGAGTAATTAAGGAGCAATATGTTTCTACCGAAGCACCCGATCCTCGGTATGTTGTAAAACCGCAAGATAATTCGGTACAAGGTGGTATCGCGCAGTTGTGTTTTGGAATATGGTTGCCCAAAAAGCATGCAGATATTGAACTTCGGCCGTTGGGATGGCAGAAGTTGCATGCCGATTGGTGCAATTCAACATTGGCAGGCAAATCCCCGGAGTTTGTTGCAAATGCAGTGCTAAATCGTATTTTTACACAACATGCAATGTTTGAGCCGGCAGTGCAGCAGTCTAAGAATTCTGAAAAAGAAATAAGTCAGCAGCCCAAAATTAGCAACTTAAGTTCTGCCAACCTTTCTTCTTTCAATCACCCGTATAAACTGGAATTTGTAATCCTATCGAAAGAGCAATTTAAAAAATTGAAACCCGAAAAGCAGCAGCAATTAACGCGTTATGAAGAATGGGGAACGGAGGGGTTCGCCTATTCCGTAAACAATAGATCGATAACAATTTATGGGAAAACCGAACTAGCGCACGAACATGCTGTTTTTCATATGCTGGAGAACGTTTTTGCATGCAATTACTATACTGCCGATGCAGTGGATATTCCGTTATTGTCTCAGGTGAAACTTAAAACCAAAGAATGGGATAAGGTATTTGCCGCTACCAATATTACCAAACAGGTGGTCCCCGTTTTTAAATACCGTGAAGTATTTTATGGTGAGGCTAGGCGAGGAATTTATGCCCAATGGCACGGTTTGTCGTACGGCGAGTCTGCGGGAACCTTCGAAAATCACCCGGGTTGGGGAATGTGGGTGCATACTTTGCATCGATTGTTGCCTCCAGATAAATACTTTGCAGAACATCCCGAATATTATGCGCTTCGGAATGGAATTCGATTAAAGGATCAAGTATGCATGAGTTCGGAAGGTGCTTTGAAAGCGGTCATCGAACAGCTCAAAGTAGAAATGGAGAAGAACCCTTCAGCAACCTATTGGAGCGTAAGTCAAATGGATAATTACAACCATTGCGAATGCGATCAATGTCATTCAGTAGATGAATAC
>JACCDJ011668708.1_pt1 | contig 10475 bp, 10 predicted proteins | sample 7444481 | NCBI WGS metagenome assembly JACCDJ01 (sample SAMN15323435, study PRJNA562643) | freshwater metagenome | isolation source: river surface water | place: USA:Blue River Watershed | collected 2017-08-15 | reverse complement strand
ACTACAGACTACAGACCACAGACTAACTACCAACTACCAACTACCAATTACCAAACACCAAATCCCAAATCCCAACAACCAAAGCCATTTGAATAGCGAAAATTACTAGGCCGAATTTTAAGCCTCTTTGTCCGGAATTAAGGAGCTGAGTAAAACTAACTTTCAAACCTATGGCTGCCATCGCTACGGTTAAAAATGCTTCACCCGAGAACTTGGTGATTGATAGTATTTCTTTTGGCATTTCAACAAAAGAGGCTACCACTGTAATTACAACAAACGCGATAAGATATTTAGGAAGTTTTAATTGTTCTTTTAGTGAAATATTTTCCCCTTTATTGAGCAGGAATTTAATGAAGATTAATCCAGGAGTTAGCATCGCTACCCTAGCCATTTTTATGGCAATAGCTGCTTTTCCGGCATCTTCGGAAATGGCATATCCGGCGCCGGCTACATTGCCTACACTGTGCAAACTTGCACCAATGAAGAATCCAATTTTGTCACTCATCCATTGCATGTCCATGATAGCTATTGGAATGGCAAGCATGCCAATGGTTCCCAACAAGTTTACTACCGCCATGGCAATGGCTACATCCTCTCTCTCTTGATTTTTTAATGATGGAGCTAATGCTGCAATTGCCGATGAACCACAAATAGCAGTTCCAAATCCAACCAAAATACCGGTTGAGCCAGGGCAATTAAATTTCCTCGTTAGATGGAACGATATCCATAGAACAGCAAGTACAATTACTGCGATTCCTAAAAAAGGCAACCAACCAGTTTTTCCAAAGTGGGCATAATTGATGCCGAATGCCATCATAACAATAGAGTACTCAAGGAGTGTTGTGCTAGCTAATCCAACCCACTTACTCCATTTTTCAGGCAAAGTAAAAATATTGCCTACAACTATACCGCCAAGTAGGGCCCACATAACTGGATTCATGATGCAAATATCACACAATTACATTCCATGATATGTGTTATTTGTTACACAAAATTTCTAGAACCGTTTATCAGTTTAAAATGTCTTTTATAGTTTAAAGTGTAACTTTGTAGTTCCGTCTGCAGTGAAGAAAGAATCCGTGATTTCTAGTGTGTTTTTATTGATTGCTTTGATGATTTATCTCATTTGGCGATCAGAGTCTGTGCTAGTTAATTTTTTAATGGGTTCATTGTTTTCTCCGGAAGATTTTAGAGATTGGCGTGCTACAATTTCATCTAGACTTCCATTGAATGATCTTATCATTTATTCTTTACCAGGCGGACTATGGGTATTTGTTTCGACCGTAGCGTTTAAAGATTTTTTTGTAGTCATTAGGAAAAACATCATTAATTTGATGTTTCTCCCCTTAGTGATAGCCATTGTGTTGGAAGTCACTCAACTTATTCATTTAACCAACGGAGTATTTGATGGTTGGGATGTTCTTCTTGAATTGATTTTTTGGGTAGCTTCTTTGTTGGTTTGTCCTGCAACAGAGATTAAAGAAGATTTTTTGAAGTCTGAACAATCATCTAAAAAGATTTGGGCAATATTTAGTTTGCTCATATTATATTTGGCTCACCAAATATAATATGCGTCCCTTAGCCCTTCTGTTGTTTTGTGTCTTATTAAGTACTCTGAGCGGGCAAAATTGTGATCCTAGCATTTCGTCAACCTCCACGTTGTCAAAGAAAGGATTTGAAATTGTCAGCATTTTGGTCGATGCTTGCGATGGAAACAAAGAAGGGCAAAATGAAATGGTGAGACTAAAAACGGGTAAATACTCCCTTCCGGTGAATAATTTTTATGTGCCAGACTACAAGTCAGGTATGGTCAATTGGGGGAGTTCATCCAATCTTTGGCGTGATTTTGCCTCTTCTAACATCTCTTTGGCATCCAAAGTAAATGCGCTTAATGCAAATGTTAAAGCCGCAAACAATTGTGGTTTTTTCAAATTTCTTGGTCCAAATGATCAAATTCCCCCTTTTTCAGACGTACTCATTATTACCAGTACCGATTTCAATCCTTACGCTCATGATTTTGGTGGATTAAACGATACAGTCATTTTACTCATACAGAATAAGGGTAATACTGCTGGACATTTTGCTAATTATGCAGGAAGTAGTTCAACAAGAACTCTGATCTTAGGCAATTCTGGACACATCGATACGGTAACCTATAATATCAATTCTCTTATAAAACAAAACGGATCCAAAGGAAGCGAAGACGGTGCGGGGGTCGAGTTTACGCATACAGGTGCTCCAAAGTATGTGAACTATGGCTGCAAAATTCCTTATCCTGAATTCAAAGTGGATGCGGGTCAAAATTTGACAGTAACCTGCGCTGATACATGTGTTCAATTGAAAGGAATGGTGATGGGATATTCATGCGTTCGCTGGTTTTCTTCTTCTGGAGGACGTTTTGACGATTCTTCAAAACTGAATGCTATTTTCTGCATGCCTAAAAGTGGTCTCCAGAAAATAGTGCTATATTTAGAAGCCTACAGTTCTTGTGGAAAGTGGGATAGGGATAGTCTTGTAATTTGGAATCAAGCCATTCAGCCACAAGCAATTTTCGAAGTAGATTCAACATTTAAACCTGTTTGGACTTTAAAAAATCTTTCGCAAAATGCGGATCAATATATTTGGGTCATCAGATATGCTAACGGTACAGATACTCAATTAAGAACAGCAAGCTTGGCAGAATGGCCTATTATTCGTGCCGATAATCCAGGTAAATATATTATATGCTTGGAGGCAAGTATTGGTTTTTGTAAAGATACTTTCTGTCGTGAAGTTTATTTATTGGGTGAAGATGAACCATTTATTTACTTAGCCAATGTATTCACACCAGGAAGTAAAGACGGACTAAATGATGATTTCAAAGTGGTGAGTTTAGGTTTGGTGTCTTATTCAATCAAAGTGTATAATCGATGGGGAGCTCTCGTTTTTAAGTCAACAGATGCATCTGAATATTGGAATGGTAAAGTTCAGAATCAAGGTGAGAATTGCCCTGCTGGGAATTATTTCTATATTCTTGATTATCAACTACAAGGACAGCCGAAAAAGAGTGTCAACGGTGCGGTCAATTTGATTCGTTGATTAATGTTGAATCAATTGAAATTTATCCGTTCCTCTAGAATGGTGAAAGAAGTAAATCCCTACTGGTGTATTAGGAGCAATTTTTACAGATTTTAAGCCTTGAGAAGTTTCTGAAATTTCAATCGGTATTTCCTGTCCAATAGAATTTGTGATGCGAATATCCCTAAGGTTTTGTTGAATGTAAAGTAGTCCGTGTGTTGGATTTGGGTAGAAATGAGTGTTTTTACCGAATAATTTTTGGGTTGAGTTACTTTCTGAACTGAAAATTAATTGAAAACGCTTCTCGTTTTTGGGTTCAATTATTTCAAAATCAATGTTTGTTTGATTGATGTTGCTGATTGGGTGAATTTGATCTTTAACGGCATCCCTCAAATAGATTTCAAATCCAGAAACATTTAATGGTTGAAAAGAATAGGTATATCTATTTTCCCGTGTTTTACTTAATGACAATTGAATGGTATCAATTCCAGTTGGGAAGTTTCTTCGGTCTAAACTGTACAGGTTACTTGATGTATCTGATATTCCTAGCATCTCATCAAGATTTATAGGTTTATTAGCATCTTCGAGATTGTAGGATGAGGAATTATCCCCCGAAAAAAGAACCATAAGTCCGTCGCATGCGCTGCCTTTAGACAAGAAAGAATCGCGGTAATAAAGATTTACTTTGAGCTCTGAATAATCTGGAAATTCTAAAAATGTATTGGTACGTGCTTGAGAAGAGGTCTGGTATCGTGAAAGATTTACTGATGCGGCACCACTATTATTGGTTTTTAGAAATGCGGCCTGACCGGGCATCAGGTATTGATTCGCCGCTGAACCACCGGTACTGCTTCCGCCGGGAAGAGATACGGTTGTATAGGCGCCTCGGGTGCCCAATTTGGGATCCCAGATATACATTACATTCGATTTGAAATTAGTATTTGTTGATGTTGAGCCCAAAATACTTCCCATATCTAATGCAGCTTGGAACGGATTTCCGATGAAAACATCGGTATTTGCTGCTGTATTTGAAGGCATGGTAACGGATTGAGATGTCACATTTAGGGTGCCTGTGGTTCTTAAAACAGTATTTGAAGCAGTAGTAGTTGAAGTTGTAAGATCCGTTGATCTATCACCTCTTACCATGATTCGATAGGGTGTTCCTGCTGTGATTTTATCTGTGGAATTATTATTTGTAGAGGTAACTGCAGACCAACTTTTTCCGGTATTGCTGTATGTAAACAAAGAAGCATTTCCACTGGTGGTAGCATCTGTTCCATTGGTGCCATTTCCAGTAATGTGGGTGCCTTGTCCGGAAGTGTTCGTGCCTCCTTCTTGCCAATTGGCGTAGATAGTTGAAGTGGAATTTATGGGTGAGCTAAACAATCGGAAGGCTCTTCGCGCTGGGAAATAGGTTTCGACGGTAAAATTACCAGAACTTGTGGCATCGTCACTGATTAATGCAATGGCTGTTTTTGTGCTAGTGCTTCCTAAGGTGGTGTTACTGTTGCCGTTGTATGAGCCATAAGGAACTCTCAAAAGTTCAGTAATAATTACTGAGTTTCCTGGCGCTATGGTTGCAGCTCCTCCTGATGTAATGACCAATTGTTTGAGTGAGTTTGTGGTGCCAGATGCAGTTTGATTCATGTAGAATGTATTGTCAACACTTCCATTGAATTCCAAAGTAGAGGCCGTGCTACCCGTAATTGTACCCGTACCAGTGAAGCCATGATCTACTTTTAAGTAGTATCCGTTTAAACTCAGTGATTTACCTGTTGCAATATCCACTCCTCTTAAAAACATATTAGAGGCAAGTGCCGGATTATTCACTGTGTTGGATGTCACAAAGACATGAGCCCCTTTGGGTGCAGCCACACGCTCAGACCAATTTGAGGCCGTTGACCATGTTGAATTTGTTTCACCGAACCAATTGGCGCGAGTCACCACAATGGTATCTTGAGTAATCAGATTTGAACTCGTTGAACTCATTGTCATGTTATTGATTCTAAGGTGGTTCCCTGCTTTTTTGTCATAAATATGGGAAAGGTCCGTATTTGTACCGCCACCAATTCCTTGGTTGAAATCGTAAAAGGCTAGTAGCCCCGTTGTTGTAAGGTCAAGGTATTTATTGCGATTTTCTGTAACTTGGGCAGTAGTTCTAGCAGTTGACCAAATACGCAATTCATCAATGACAACATTTGAATACAAACTGGCAGCTGTACCTGAGTAATCTGCGCCAACCGATAAATAGTCAGTTCCGTCTAAATTGAATGAAGGGAAACTTGACCCAGTTTGTACAATGGTATGTCCAGTAGTAATGATTGATACAGAACCGTTATTAAATGTACAAGCAACATGATACCAAGTGTTTAAAGCCGCAGTGAAATTAGGATGTGTCAGAATATTTGCAGAACCCGCACTATTTGCTACGTAAAATGCCAATTGATTGGAGCTGTTAAGATATACTACGGTTCTTGCTGGATTGCTGCTTGTCGTTGCATCATCTCTGATGTAAACCATGTTTTGTTGCACGTTCAATTTTTTGGGTGAAAACCAGAATTCGATGGTGTAAGCATTTGATGATGCAGTGCTTAAGGTGCCATCTAAAAAATCATTGGTCCCGTCAAAAATCATTGAGTTGTATCCAGCAAGTGCAGTGGAGCCGGTTGTCCATGTTGGACTATTATTCAGAGTGCCGTTAATATTAGAAGTATTGGTGCACACATTGGCCAAGGTTGAACCTGTACCTTCATTGAAAGGGTAGTACGCTATGAGTCCCGTTTCATTGAGTCTAGGGGCTCGCTGCATATATTCTCTTATTTCAGCTTGTGTGCGTGCTGTGCTCCAAAAACGGACTTCGTCTAGGTCTCCATCAATGAAATTATCTACGGCTCCTATCAAATAGTTGCCACTAATTTTTGCTCCGGTTGGCGCGGAATCAGTATTGGCAAGATTTCCGTTGCTTTATATATATTGGGTAGTTCCGCTTTTTACAAAAGCAACATGAAACCATTTTTCAGTAGCTAGATCAAGGGTGGTTGTTAGAACATCATAACGGGTACTATTAACATGATCGTACATGTCTGTGTGAATTTCACCGCCGTTCATCCACATACTAGGATTCCTAGAGCTGATCGCGGAAGAGCCCCCTTGATATCCAATAAAACCGTGATATGCGGTTCCAGTTGCAGCCGCGGAAGATGGTTTTACCCAACACTCAATGGTGAAGTTTTGAACCCCGTTGGAAAATATTGTGCTGGGTATTGAAACTGATTGATTCGTACCATTGAAACTCAATGAAGAGTTTTGCCCCCAAAGAGAAGTTGTAAGGAAGAATAAAGATAAAAAGTGAAACCCTTTAAGAGCCTTCATAAAATGATTTACAAAAATAGGTAAATCACGGGATAATTGCCAATTATTCAGTAGGTTTCGACTTGCCGGCCGTTTTGGCTGCAGCTGCTGTCATTCCTGCTAAATCTCGATCTATTAGGTACAATCCTGAACCATCAGTTCCTATGATTTTCAACTTATTAATGATGGTGTTGAATTGCGCCTCTTCTTCGCGTTGTTCAGAAACGTACCATTGCAAGAAATTCGCTGTGGTATGGTCAGCTTCCTTAGTAGCCAAATCCATCAATCGGTTGATAGCCGCAGTTACCTGTTGTTCTTGATTCAATATCCTTTCAAAAACTTCTTTGTATGAATTAAAAGAAGTGCTAGGAGCTGAAACCGCTGGTGATAATGCAAATCCTCCTACCTCGTTAATGTAATGGAATAATTTCAGCATGTGCATGCGCTCTTCATCGCTTTGGGCATACAAAAATTGAGCGGTTCCGTCAAACCCTTCGCCTTCCATCCATGACGCCATGGCTAAATATGATGCGCTCGCTCTAGCTTCCATTGCCACTTGATCGTTCAATGCGGATTCTAATTCCTTTGATAACATATTAACAAAGATAACAATTAAGTAAAAAAGAGGTTTTATTCCTGAAAACCTTTTCCTGCGAAAATATGATCACGGTATTTCTCGATTCTCGCAGTTCTTGTTTTTGACTGTTTCGCTTGATTAAAATGCATCAAATATCCTCGTTGCCTACCGGGAGTCAATGATTTAAATGCTTTTTCAAAGTCTGAATCTGATTCAAAATAAGCAGTGAGTTCTTCGGGCACATTATTTTCAGTAACGGGTTTATTGGGGATTTTTGCCCCTGATTTTTCTATTTCGATGGCTTCTTTTAAATATTCCCGAAGGACGTCAACTGAATTAAGTAAATCATCTGTTTTTTCAATTTTAAAAAGCTTCGAAGAATTCGAATTTTCACCGGCAAAACTCAACAATCCGTGTGGATCACTCATTAATACCCCTTTGAAAAACCCTAAGGCACAGTAATTCTTGAAGACGGCAATGATCACGATATTCTTTCCATTCCAAGTGTAAACGGGTTGCGACCATTTTAATTCCTCTTTAAGACCAGACTCTATGCACAATTCACGCATCACTTGCAATTCGACGGGCCACAAATGTATCTTACATTGTGGTGTCTTAAAATGTTTGCATCTCCCGCAGCCATCAGTGAAATATTCTTCAATGGATGTAATTCCCATGCCAACAAAAGTAAATCTAAGGGCGTATAATTGTAAACCCAATATGGATTTTTTTCAGCAGTTTTCGTCCATTCAAACATTAAGCCCAACTTCTCAAGAAGCGCTGAATGAGATTTGTACCACGAAAACGATACCGAAAAACGAAATTATCCAACAACCCGGAAGTCTTTGCAGAACCATCTATTTTGTGCAATCTGGCATAGCTAGAATTTACTATTTTAATAAGGGAATTGACATTACAGAGCATTTTGCCTTTCCCGGCGATTTGATTGTCAGAGCAGAAAGTTTATTCACTCAATTACCCACGTCCAAGGGAATTCAAGCCCTTGAGAATACTTCGCTCATTTCAATAGATGTACATAGATTAGAACAACTTTACGATAATCATCGCGATATTGAACGATTGTTTCATCGGTTGTTTCAACTCGAACACGTGCAAGTAATTCGTCGATTAGAGAGCCTACAATTCAAAACTGCCGCCGAGCGTTACACAGACCTACAATCTCATTCCGATATCATGAAGAATGTGGCTCTCAAGCACATAGCTTCATATTTAGGCATCACCCAAGTCTCACTTAGCCGCATTAGAGCACCCAAACATGAATAAGTTCAAAGTTATTTTCTTTTTCTGGGGATGTTTAATCGCCCAAAGTTCATTCAGCCAGATTTCATCCGGCAAATTAGTCAGTTACAAGAATTTTCAATCCAGCTATGTCACTTCGCGAAACGTGGATGTTTGGATTCCCGCAGATTATAGTCCCCAGAAAAAATACGGAGTAATATATCTCCATGACGGACAAAATATATTTGATGCAAACGCTACTTGGAACCATCAAGAGTGGGGAGTTGACGAGGCTCTTGCTAAATTTAATTCTAAAGCACAAATTGAAGGCGGCACCGAATTTTTGGCTGTAGGAATTTGGAACGATGGTGTCAATAGGCACTCGAATTATTTCCCACAACGCGTTTATGATCTATTGAGTGAGCAGCAAAAAGATTCTATTTTGGCTGCCAAACGCAATAAAAAATCTGATTTATTCACTAATCCCATCAACAGCGATGATTATTTGAAATTCATCGTTACCGAATTGAAACCCTTTATAGATTCAATTTACAGCACCAAAAGTAGTTCAGTTTATACAGTTATAGCAGGCGCTTCGATGGGTGGATTGATTTCGATGTACGCCCTCTGTGAATACCCCCAGATTTTCGGATCGGCGGGTTGCTTTTCAACCCATTGGCCGGGAATCTTTGAAATGAAAGACAACCCTCTCCCTGATGCGATGGTCATGTATTTCTCATCCCATCTTCCGTCGCCCAAAAATCACAAGTTTCTTTTCACCCATGGCACCGAAGGACTAGACTCACTTTACGGTCCCATTCAATTGCGTATTGATCAAGTCTTACAAAAGCACTTATATCCACAGAGCCGTTGGAAAACCCAAGTTGACCAGGGTCTCGGCCACCAAGAATCAACATGGCGGAAGCAATTTGAAGACAATGTAAACTTTTTATTGACCCCATAAAATCACCATTTCGTTGACTTGCGTGTTGTTGTTTTGAAATAAACATCGTAATATTGCAATATTGCTTTGGTAGTCTATAGTCCATAGTCCATAGTCCGTAGTCCGTGGTTCGTGGTCCGTGGTCCATAGTCAATAGTCCGTGGTCCGTGGTCCGTGGGCTGAAGCTAGGTACCAACTACCAACTACCAACTACCAACTACCAATTACCAACTACCAATTACCAACTACCAATAAAAAATGGGTCTAACCAAAACTGAACTATTCACCCAAGAGCAAAATCAACTCGCTCAGATTGCGAAAACAATTGCGCACCCCGCGAGGATTGCCATTTTGCAATACCTTATAAAAGCACAGTCTTGCATTAACACCAATTTGGTGCAGGAAATTGGATTGGCGCAGCCTACTATCTCTCAGCATTTGCGAGAATTAAAGGACGCAGGAATCATTAAAGGCACGGTTGAAGGCGCATCCATGAGCTATTGCATTGACCCCGACCGATGGATGGAAATTCAGAGTTTGTTTGAGCAGTTCTTTCAAAATATCCCCCGAAATAATCAAAATAATTGTTGTTGAATATGAAATTATCAGACCTTAAAACCGCGTTGAGTTACCTGAATAAGGTAGAGTTTTTGCTCCCGAATGGGGAAGTGGTACCCCCGCATTTTCATGTGACCGAAGTGGGAAGCGTGACCCGTAAGTACATTGATTGCGGCGGAACCAAGCGCGAAGAATCTGCCGTAACCATGCAACTTTTCGTGGCCACCGATATTGATCACAGACTCAGTCCTCAAAAGTTTTTGTCGATCCTTGAGATGGCTGAAAAAGATTTGGAATTGGAAAACACCGAGGTTGAAGTGGAATACCAAGGAAAATCAATTGAAGTGTATAACCTACAATTTGTTAACGGTCAATTAAAATTGAAGCCCACATTTACAGATTGCTTGGCAAAAGACCACTGCGGAATTCCCGTACTTGAATCATCTTCAACCAGTTGCACCCCGGGGTCCGGATGCTGTTAAATCATTGAATATGTATTTTCAACTTGAACAAATCTTGGAGCTACCCATATCGGATGAACGCAAAGCGGTGATTGAGCCTTTGCGTATTTATTTGAAAGAGCAAATCGAATTGGAAAATCCCATAAGGCTGAATTTTATCTGTACACACAACTCACGCCGAAGCCAATTTGCTCAGGTTTGGGCGCATGTTGCAGCGCATCATTACCATTTGCCTATTCAGTCGTTTTCTGGGGGAGTTGAGGTCACTGCATGTAATACAAGAACGGTT
>JACCDJ011509364.1_pt1 | contig 10477 bp, 9 predicted proteins | sample 7444481 | NCBI WGS metagenome assembly JACCDJ01 (sample SAMN15323435, study PRJNA562643) | freshwater metagenome | isolation source: river surface water | place: USA:Blue River Watershed | collected 2017-08-15 | reverse complement strand
CTCGGAGGTCTTGTCGAGGGTCACGTTGTAAGGCGTGATGATGTGAGCGTTTGCCGACAGACGCAGGCGGCTGGTGTCGATTCCGCGGGCGTTCAGCGCATCGAGCTCCTGGAACAGAACCGCCAGGTCTACGACGACACCGTTCGAGATCACCGGGGTGACGCCAGGGGTCAGGATGCCCGATGGCAGCAGGTGCAACGCGTACTTTTCGTTGCCGATGACGACGGTGTGGCCCGCATTGTTGCCACCGTTGAACTTGACCACATAGTCGATGTGCTCGGCCAACAGGTCTGTTGCTTTGCCCTTGCCTTCGTCGCCCCACTGTGCGCCGACCAGTACTACTGCAGGCATGGTTCACCCTCGTTTCGTCATCGGGGATGCAATCGCGCGATTGCGCTATTACTGCTCAAGTTTAGTCGAGTTGCGTCACAGGCATAAGGGCGCTTGTGCGGAATCGACATGGGCTTCTCGCTGCGCTCGCGCCGCCCCGGCGATATAAATGTCGGTGGGCATTCATATGTTAGTTGCGGACATGGTCTTCGTGTCCCAGACGAAAGGATTTCCTCATGGCAAGAACTACCTCGACAAAGGTGATTTTGGGCGTTGGCGTATTCGTTATTTTGGCCTTGCTCGCACAGGTTGCGTTCTTCATTATCAACACCATGAACGCGTTCCCACCAGAGGCCTTCGCGGGCTAGTCGAAGGCGACGTTTTGCAGTACCCAGGCGTGCATCGCGACGGCGGCGGCAGCACTGGCGTTGATCGATCGAGTTGAGCCGAACTGACTAATCTCGAGCACGACGTCGGCCGCCTCGATTGCCGGTTCGCTAAGGCCCGGGCCTTCCTGGCCAAACAGGAACACGCATGCCTCGGGCAGGGCATACTTTTCGATCTTCTGGCAACCAGGCACATTGTCAATCGCGATGATTGGCAGTTGACAGCCCTCCGCGCCCGCCGTCGCCGCCCATGCGATGAAGTCTTCGACAGATGGGTGATGGCGCACGTGCTGGTAGCGATCGGTGACCATTGCTCCGCGACGGTTCCAGCGACGGTTGCCGATGATGTGCACCTCGGCGGCGAGGAATGCGTTAGCGGTGCGCACGATCGAGCCGATGTTCAGGTCATGCTGCCAGTTTTCGATGGCCACGTGAAACTTGTGGCGGCGGGAATCTAGCTCGGCGACGATCGCGTCCATCGACCAGTAGCGGTATTGGTCGAGCACGTTTCGGGTGTCGCCATTGGTGAGCAGCTCGGGGTCGTACGGGTTGCCGGGCTCACCCACGCCGGTTGGCCACTCGCCCTGCCATGGACCAACACCCCAAGTGGTCTGCTCAGGCGACGGGTTGTCTACAGAGCTCGTCTCTGCGTCGCTCATCGAGAGGCCTTGATCGCCTTGGCGCGCGCACGCATCGCGAGCGCCGAGACCACACCGGCAATGGTCGTGGCCACAAACACGCTGATGATCGAGATGCTCCGAGAGTCGACCGAACCCTCGCCGAACGCGGCCACGCCGTGCACAGCCGGGAACGAGAGCTCGACCATCAACATCGAGACCGTGAAGCACATCGCGAACAGCCAGCCGACCGAGAGCAGGTCGCGCCAACCTAGGCCGCTTGGCAGCGAGCCCAGTCGTGACTTAGTGACAAGCCAGGCCGTGCCGAGAACACCGAGCGGCTTTCCAACCAACTGACCGAGCACGATACCTATAGCGATTGGCGATGCCACGGCAGCCGCGACGTCGAGCCCAGCAAGGTTGACGCCGGCTGAGTAAAAGGCGAAGAGTGGCAGGGCCGCATACGAAACGATTGGGCCTAGCTTCGGCATCAATCGACCAGCGCCAGGGATGAGCAGGCCGGCAACCACGCCCGCGAGCGAGATGATCGAGAGCACGTTGAAGCTTGCCGTGAAAAAAACCGCGATCATGAGGATGGTTAGCGAATCATCCGCGACGGCAACGGTCATGACGAAGGTGCGGGTCGCCTTTGATAGACCCCGACCAGCGATCGCAAAAATCGCAAGGGCGAAGGCGATGTCGGTCGACATGGGAATGCCCCAGCCGGCCTCGGTTGGCGTTCCCGAGTTGAAAACCGAATAGATGATGACGGGTAGGAGCATGCCACCCATAGCCGCAAAGACGGGCACGATAGCCGTGCGCGGGTTGCGCAGCGAGCCGTGACGAATCTCGTGGCGAAGCTCGATTCCGACGCTGAAGAAGAACACGAAGATCGAAATCTCTTTGATGATTTCGACGTGAATCACGGCTTGGTATGCACTGGCAAGCGGGGAGTTAGCCAAAACGAGAGCGAGCACGGCGGCGCTAATTAGTAGCAGGCCGCCCAGGCGCTCACGGGCGATTTGCTTGTTGTATTCGCTGGTTGAAGTCATGGAGTTCCCTCGGGTTGTGCGGCACGTTCTCTTTCGCCGACCCGTCTTCCCAGCACACCTCCACCCAGTTTAGAGCGCTGGAGCACCCGCGGGTAGGCTGGTGGCATGGCAGATCGCAGCAATATCAAGGCTTGGCTCACCGACATGGACGGCGTGCTCTGGCACGAGGGTCACCCCCTGCCAGGTGCACGCGAACTGATTGCCAAGTGGCAGGCGGACGGCACCCCATTCCTGGTGCTGACTAACAACTCGATCTTTACCCCGCGCGACCTCTCGGCACGCCTGAAGTCCGGCGGGCTCGACGTTCCCGAGGAGCGCATCTGGACCTCGGCAATGGCGACCGCGGCGTTCTTGAACAAGCAGAAGCCGCGCGGCACCGCATACGTTCTGGGTGAATCGGGCCTGACCACCGCCCTGCACGAAATCGGCTATGTGATGACCGATTTCAACCCGGACTACGTAGTGCTCGGAGAGACCCGCAACTTCAACTTTGAGAACCTGACCAAGGCGATTCGCCTGATCAACAACGGCGCCCGCTTCATCGCAACCAACCCAGATGCGACCGGCCCAAGCGCCGAGGGCGTGCTGCCGGCTACCGGCTCTGTCGCAGCTTTGATCACGAAGGCCACCGGCCGCGAGCCATACATCGTAGGCAAACCAAACCCGATGATGTTCCGCTCGGCGATGAACAAGATTCAGGCGCACTCAGAGTCAACCGGCATGATCGGCGACCGCATGGACACCGACGTGGTCGCCGGCATCGAGGCGGGCCTGCACACCGTGCTCGTTCTTACCGGAATTGCCGATGACGCAGAGATCCTGAAGTACCCATTCCGCCCGACCGAGATCCTCCAGGGCGTATTCGAGCTCGTCTAGCCGACAAGCCCCTTATTCGACGGCTTCGGCGCGCTTTAGGTCGGCCAACGACTTTCGGGTCGACACCCACACTGCCGCGACGACCACGAGGGCTGCCAACATTGGGTAAACCACGTGCACGCCCAAGGCATCCACGGCCATGCCGGCGAAGGTCATGCTGATCATCGGGCCGGCGGTCCACAGGGTCATCTCGAGACTGAACACGCGCCCGCGCTTGTTGGCCGGCACCAAGCGCTGAATGACGGTGTTGAGCAGCACGGGCAACGGGCCCCACGCAAAGCCGAGGATCGCACCAAACGCGAACATCACCCACTGCGGGGGCAGGAACGCCATCGGAATCATGCCAACCGCGACACCCAAAATCGCGAAACGCAGGATGTTTGCAAAGCTAAGCAGCTTGGCCACGCGCTCGAACAGCAATGACCCCAGTGTCGTCGAGGCGGCCATGACGGTCAGGATAAAGCCCATACTTTCTGGCTCATCAATGGCGTTGTAGTAAGCCGGCAGCACGACCATCTCGGTAGGCATGTAGATCATGGCGAGCACCAGGAACGCGCTCATGATCGTTAGCACCGCAGGTGTCTCGAACAGAATCTTGAAGCCCTGAATCGAGTAGCTGATCCAGTTGCGCCCCTCGTCGTCATCGTGCGCCTCGCGCTGTTCAACAACGCGGATGGCCAGCATCACGAGGCCCGAGAGGAACCCGAGCGCCGCAACCACAAAGAACGTGTTGAACTCGCCGATGGTCGAGACGAGGATGGCGGCGATGGCTGGTCCGGTAGCAAAGCCTGCGGCGGCGACCGACTCGTGAATCGAGTTTGCACGTTCGAGGGTCAGGTTTCCGGCGGCTGCCACATCGGGCACCAGCGACTTGCGCGCGCTCATCACTCCCGCTCCGACGATGGTCTTCAGCACAGCAATGGCTATCAGCGTTGGCAGGTTGAGCCCGAGGCTCAGCGCAATGCCAGCGATGGCAAGGTTGATTGCAGCCGTTCCAAGCTCGCTCAGAATCGCCATGCGACGACGACCAAATCGATCGATAAAACCGCCGATGATAGGCGCCAGAATCAGGCCAGGAATGCTCGTGATCGTGACCATCAGCCCGGCCGAAGTGGCCGAACCGGTCAGCTCGATAGCGATCCAGGGCATCAGCATGAACGTCATCGAACCGGCAATCAGGCTGATGAAACTGCCCAACTCCAAGAGGATGAACGGGCGTAGGTTGCGCTTCATTGCTGGCCTAACTGAGTGTGAGAAACGTATGCGTTGCAGCGCACCGCGCGATCTGGGCTTAGCGGAGACCCAGGTCGTCGAGAGTGATGGCGCTGAAGTACTTGTAGCCCGCCTCTTCGATGACCTGCTTGGCGCCGGTGTCGCGGTCAACAACGGTTGCCACGGCAACGATAATCGCGCCGGCGGCCTCAAGAGCCTGGGCTGCGGTCAGCGGTGAGCCACCGGTGGTCGAGGTGTCTTCGACAACGACGACGCGGCGACCGCGTACGTCTGGACCTTCGACCTGGCGACCCATTCCGTGAGCCTTGGTGGCCTTTCGTACGACGAAGGCGTCGATCTTGCGACCGCGCGCAGCTGCCTGGTGAAGGATTGCGGTGGCGACCGGGTCGGCGCCCATGGTCAGGCCGCCGGCGGCCTCGAAGTCGGTAATGCCGTTTTCGTCGAGCATGTCGAGAACGACCTGGCCGATCAGCGGTGCGGCCTCGTGATGCAGGGTCGCGCGACGCAGGTCGACGTAGTAGTCGGCTTCAATTCCGCTCGAAAGAGTGACTCGGCCGTGCACAACGGCTAGCTCTTTAACGAGCTCGACAAGACGCGGAAAAGCAGGCGAAGAAACGGTCATGCGACCAGTCTAGACGGCGCCTACTTTTGCGCCAGCACTACGACGTGAGCGCGAACGCGCTTGGTCGTGACGGCCAGTCTGACCTGAACACCGGGTTGGCCAACCGCGACCAGACTGCAGACGGCCTTGGCACGAAGCAGCGCTGCACGCGAAGACGTTCCCTTTGGCACGTAGGCGATGCACGTTACCGACTTGATCGTCTGCGAGCCAGCACGCAGGGTTGTGATGCGGTCGATCGATCGAAGGTTGAGCGACTTGGTGAAAGAGCTGACACCCGCGGCAGCCGCCGTCACCTTGAAGCCAACTGCGATGGCGAGGTTCTTAGCACTCGTGTTCGAGTCTGTCAGAGCAACGAAAATCAGCTTGTCGTAGCGAATCTTGCCGAACTTCGTGACGAACTCGACATCGACCCAACCCGAGACCTGCAGAGGAATCTTAACCGTCATCGAATCAACCGTGCGTGAGCTAATCAGCGATTCCCAGCCGTTCATCAACACGGTCGTGATCTCGCCCATGTTGTCGCCACTGAACGAGATAGAACCGTTGGTCACAACTGCGCCGCCACGGCCAACCTTGATGTTGGTCGGAAGCTTGCTGATGTCGGTTGAGGCACTGATTACCGTCGCGACGACCGGAGTCGAGGCCGGCGAAGCCGTGGCCGCACCAACACCGTTCACTGCCGAGACACGGAACAGGTAGTTAGCACCGGGGACGAGGCCGGTCAACGTCACCGAGGTTGAGGCGCTTGGGCTGTGGGCATAGGTCTGCCAGGTTGCTCCGCCATCAACCGAGTACTCAATTGTGTAGTCGGTAATCGAGCTTCCGTTAGCAGCCGGTGCGGTCCAGCTCAGGTTGACCGAGCCGGCAGTGTTGCCCGCGGTCGAGTTGACACCCGTGACGGCCGAAGGCGCGGTGGCAGCTTGGAAGGTGATGGCAGCGGTGGCCGGCGACCAGGCGCTCGAACCAAAGAAGTTGAGTGCACGCACGCGGAACACGTACGACTGACCGCCGGTCAGGCCGCTGACGGCAATCGTGCCGGTGAGGTCGACTGGGCCGGTGTAGGCAATCCAGGTCGAACCGCCGTTGGTCGAGTACTGCAGTTCGGCGCTAGTAAGCGGCGATCCGCCATCGGCCGGCAGTGTCCAGTTCAGGGTCGTGGTGCCGGGCGCAACGGCACTGGTCGGCGATGCAACCACGGCGCTCGGCACGCTACCCGAGGCCAGCGATAGCGTCGAGGTCGACGAGCTTGATGGGCCGACGCCGTTCACCGCGGAAACGCGGAACGAGTAGTTGAGGCCCGCGGTAAGGCCGGTGACGTTGGCCGTAGTTGCCGACGAAACGCCATCGGCGTAGGGCTGCCAGGTGATGCCGCCGTCGGTCGAGTACTCGATGACGTAGTCGCTGATCGGCGTGCCGCCGGTATTGCTCGGTGCCGACCAGTTGAGAGTCACCTGGTTCGAACCCGAGCCGGTCACGGTCAGGCCAATCGGCTGGCTAGAGACCGGGTTTGGGGTAACCGATGCAGAGGCCGCACTGGTCGCACCGAAGCCCATGCAGTTGGTGGCCGCGAGGCGGAAGACGTATGCGGTGCCATTGGTGAGACCCGTCGCGGTGTATGAGGTGCCGGTCGCGTTCGCAGCGACGGTCGACCAGCTCGATCCACCATTGGACGAAAGCTCGATGTGGTAGCCGGTAATCGCACAGCCGTTGGCCGCCGGGGCCGTCCAGTTGATGGTCACTTGCGTGCTGCCGTTGATGATGGTCGGCGCGTTGGGTTGGCCTGGAGCTGCCGCGACCAACTGGCTTGATGAGTTTGCACTCGCGGGTCCTGTTCCTACCGCGTTCACGGCCGAGACGCGAACCAGATAGGCCGTGCCGTTATTGAGGCCGCTGATGGTCGCGGTAGTCGCGGTTGACGCGGTGTGTGCGAATGCCGACCACGTCGAACCGGCGTCTGCTGAGTATTCGACCGTGTAATCGGTGATTGCCGAACCACCAGTACCAGTCGGTGCAGACCAGTTAGCGACGATTTGGGTGTTGCCGCTGGTCACGCTTCCGAGAGCTGGTGCGCCCGGAACGGTCGCTGGGGTAACCGCGGTCGAGGCCGTCGAGAACGCGCTCGTACCCACCGAGTTCGTGGCCGAAATCTTGAAAGTGTATGCGGTTCCGTTGGTGAGGCCGGTCACGGTCTCGGGCGAACTGGTTAGGGTTGTCGACCAGCTCGTCCAGGTCGAGCCGGCGTCGGACGAGTACTGCAACTCGTATGCGCTGATCGGCGCACCACCGTTCGCCGGAGCTACCCATGAGACGGCCGCAGAAGCATTGCCACGGGTGACCGTGGGTGCTGAAGGGGTGGTCGGCGCTACTGGAGCGCTCGAAGTCGAAACGCGCGTGATGGTGCTTGCCGAAGTGCGCCCGTAGAAGTCAACACCGGTCGAGGTTGCAGCCGGAAACCAGCGGAACGATTCCCAATCTGTGCCGCCCGTGTTGAATGATCCGGCGGCCGTTGCGACTCCCGTGCTGGTGGAAATCTCAAAGCTCCGCACTGTCGAATTGTCATAACTCGTGAGCTTGACGGTTGAGCTAGAAATCGTCGAGTCAGAGACGATGTACTGGGTGTTCCAGCCCGTTGCACCGGTTATGGCACCAGTGATCGGAGACGAGGTGACCGATGAACCATTTGCTGAAAAGGCAAGCACCGCACCATTGAAGTTCGTGCCGTCACTGGCCAAAGTGGTTGCATAAATCGTGCCCGAGTTCCTAGGCGCAATGTAGATAGTTCCGGTTCTGGTTCCCGTCTGAGCTCCGGTCCATGCCGGCTCGTAGTTCGAGATCGCGCCTGCGGCGGTGACGGCGTAGATTTTGCGCATGTTCCATGTTGAAACCGTGGAATACGGGTTAGGAAGCGATGTGATCTGGGTCGCGGCGTTGCTGCCCTGATAAAAGGCCGTGAGTATTGGCGTCGTGCCAGTTGCCGCAGGGTTTCTCGAATATCCCATGCGAATAAACGAAGGCACAGCTTGAGTCGGAATCGGTGAGATCTGGAGACCTACATTGTGGGTGCCAGCGCTGCCCAAAACTGTGCCGCCCGAGAGCGTGGTGAGGTAGTCCACATACGAGGTTCCTCCGCCTAGCGAAGTCAAATAAATCCCACACCTGAAAAGGTAGGTCGGGGTTGCGAATGGGGAATCTTGAATTAGTTCGGCGGTGTAGCTGAGAGTCGTGTAAACGCTGGCACTCAGCAGGCCCTGGCACGTTGAGTACTCACTGTTGCCGGTCGGCATGGTCAGCGTGCTGACATAGCCCCCGGTGTAGGTGCCGAGGTGCAGAAAGTTGAGCCCTGAGGCCATTCGCGAATTGCGCTCGAGCACCATCCACTTGGTTCCGTTGGCATACGTCGCGAACTGCAGTTCCACACGGTAGTCGAAAGTGTTGTCGTAGTTATAGAGCTGGCCCAAGAACGAGACGACACCGGTGCCACCAAAAGTCGGGTCGAGAGCGCCGTCGACGTAACTGCGCAGGGTGATGTAAGGGTCGTTAACTGCGCTGCCGCCGACTTCGATGAAGCCGGAGCGCGAGTTCGAGAAGGCGAATCGCTGGGTCGAGCTACCCATCGAGACATAGGCAAGTTGCGGCTCAGAGATCGTGCTGGTGGTGTAGCCACTGCCGCCGCTCGGCGCGGTCATGAGTGCTTGTGCTGGGGCTTCGGTTGCGACCACGCCGGCAAGGGCAAGCGAGACCGAGACGGCGGTCGCCATCCAAGCCCTAAAAGTCGTTTTTGCCCAGCGCATACCGGTCAAGGGTATCGAGGATTGGCGGGCTCAAATAATCAAACATTCGGCTAACCCAAGGTTGGCGGTGGGTGCGTGTCGCTTAGCCTTAACTCATGCGCATCGCCACCTGGAACGTCAACTCAATTCGCACCCGAGTCGGTCGCGTCACCGACTGGCTGCAGCGCAGCAATACCGACGTGCTAGCCATGCAAGAGATCAAGTGCAAGCCCGAGCAGTTCCCGATTGCCGCCTTCGAGGAGGCCGGCTACCAGGTGACGCTACATGGCCTCAACCAGTGGAATGGCGTGGCGTTCGCTAGCCGCATCCCGATTGAGGATGTCGAGATCGGCTTCGCAGATATGCCCGGCTTTGGGCCTGAGCTGGCCCAGGAGGCTCGCGCGCTCGGCGGCACCTTCGACGGCGTGCGCCTGTGGTCGTTGTACGTTCCAAACGGACGCACGCTCGACGACCCGCACTACACGTACAAGCTTGAGTGGCTCGACCGTTTGGCAGCCGCGACGCACGAGTGGCTGGAACACGACCCGGGCCAGTCGCTCGCACTGATGGGTGACTTCAACATCGCCCCGCTAGATACCGATGTCTGGGACATCGACTTCTTTGCCGGAGCAACGCACGTGAGCCAACCTGAACGCGACGCATTCGAGGCGTTCGAGCAAATCGGCCTGACCGACGTCGTGCGCCCGCTTGTGCCAGAGGGCTACACCTACTGGGATTACCAGCAGCTGCGTTTTCCGCGAGATGAGGGAATGCGCATCGACTTCATCCTAGGCAGTGAGGGTTTTGCCGAGCGGGTTACCAAGGCGGTCATCGACCGCAACGAACGCAAGGGCGAGGGCCCAAGCGACCATGTTCCCGTCGTTGTCGATATCAACTAGCTGGCGCACAGATGCCGCGCGGAGTTAAGAAACAAGACCTGCCGTCCAAGCCCTGTGAGCGCTGCGGCCGACCGATGGTCTGGCGCAAGGCCTGGGCCAAAACCTGGGACCAGGTTAAGTACTGCAGCGAACGCTGCAAGCGCGGCTAACGTGCCTTCCGATGGGCGTTCGCCCGCCTTTGCACCAAACAGAAAAGTGGGCCTCCCCGAAGGGAAGCCCACTCGTGTTTCAGCGATTGACTAGCCCTGGATCTCTGAGCTAACGCGGTTTGCCTTCTCGCCGCTTGGAGCCGAGACGACAACCTCAGTCTTGATCTTAGGAAGAGCAGCCTTGATGGTTGCACAAACCTTGACAGCAGCCGCACGAGCCGAAGCGACGGTTGCCTTCGATGCAGGGATTGCCTCACAAATCGCAGTCTTAGCGTTCTTGTACTGGCTTGCAAGAGCCTTGACCTGAGCGGCCTGCGAACCGGTGACCGACTTAGCGACAGTCAGGTCAACTGGTGCGCGGTAAGCGATCGAAGCAGCAGCCTTTGCCTGAGCAGCCTTAGCAGCAACAACCACAGGGTCGGCAACCTTGATTGCGCCAACGAACAGGGTCGAACCAGTCGAGGTGGCAATCAGAAGGTCGTGAGCACCAGGCTTCAGGTCGGCAGGAACCACAATCTCAAGACCAGCAACAGTGGTCTTGGT
>JACCDJ010305937.1_pt1 | contig 10477 bp, 7 predicted proteins | sample 7444481 | NCBI WGS metagenome assembly JACCDJ01 (sample SAMN15323435, study PRJNA562643) | freshwater metagenome | isolation source: river surface water | place: USA:Blue River Watershed | collected 2017-08-15 | reverse complement strand
GTCTGTTGCAAATAAACTATAATGAGTTGGTGGTGGGAATCCACTTAATAATTTTAAATTATTCGCATTTTGAGGCATCAAACCTGCGCCTAAATACAAAGCGAATCCCAATGAAAGTAAGCCCATAAATTTTCTACCTAGCGCAATCTTAGCCCCTTTTACATCATGTGGTAATAATAAGAAACCAAATAAGTACGCACTTAACCCCAAGCTAATTAAAATCCAAATACCTATAAATACTTCTCTTTTTAACAATCCCCAATGTTGTACTAAGTCTGCATTGGATAAGAATTTAAACGCTAAAGCCAGTTCTACAAATGCCAATACTTTTTTCACCGTATCCAACCAGCCGCCAGACTTTGGCAAACTCTGCAACCATTGTGGGAAGATGGCAAACAATGTAAATGGTAAAGCCAAAGCCAAGCCGAATCCTGCCATACCCTGTGTTAAGGCCCATGCACCGCCTTGTAAAGAACCCACTAATAATGTACCTAATATGGGACCTGTACATGAAAAAGAAACTATGGCAAGTGTAATGGCCATAAAAAAGATTCCGCCTAAACTTCCTAGTCCACTTTTTGCATCTGCCTTATTAGCAATGCCAGATGGTAAACTAATTTCAAAATAGCCAAAGAAAGAAATAGAGAAAAATATAAAAATGGCAAAAAAGGCAATGTTTAACCATGCATTAGTTGATATACTATTGAAAATTTCTGGTTGTACATTTCCTACAATATGAAAAGGCAGACTTGCTAAAACGTAAATCAAGAATATACTTAAGCCGTATAATAAACCATTTTGAATACCTTGTTTCCTTGTTTTTGATCTCTTAGTGAAAAAAGAGACTGTTACTGGAATCATAGGAAATACACAAGGCGTCACTAAGGCGATCAACCCTCCAAGAAACCCTAATAAAAATACCCCCCAAGCCCCATTGACCTCTGTTGTTGCCGAAGTGGTTGCACCACATGCATTTGCTGGCGCATTGCGTGCGACTTCTGGTAATAAGATTTTAAATTGGCTTCCTTTTTGTCCATAATACAAAGGGAGTGTAATTGGTAATTCTAAAATATAAAACTCTTTCCCCTTACCTACATTCATGGCTACCACCCCTCTTAAACTATCTGGTTGAAATCCCTTGATTTTGATGTCTTGAAAAAACTCGAAATCGTCTTTGAAGCTTTTTGCTTTCTTAAATAAAACATCATTATCGGCAATAGATGCATTGGTAAATTTTGCATCCTTGAAGGGTAAAGCGGTCTCTAAACTAAACTTTAAATTAGGCGCTTCTAACCCTTCTACCGCATTCGCGTCATATGCTTTCCAACCATTTTGAAGCTGAATATTCACCTTGATGGTGTATATAGAATCATTCACAGGTTTGATTTTGACACTTGCAGTAGCAATGCTATCCGCTTGTGTTTGTGCATGCACTTGCAACTGCAAGAAAGTTAAAAAAAATGCACTAATAGTTACGATTAAATGACGCATGGTATACGATAGCAAAAGCCTTTTGCGATGAGGTTTGAAACAATTTTATTGGATATCCACTTCGAAACTTTGTTTGGTTGGAGGCAAACATCTTTCCTCATTACAAACCATGTATTCGATTGTTCCTGTCAACTTTGTTTTGGTAGCTACTTTTAAAGTAATGGCTTGAATAAATTGCACTTTGCCACCAAAAGAACCTATTACTGCACCAAAGTTTTTATCCAATTTCTTTTCTAATTTACCTTGTTCTTTTGTTGTTCCATTTAAAACCACCAAAGGGTTTTTGGAAAACTGCACGGTCGTAGGCACTGGTCCTTTTTTAACAAATTGAGAATAAATATGCCAAGGTGCCTCCACGTTAGCAGTAAGCACGATATTATATTGCTTGTCACCTGTCTTTACTGCTTGATAAGTCCATTTTACAGGTGCCAATTTTTGAGCCTGCATTTGAAAAGCAGCGATCAAAAGGAATAAAGTAAAAAATATTTTTTTCATAAATTCTATTTTAATTATATAGCGGCTACTGTCTTCAATAAGCCAAGTAATTCAAATACTTGAACGCCATCTGTATTGTTTAAAGCTGGATTGGTCGCTCTTTCTGGATGTGGCATCATGCCAAATACATTTCTATTCGCATTGCAAATACCAGCAATATCTTGAATAGCCCCATTTGGATTAGCAGCTCCTCCAATATTACCTTCCGCATCACAATAACGGAAAATGATTTGATCGTTTTTTTCTAATTCAGCTAATGTTGCTTCGTCTGCAAAATACCTTCCCTCACCATGAGCGATTGGGATTTGAAGTGGTCCACTATTAGCTGCTTTAATAAATACATTTTTACAGATAAATTGTTGATTGGCATTTTGTAATAAAGCGCCTGGCAATAAACCTGATTCACATAATATTTGAAAGCCATTGCATACGCCTAATACTTTCCCGCCTCTGTTTGCAAATTCGATCACTGATTGCATCATTGGACTAAATTTTGCAATAGCGCCACAACGCAAGTAATCTCCATAAGAGAATCCGCCTGGCAAAACGATGCAATCTTCGGTGGTAAAATGAGACAAGTCGCTGTCTTTATGCCATAACATTTGAACCTCAAATCCAAGGTCTTTTTCTAATGCATCTTGCATGTCTCTATCGCAGTTTGAACCAGGGAAAACCAGTACGCCAAATTTCATAGGTGTAAGCTTAAAATTGAGTAAAAATTGAGCTTCAAAGGTACTTAATTAAGTCCTCCCAAAAAGGGCAAATTCTTCACTTATAAAAGGTGGTTATACACAATCAGGCCGGCTGAAATCCAAAATAAGACATTGGGCAATAATAACTGCTTGGGACTTGCATAACCATAGCAGATAAAACTAGCCAAAGGAGCCAATACAATGGCGGAGGCATATAAAGCCTGCGTAGAGAATATGATGGGCTGAAAAAAGGTCAAAAACAGGGTCAAAAGCATCACTCCCCAATACTTCCTAACTTGGATGATATTGCGGTTTTGTTGTGCTTGCCAAAAATAGATACCTATTAACAATTGTATAGCGATAAAAATTAAAGTAATAGCCGCTTTTAGTTCCAAGCCAGCCAATGGATTCTTCCAATCCAATTTTGGTAAAAAGGCAGTAAATGCAGCGGCGGAATCCGTTAAAAAAACATAGGTAAAAATGAAATAGAAGGGCAATAAGATACCCATGATCAAGACCAACCATTCAGCCAATCTAAAAGGCCTGATAATTGCTAAAGCAAAAACGACTACGGGAATTAAAATGGCAATGGGTTCATATAATAAAATAGAAAACCCTACAATCAATCCAATATTAAATTCGAGTGTCTTTGGCTGGGTTTGATCATACAAACGATTTAATTTGACCAAAATCCAAATAATCAAGGCATTTGCTATCAATCCAGAGCTAATTGCGTCCCAAAAAGGGAACAAAGCTGTTAATAATACGAAGGTGAAAGCAGGCAGGTAACTCACTTGCTGGAACATCTTGAATCTGCTCAGTAAAATATTCAATCGCAAAGCTTGTGTGATCACAATGACATGAAACAGAACCATCAAAGCCAATGGCGGCAAGGGTTGGATATAATGAAATAACAAATATGCCAAAAGTCCATCCGAAGGATTGGCAATGACGATAGGGGCTTCCCAATAAAAATGAAAATGCACTAGGATACTTAATACCACTAGGAAAAGTAAATTAATATCGGACCTGTCCCTAAATAAGAATACCATAAATTATTGGATAGAGATTTTAGCAAACCCTAATTTCCCTTTCGTTTGATAAGGCAAAATGGCTTCTTTTTCGCCCACTTGCTTTAAAGACCTTGGCATCCATTCAATTTGCTTTTCTTTCAACAAAATAGGATTCCCTTGCACCAAATCACCAGAAGTAGTCAATTGTCTGTGAACGAGTTGACGCACTCCTTTTGACTTTTGAAAATATAAGAAGTTTGTTCCTGCATTATTATGAACCTGCCCATATCCTATAAATTGATCTACATTAATATCTGACTGTTGCTTGTCGATTGTTTTAACTGATTGAATATTTGCTTTTGCATCAAATTTTAAGATGGCTACTTTACCTGCAGTATAAGTAACAGAAGGGTATCCAAATCCAGTGAACGGAGACATCATCCAACTATTCCATCCAAAACCCCAGCCCCATCCCCAAGGACGCATCATACCCCAGCCAAATCTAGCCCATGGGTAAAATCCAAATGGTCTGTTCCAATAACTGAATATAAATGGATTGTAAAATGGACCACCCCAAAAATAATCCCATCTAGAAAATACATTCCTATTTGCACTTGTTTTTGCAGCTTCTGCTATGACTGTAAATCCTCCGTCAGCAGCTGGTTGAACCTGGTCAAAGTAAAAATCATCAAATGCAGTTTTTAAATTTCTTTTGTCTGTAACTGCATCTCTAACCGCATCCGTAAATCGGCTCGCGTTGGTTAATAGATTTGTTTTATTAGCAATATCCCAAACAAAAGTATACATCCCTTCAATAGCGCCTTTCTTTTCTGTCGCATAAAAAGAATTAATCAGTACTGTTCCATTGGTATTATTAATTTTCAAACGAATGTCATCAAGCAATAAACTATTGTTTACAATTGGTGTTTCGATCACCTCCGCCCCATCTGCGCTCATATACAACAAACTCACTACAGGAGCCGCTTTCGGTTGTTCAACATTACGTAAACAAAATAAGTTTCCTTTATTGTCGATGGCGAAATCAGATAAATGACTTTTTTTATTTTGTGCATTGATACTAATTGTTGCTTCATTTAAAATACCAAATGGCGTGCTTAATGCAATTACTTTGATTTTTATAGAAGCAGGGTTTGTTGTATTCACACTGAATAAAAGTAATTTAGATCGATCTTGACTTTCAATTAAATTAAAAATTTTAGTGCTCGTGCCTGGTCTAATTTTTTCTGCCGTATCTACCAATTTTGGGGCTTCTACCAATTGTGCTTTTTCGTCAAGCTCAGCAACCATTGCATACATCGTAGTTGCAGCCTGGAATTGATAGAATGCAAACACCCTGTCAGCTTTCGTAATAAACTCAATGGCATTGATGTTTTTTGGCAAAAAGGATAAATCGTTTTGTTGCACCAATTGCATTTGGTCATTGTATTGTGCAATCGTGGCAATACCGTCATTGTTTTTGTAAATCCAATACTTACCCGCTACTTTTCCTAAGACTTCGTATTGCATCTGGTCTTTGTCAGTTTTTTCAATACCAGACAATACATAAGATTGAGCTGCAACAAGTTGCAAGCCCGCTAAAATGATAGTGATAAAAGATAAAAATGATTTTAACATAGGATACAATTTAGAATACAAATTTAATGTATTAATGTGTCCTAGGCTTTAGATTTTTGTTAAAACCGATGAATCTATCGAAACAGTTAATCGATAGTTGGCTCCAAGCTGTATAGGCATATTTTCTAATTCGTGGCTGACAGGAAAACCAAAGCAGATTGGATAAGTAGCCCCTTCCGTTAGCCGCTGAATCATCTCCGTGACTGTTTCGCCAAATTCGCTAGCATCCTCCTTCATCTCGCTAAAACCGCCGACGACCAAACCAGCTAATCCTTCGAATAGGCCGGCATTTTTGCACTGAATAAGCATTCGATCCACATTATAATGATGCTCCCCAACATCTTCTATACATAAAATTTTCCCTTTGGTCGTTAACTGATTTTTGCTACCAATTAAATGCGTAATGAGGCATAAATTTCCCCCTACCAAAACACCTTCCGCATTGCCTAATTGATTCGCAGGATTTGTTGCCGCTTGCACGGACTGTGCCTTACCCATCAACATTTCTTTGAGGGCTAAAATATAAGGCAGGCCTACTTCGCCTTTTCCAAAAGCAGCCGACATAGGACCATGAATACTCTGAATGCCTTGTTGCTGAATGGCCGCATGCAAGATGGTAATATCGCTAAACCCAATCACCCATTTTGGATGGGCTTTAAATTTTGTAAAGTCTAACCCATTGACAATTCTGCTTAATCCATAGCCTCCTCGAGCACATAAAATGGCTTGGATTGCAGGGTCATCCATCATCGATTGCAATTCGTTTTGTCGATCCCTATCAGAGGCCGAAAAATGACCAAATTTAGTACCCACGGTCTTTCCAATATGAACCTGAAAGCCCCATGACTCCAAAACAGCAGCTGCAATCGTCACTTTTTCCATGGGGATCGCACCGGCTGGGCAAAGTAGACCAATCGTGGAACCAGGTATCAATTGAGGAGGTTGAATCATACCGCAATATTAAGTACTTTTGCAGGAATGAACACGCCTAAAAGATATTTGATTACAGCTGCACTTCCTTATGCCAATGGCTTGAAGCATATTGGACATTTGGCTGGTGCTTATTTACCTGCAGACATCTACGTACGTTATTTAAAAGCACAAAAAAGAGATGTCGTTTTTGTATGTGGAAGTGATGAACATGGTACCGCTATTCCTATCCAAGCGACCAAGGAAGGCACTACTGCTCAAGCAATAATTGACAAGTACCACCCTATCATTGAACAGAATTTCAAAGACTTAGGGATTGCTTTTGACATCTACCATCGTACCAGTGACCCATTGCACCATGAAACCGCTGCTGAATTTTTTAAAAACTTAGAAGCGAAGGGGGACTTAGAAACCAAAACATCGGAACAATATTTTGATGAAGCTGCCAACACTTTCTTAGCGGACCGTTACATCAAAGGAACTTGTCCTAGCTGTGGGCATAAAGAAGCTTATGGGGATCAATGTGAGAAATGTGGTAAAACTTTGAGTCCAGAAGAATTGATCAATCCGGTAAGTACATTAAGTGGTCAAGCGCCAATCAAAAAAGAGACAACCCATTGGTACCTTCCTTTAAATAGACATGAAGCATTTTTACGTGAGTGGATTTTAAAAGAGCACGCCAACGATTGGAGACCTGCAGTGGTAGGTCAATGTAAAAGTTGGATAGAAGGCGGCTTACAGCCAAGAGCAGTGACACGTGATTTAGACTGGGGCATTAAAGTGCCTGTACCTGGAGGAGAAGGAAAAGTATTATACGTTTGGTTTGACGCACCCATTGGATATATCAGTGCCACTAAACAATGGGCGATTAGCAATAACAAGGACTGGTCTCCCTACTGGAATGACAAGGAAACTAAATTGGTGCATTTTATTGGAAAAGATAATATTGTTTTCCATTGCATCATTTTCCCTGTGATGTTACAATTGAATGGACATATCCTTCCTGAGAATGTACCAGCCAATGAGTTCATGAATTTAGAAGGAGATAAGATGAGTACTTCTAGAGGATGGAGCATCGAGATGGATGATTATATTAACAAGTGGATCAAGAAGGAAAACGGTGGAGATGGTTTAGCAGATAGTTTACGTTTTTACTTGACTTCTATTGCGCCAGAATCTAAGGATAGTGAATTTACTTGGAAAGGATTCCAAGAATCTGTGAATGGAGAATTAGTGAGCATCTTCGCCAACTTCGTGAATCGTACCTGGGTTTTAATGCACAAACTTTGCAATGGCAAAGTGCCTCCATTCCATACTGAACTACTTGCAACAGAAACAATAAGCGACAATACGACCGATAGTTTTAAAGGTATGATTGAGGCTGTAAAAGAGTCTAAAGAAAAAATTACTACTTTATTAGAGCAATACAAATTTAGAGAAGCACAGTTTGAATTGATTGACCTTGCCAGAAAAGGCAATCAATACATGCAAAAGCAAGAGCCATGGATTGTTGCAAAAACATTAGATCAAAATCCGGATGCTCAAAAAATCATTGATAACACCATGCATTGTTGTTTGCAATTATGCGCTAACCTTGCGATTCTTGCACAACCATTCATTCCATTCACAGCTAAGAAAATGTGCCATATGATGAAAGTGGTAGATAAAATGTTGGAGTGGGAAAATGCAGGCAAATTTGATTTATTAAAAGTGGGCTATACTTTACGTGCGCCAGAATTATTATTTAGAAAAATTGAGAACGAGGAAATTGAAGCCGAACTAGCACAATTGCAAGCCAATGTAGCCGCTAAAAAAACAACTATGGAAAACAACACCGCCCCTAGTGAATCTACTAAAGACAATGCTTTGAAACCAGAGATTGTGTTTGATGATTTTGGAAAGATAGATTTACGTGTGGGCACTATTATTGAAGCCAAAAAAGTGGAGAAAGCAGATAAATTATTAGAACTTTTAGTGGACTTAGGATTTGAACAAAGAACCATCTTATCTGGCATTGCAATGCATTTTAAACCAGAAGACATCATTGGAAAACAAGTGACGATTGTGGCTAACCTAGCACCACGTAAAATGCGTGGTATCGAAAGCAAGGGCATGATTTTAATGGCCGAAGACGCAGCCGGCAAATTATACTTTGTAAGCCCGAGTGAAGCCATCGCTGCCGGAAGCACAATTGCTTAAATTTTTGAGCCTTTTAATAATATAAAGACTCGTAAATCATATATACTGAATTACAAACAAAGGCCCCAAATATTTGGGGCCTTTGTTATATTTAAAAAGTATAGAGCACTTTTAAAAGTGTTTTTGAAAGGATAATGAGAAAATATACTATTCCGTAGCGAACGTTCGAGCAAAGCGAGCCGAGAGCCTAGGGATAGGTATATTTTCTCATTTAAGTAAAATAGAAATACATTCTAAAAAAATAAAGGGCTAAAAAATTAAATGCATTCTTTGAGTTCTTTCTCTGTGTAAGCGAGTCCGTATTGTTTTAAAACATCATCTGGTACGCCCTGCCATTGATTGGGCACATTGCCCATATAGCCAAGGTCTTTCACTCCAATCTCTGAAGTATAAAATCCTGTGGTTACTAGATCTCTCATTTTATTAAAGAAGCTAACACCTTGTGCTACTTCTGGTTTTGCTTTTTTAGGATAGGCGATCTCATCCACGATACCAATTTGTTGCTCATGCGTACAGCTCACAAAAGATTTACCGTGTTTATTAAAGCTATGCAAGTCCAACCATCTTAGTCCACCTCTAACAGGCACCTGATGCTCAGGCATATCCTTTACAATAAATTCAATGAACTCAGGCACTTTTGCTTCTGAAGCAGAGCCGCTGGTTTCATCCTTTGGCATAATGATGTCTCCTAATACAGTAATGGTTGCCATTTCGTGCTCGTCAAAGAATTTTGGCTCAGCATTCACTTTCACCAAATAATCTTTTTCTTCTTGCATACGGTCATCCAAATTGTATTCGGTCACCGTTGTCTTTTCACTTTTACAAGCATCTAATACTACTGTAGCCGTTACAGTACCAAGAATCAACGCTTTAATGGATTTTCTTCTGTCCATAATATTTAGTTTAACAAAATCATTTAATTAATAAATTTCAACAATAACAGTTATAGATTTTGCTTCTGTAACTGATCCAATATGTATTCTGAAGTACGCATTGATAATGCCAAGATGGTCCAAGTAATATTCTTGTCTGCTTGAGACGTAAATACAGAACCATCCACACAGAATAAGTTTTTACAATCATGTGCTTGTCCCCAAGCGTTCAATGCAGATGATTTCTTGTCTGCACCCATACGCACTGTACCTGCTTCATGAATGATATTTCCTGGATTGGATAACCCATAATTATTTGTGGCATCATCTTGGTCACCCCATGTAATCACTGCACCCATTTCGTGCATAATCTCTCTAAAGGTTTCCTTCATGTGCTTTGCTTGTTTGATTTCATATTCTGAATTCTTACAATCAAAATTTAAAACAGGTATGCCATACTTGTCTACTACATTTGGATCGATTTTACAATGGTTTTCGAAACGTGGCACAGCTTCACCTCTACCACCCATCCCTACGCTAGCACCGTAAAAGAAACGGACGTCTTCTTTTAATGAACTACCATAGCCACCCTCTTCTTTGGTCTTGCCGTTCACTTTAAATTGTCCATTTAAACCTTGTGTACCCATTCCAAATCCATAACTAGGTTGGCTCATACCACCCCAATATTCAATATGATACCCACGTGGGAAATCTAATTTTTTATTATCCAACCACCATGGCGTATACACGTGCATACCGCCCACACCATCTTCGTTGTAGCGTTTACGACCCATTAAGTTTGGAATCACACCACCCAATGCAGCACCTGTTGAATCATGTAAATAATGTCCCACCACGCCAGAGCTATTCGCTAAACCGTTCGGGTGTTTTTGTGATTTTGAATTCAATAATAAACGCGCAGTTTCACAAGTACTTGCACCAAGGATCACAATTTTTGCATTGACTTGGTATTCTTGCTTGTCCATTTTATTTACATAAGAAATACCTTTTGCTTTTCCTTCATTATCAGTCAACACTTCACGTGCCATTGCACCAGTGATCAAATCAACATTCCCCGTCATTACTGCTGGCTTTACCAATACAGAAGAAGAAGAAAAATCACCATATACTTTACAAGAACGATTACATT
>JACCDJ010811283.1_pt1 | contig 10478 bp, 11 predicted proteins | sample 7444481 | NCBI WGS metagenome assembly JACCDJ01 (sample SAMN15323435, study PRJNA562643) | freshwater metagenome | isolation source: river surface water | place: USA:Blue River Watershed | collected 2017-08-15 | reverse complement strand
GTGATGGCGGAATGCGAGTTCCATGTTGCACAGAAAAACTCAACCCATGTGCTTGCCCAACGCCGTGATACGGATCTTGACCGACGACAACCACGCGTACATCGTGTGGTGAAGTGAGTTGCAATGCTGTAAATACTTCGCTTTCAGAAGGAAAGACGGTGAATGCTGTGCGTTCGCGCGAGACAAACTCGCTGAGGTTTGCGAAATATTGTTGCGAGGTTTCGTTGCGCAGTACTTCGCGCCACGGTTCTGGAATGTTCATCCGCCAAATGCTCGGTACACACGCTCAAATGGTCCGATACCAAATCTGCGGAAGTACAGCGAGGAAATCGGAACTGCGGCGACGTAAAAAGCAAGGCTCAGCGCAAGGGCTGTGTCTAGCCCAGTTGGTCGTACCCAGTTCAGCCAATTCACCACGAGGTTAAAAATAAACACATGTGCGAGATAGATCGACAACGTCATTTGTCCGGTACGCGCCAGAAACACAACCGCTTGATTGTCTTTCCGTGAATCGGTAATGAGAGAAACAATGCAGAATGCCAGCAATGCAACAGCCAAAGTGGCAGTGACATGAAGGGCAGCATGATCGTGGTTGTTTGTGGAGAGCACTCGTTGGAGCACGTAGTCCGTTTGCGTTGCAGGTGAATCTGGCATGGCAAAAGTGCGAATGAAATAGGTAACGAACAATGTGACACCGGACCACACCATGATCTGAGTACGCAACTGAGTAAGACGCGGAAGATTCCTGCCCAGAATGATTCCTGCGCAGATAAATGTGATCCATGGGAAAACCGGATGCGTGTAATCAAAAAAAGTTCGAATTAGTAAGTTGCGTGGTGAATTTGGAGTGGGCGATAGCCACTGAGTGAAGTCTCCATCAAAAGATCGGTATCCACGCCAGGCAGTGAGCCCTGTAGAAACCGCAATAGAAACAACCGAAACTGCAATGAGGCTGCGGTTTGACCAGGTGCAAATCACGGCTGCAATCAGAAAAAATGCACCGTAGTAAAACAGAATGGTCCCCGGCCAGATCCACTGCACAGCTGCCCCAACCGCATAAAGAAACAACCCTCGGCGGGCCAGTTTCATTTGAACTGCTCGAATGATTGCGGCATCTCCTGAACGAATTGCATTCTGAACAAGCAATGCAATTCCAATACCTGCAACGAGTACAAACGTTGCCGCAAATCGAGTTGTCAGAATTCCCGAAAGCGGATTAAAGATGCGTTCGGCAAATGAAGGACGCGCAGGATAGAACGCTGCACTGGTATTGAGGTATGCGTGGTAGTTCATCACAACGACGCCAACGAGAGCAATGGCGCGTGTGACGTCCAAGCTCGGTATTCGAGTTGGACGATCGTTGGTGGCGGTTATTCCCACGAAATCGTGTCAGCACTCACGCGGGTGAGTGGTTGTTGGACGTCAACACTGTCGCCAACGCGTGGTACCGGTTGACCAGCAGGAACAAACAGCATGCTGCTGTGCATGTAGGGAGGTTCAACGAGTGCAACACGTTGCTGCGCAAAATGGAACGGACTTCCCACACCAACGATTTCGCTCACTCCATGTGCCGAGCCTGCTCCAACAATCACAATGTGTCCGCTTCCAGGAAGTGCGGTCGATCGGTATCCAGCTGTTCCTCCGTCAACTGCGTGAACGTCAAGAACTTCGGCCGTCAATTTCATCATTGATTTGTCGCCCAACCACAAAGCTGTGCCCATGCGTGAAACAAATGTGCGGTTCGGGAACTGTGAACGCAGCGCACTAATTTGCCCGGCAGTGACGTGGCTCACGTACACCGGAAGATTGTCCTGTAACAGTTCCATCCAGCATGAAACCTCACCACTGCGATCTTGATCGTCGTTGTTCAGTGGAGGATGAATGGACCAACCAACAACATTCAAGGATGCACTGGTGCAAGCGTTGTGAAGTGCAGCAAGATCGTTGCCGGAAACGCCAAAGCGTCGCATAGTGGACTGCAACTTAATGAGCACGCTGCCTTGCCACTGATGAGAACGAAGTGCTGCAACGTGGTCAAGTGATCCGACGGTAAGCACAACATGCGCCGGAAGCGAACTTGGTAGGTGCGTGCCGGCCGGCGTGAGTACAACCGGAGTAAGTGATCGTGGAACATCGGTTGCTTCGTAGACGGTTCCCACTGCAACGTGATCGGCAACGTGTGCTGCTTGTTCAAACAAAATCGGACGCCCAAATCCGTAGCCATTACCCTTCACCACGGGCAAGACGGTCCCATGCTGAGAAGCAGTGAGTCGAACGTGATCTAGCCATGCCTGGCGATTCACAGTGAGGCGCAAAGTCATTGGCATTGACGGTATCTGAAATTGACCTTTAGGCTTTTGGAATGGCGAAAATCTTCAGTTTCCCAAACCCTGTAAATGAAACGTCGGCACGCATTGTTGCGGGTGGCGCAGTGATTATGGGTACTGCCTATGCGATCACCGGTAACGGCTGGATCCTCGTTGCGCTGACGTATGGATTTATCGCACGTGTCCTCAGCGGCCCAATGTTTAGCCCGCTTGGTCGAATTGCAACGCAAGTGATTACACCACGGCTGTCTTTCAAGCATCGACTCGTACCTGGCCCACCAAAGCGATTTGCACAAGGTGTTGGTGCTGCGTTCACGATTACTGCCTCTGTCCTGTACCTCGCCGGTGCATATGGCGCTTCACAAATTGTCATTGCGGCACTGGTTGTTGCAGCGTTTCTGGAGAGTGTGTTTGCCGTGTGCCTCGGTTGTATTGCGTTTGGTTACCTCATGAAATTTGGAGTCATTCCACAAAGTGTGTGTGAGGAATGCAATAACTTCACTCCTCGTACGACGCAGACCTCTTAATTGAAGGAATGAGCGGCGCGACATTCCGCGTTGCAATCACACCTTTCCACACTCCCGCTCCATAAGCGGCGTTGTCCAACATTTTCATCAAAGCGAATCGCACAATGTCCAGATGAGGACGTTTTGTCCACCATTCGTAAACGGCAGGCGCTAACGCCGCAGCAATAAACAACACTCGGAGTCGTTGCGAGAAAATCGCGAGCACAAGCGCAATCGGCCACCAGACTCGACTGATCGCATGCGCAATGGACAGACCGCTTTTTGCTGTTCCATGGACTGAAATATTGATGCTTTCGCTTTTCAGTTGTGGAAACTTGCGGAGCTTTTTCGCAGTTGATGCTCCTGCCACAACCGCGACGACTAATGCAACAAACGGCAGACCAAGAGCAACGAGTAACCACGTGGATGCCTGCCACATATTGAGCTTGACTGGGGCAAGTTTTCCTGTATGTCGTTTTGCTAAAAGCGCAGCCGACTCTCCGTATGACATGCGTTGTTGCGCAAAACTCTGCAACGTTGTGCGAGGCGCATGTGAACACACTGCTTGTGGTTGGTAGCGACAACTCCAGCCTGCGTTGTTCAAGCGCCAGACCAGGTCAACATCTTCTCCAGATCGTAGAGATTTATCAAAACTAGACACTGACCGCAACGCTGTGGCACGGCAAAGCCACATTGCTGATGGCACGTAACTCACTCTCGTTCCAGCTCTTACACGGGCTTCAACGCTTCCCATGTCGAGCACACTGGCGGCGGCTTCGTATTCGCCGACAATGTTTGCCGTTGCACGCGACTTCACCCGAGGTGCAACAAGGGCAACCTTTTCATCTGCAAAATAGGGCAGCAGCTGAGAAATTGTTGTTGCAGAAATGGTGACATCCACATCAATACAGGCAATGAATTCAGTCTCAACCATCGCGATTCCCGCATTTCGCGCGGCAGCAGGACCACTATTTGTGTCAAGACGAATCACTCGAGTTTCACCAAGATCGGGAAGCGGATGTGGTGAACAGTCATCAATAACAACAGTGCTGTGTAGAGATGAGCACGATGCGACTAGCGACTTCAGCGTCTGTGCTTCCTGTGAGGTTTGGATGAATGCGGGAATCACAGCCGTCACGGTGTTAAGCGAAAAACGCACCTTGTCGTCATCGCTTGGAATGGGGTGAATTGCTCCAGCGTTTAGCAATCGCTCGGTCAATGGTTCGTGCCCCTGGGGTAATGGATGAGCACGTTCAATGCATTCTGCAATTGTCTGACCCGCTTTGGAAAGAGAGAACAGCGTAAGTGGAGAACCTGCAAGCACGACATTGCCGTGTTCTGGGCGTCGCCACGAACTATCAGCAATGAAGCGAACGTCGCTAGTCATGCACGGCTCCACTGCAATTGTGCGCTGAGAATAAACGTGCGCAGATTGGCGCTCAGTTCTGCGAGCAACTCAATTCCATGTTGCGTCGTTGCATTTCGAGCGTCGCCAAGAATGCCATTTGCACTTACCGCTTGCACACCATGCGTTTGCAGATCATGTTGTATCTCACTCATCGGTTGTATGTTGCCAACATCAAGCTTGTCGATGCGAACCAAATTTGGGTTAATGGCCAACATCAGTGATGTCTCGGTGTTGCCTGCATGAGCATCTGCTCCAGGGATATGCGGCCACCAACTGGCAATATTGCGTTGCTCTGAGTTCAATACCGCGGTGGCTCGTTGCACAGCTTCAAAGTTTCCGCCGTGGCCATGAACCAAGATGACTCCTGTTGCCCAGTCGCATGAGCGAACAAGTTCCACGATCACTGTGGCAAAAGCTTCGGTGCCTATGGAAATGGTTCCAGGGAAACCTGCGTGCTCGCCACTTGCTGTTATTGAAAGTGGCGACGCAACAACAACATTGTCCATTCCAGTTGTTGCCTGCGTGCAGAGATGAGAAGCAATTTGGGTATCGGTGTCAAGTGGGAGATGTGGACCATGTTGTTCAAACGAGCCAACGGGAATTACCACGCACGCATTGCGGGAAACTTCTGGCCACGTTGGCGAACTGGGCATGCCTTATTGTGACTTGCGTTTTTTCAAAATGAAACGCACGAGCTCAATAAAGGCGGTGACTCCGATAGCGCAACCAAAGGCGAAGATGAACGCCAGCGTGTGATTGTCCTCAAAGGTCTTTCCACCAATAAATCCAAGCAAAGATGCATATGTCGACCAAATGCTCGCTGCCGCGATGATCCAGCCAGTGAACCATTTGCGTTCTTGCTTGGTAATTCCACAAGCCAAGGTCAAAATTGTTCGTCCACCCGGAATAAAACGCGCGGTAATGAGTAGCAGGCCACCACGCTCATGAATTTGATGAATCACGCTTGCGAGGCGGTGTTTACCTTTTTCCGTGCGCTCATAGCGTCGAGTGATGGAATCGCTCGCACGTCGTCCAAGAAAGTACGACAGGTGATCACCGATAAACGCACCACTAAAGGCGCATGCCATAACAAGTGCGAGTGAAAGTGATCCAGACCCAGCGCTTACGCCACCGATAATGACCAGAGTTTCGCTGGGAACGATGGGAAATACAGAGTCAAGAATCGCGATTACGAGAATAATGACGTAGAACCAATACGAGTCCGAGAAATCTTTCAGCCCGTTAAAGAAGTCAGTAATAAACGGGATCATGTTGCTGGGTGCGCGAGAAATTTACGCGGCGAGTTCCTCGTGCTTGCGCATGCGTCGAATGTTTGGCATGTGGCGAATAATGATTAAGCCAACGAGACCGAGCACTGCTGCAATTTGCCACGACTGTGGTTGGCCGAATCCAACGGTGGCAATGACGTACACAGGAACGGCAATGGTGATGACCAGTGAAGCAACTGCCGATTTTCCGGTGAGTTTTCGAATAACGAACCATGAGGTACAGAGCACAGCGCTCATGACTGGGTACAACACGAACATTGTTCCACCACCAGTTGCAACACCCTTACCACCTCGGAAGCCACGAGTAACGGGGAACGTGTGTCCGAGCACGGCAGCGTACGCACACGCATAGGCAAGATAGGAAACATTCAGATTGTCTCCATATGTATGAGTCAAGTAGTACGCAATGCCAACTGAAGCCGAACCCTTTAATACGTCGGCTACAAAAACCACGAGGCCGTACTTCCACCCGAGCAAACGAACCACATTTGATGTTCCAGGGTTGCCAGAACCTTCGGCAGTGACATCTACTCCTCCGCGCTTTGCAACTATGAGTGCGCTTGGAATAGTGCCCAAAAAATACGACACGATGATTGCACCGGCAACGTAAATCGGCTCAACGCCGTTCAATGAGAAGTCCATTACTTGTTTCCCCCAACTGTTACCGAAACTTTACGCGAATGATCCATGCTGGGTTTTGGAATGAGGGTCACGGTTGCGCTCTTCAGTAGCGATTCGCCGGCACCAATTACACATTCTGGGTCTGGGCCATCAAGGGGCAAGCCGGTAAAGAACTTCGCAGCCATGCAACCGCCTTGGCATGAGTCGTAGTTACCGCACGATGTGCATGCTCCTTCAGATTCAGGTTCGCGTAACGAGAGAAAGAGATCGCTATTGCGCCATACATGAGCAAAACCACCTTCGTCGTGCACTGAGCCCGCTTTGAATTGATCATGAATAACGAACGGACAGGCGTAGACATCACCAATTGGGTCAATGAGGCACACCACGCGTCCAGCACCACACAAGTTCAATCCAGGAAGTGATTCACCAAACGCATTGAGGTGGAAGAACGAGTCGCCAGTGAGCACGTTGTCGCCATGTGCAATGAGCCAGTCATAAATCTGGCGTTGTTGTGCTTGTGTTGGATGCAGTTCATTCCATGTGTCTGCACCGCGACCTGCAGGACGCAGGCGAGTGATGCGAAGTTGCGCGCCGTAGCTATCGGCAAGCTGCTTGAAAGCATCGAGTTGATCAACGTTGTGTCGAGTCATGACAACAGAAATCTTGAATGGCCCGAAGTTTGCATCACGCAAATAGTTCATTGCAGCAATTGATGTGTCAAACGAACCTTCACCACGCACTGCGTCATTCGTCGCGCGATCTACGCCATCCATGCTGATTTGGATGTCGAGGTAGTTCATTGAAGCAAGTCGCTGTGCATTTTCAGCAGTGATGTAGGTGCCATTGGTTGAAAACTTCACGCCGATGTTGTTGCGCTCGGCATGTTCAAGAATTTCAAAGAAATCTTTGCGAATCATTGGCTCGCCACCACCAATGTTGATGTAGAACACTTGCAAGTCGCGCAGTTGATCAAGCACATTCTTCACCTGATCGGTGTCGAGTTCGCGTGGATCGCGGCGACCGCTACTGGACAAACAATGGATACATTGCAAATTGCATGCGTAGGTAAGTTCCCATGTCAAACAAATTGGTGCGTCGAGTCCGCCCTTGAGTTGTGTACTTAAGTTACTGACGGACACGAATGATCTCCGATGCTTCAAGCGAACTAAGCGCGCTGACAAATGAATTCCAACGCTCTGGCGCAACATGGTGCGCGACCAAGGTGTCAGCAAGAGTGTCGTGTGCTGCAACATCTTGAAGCACAGCAACTACGTCTGGGTGTTTTAAGAAAACAAGTTTTCGATTGCCGTAGTGGTAGGCAAGTGCACCAAATGGTTCTGGGCGAATTGCAACTTGAGGATGCAACTCACACGCTGAATCCAGGGTGACGGTCATGGTGAAACGACTGCGATTTAGTACACGCCACACATGCCGTCGATAGAAATTTCCTCAACGAGGAGCTCTTCAACGATGTGCGGTGTGGTGGTTGCCGAGGAAACGCTGTTTTGGCTTGCAGTCTGGGCCTGGGCGGTATCTACGGCTAAAGGTGCTGTGGTGTCCATCACCAACCACAGTACTCAGGCTGCGGCCTCGGGGTAGCGTCAGCGCCAATGGCTAGGCAACAATAGAGCCAGTAACTCGCTGGCGCACCCTGCGCCCGGCGACAGTGACGAGGGGGTCAGTGTGAAGACGAAGGCAGCTGTGTTGTGGGAGTTGAATGCTCCTTGGACAATTGAAGAAATTGAACTAGATGCGCCAGGTCCAAACGAAGTGTTGGTGAAGTTGGCCGCTTCTGGCATGTGCCACAGCGATGAGCACTTGGTGACGGGTGACTTGCCATTTGAATTGCCAATCATTGGTGGCCACGAAGGCGCCGGCGTTGTGCAACAAGTTGGATCAAATGTCAGTTGGTTAGCACCTGGCGATCACGTGGTGTTCGGATTCATTCCGTCATGTGGACGTTGCGTCAGTTGTAGCACCGGTCACCAAAACTTGTGCGACCTTGGTGCCTACATGGCAACAGGAAAGCAAATCAGTGATCAGACTTCGCGTCACCACGCAGGTGGCAAAGACGTCGGCATCATGTGCTTGCTTGGAACATTTGCCGAACATACGGTTGTAAACGAAGCAAGTTGCATCAAGATTGAAAAAGACGTTCCACTTGATCGTGCATGCTTGCTCGGTTGCGGTGTGGTTACCGGTTGGGGATCGAGCGTGTATGCAGCAGAAGTAGCACCTGGTGACACTGTCGTAGTGGTTGGTGTTGGCGGAATTGGCGCAAACGCAGTTCAAGGTGCGCGCATTGCTGGTGCAAAGCGCATCGTTGCAATTGACCCAGTGGAGTTCAAGCGCGAAAAGGCAATGGAGTTTGGTGCTACACACACCGCAGCATCAATGGCCGAAGCATTGCCACTGTTGCAAGAACTCACTTGGGGAACCATGGCTAACAAAGTGATCATGACCATGGGCGTTGGCAACGGCGCAGTTATTCACGAAGCAATGGCGCTTACTGCAAAGCGTGGACGCGTTGTCGTGACCAACATTCACCCAGCAACAGAGTTTGGTGCAGGCATGAGCTTGCTCGACCTGACCTTGATGGAAAAGCAGTTGGTTGGTTCATTGTTCGGTTCGGGTAACCCACGCGCCGACATTCCAAAGTTGATGGGTCTGTACCGCGAAGGTCAGCTCGACCTCGACGGCCTCGTCACCAAGGAATACAAACTGAGTGACATCAACGAGGGTTACCGAGCAATGCGCGACGGAGAAAACATCCGTGGCGTTATCAAGTTCGACTAGTTAGTCACAGCTATGGCAGCAGCGTCGGCAAGCGACGTTCTTCGCGTATCGGCAGCTTCGGTTGTTGGTCGTGCGCGTGAACTAGAACTTGTCGTCGCCGCATTGCATGGTGGTCGCCACATATTGCTGGAAGGCCCTCCAGGTACAGGAAAATCAACACTTTTACGCTCTGTTGCTGAAGCGCTCGGCGTTGGTTTCGCTTTCGTTGAAGGCAATGCCGAACTCACACCAGCACGTTTGGTTGGACACTTTGACCCGGCTCGAGTGTTGACCGACGGCTACAGCGCAGACGTATTTGTTGATGGACCACTGGTGTCGGCACTGCGTGAAGGCTCGTTGCTGTATGTAGAGGAAATCAATCGCATTCCAGAAGAAACGCTGAACGTGCTTATCACGGTAATGAGCGAAGGTGAAATCACGGTTCCACGACTAGGCACCGTGAAAAGTGCTGCGGGATTCCGACTTGTTGCAGCAATGAACCCGTTTGACGCAGTTGGTACGGCACGCATTTCAAGCGCGGTGTACGACCGCGTGTGCCGTGTTGCAATGACATATCAAAGCGCTTCAGATGAAGTGGAAATTGTGCTGCGTGAAATTACGAAGCAGAACATCACGTCGAACGTGCCGGGTGATTGGGTTGGCAAGGTTGTAGAAATGGTCCGCCGTACGCGTAATCATTCGGATTTGCGTTTCGGTTCTTCGGTTCGTGGTGCAATTGACACTGCAGTAGTTGCTGCAAGTTTGTCGTCGATGCGCAATATTCCGGTTGAGACAACTGCGATTGGTCTAGACAGTGCGCTCGTGGCACTGACAGGTCGAGTGCGGTTGCGCGAAGGCAGTGTGCGTACGGCAGAAGAAGTAGTCACCGAAATTTTTGCTGACGTATTTGGTGTGAAGCCGGAAGACGGCGACGCGGGAAAAGCTGGCGCCCCGACTGGGGCAACGAACTCCCGTTAGTAAAAGAAGGTGTGCAGGCCGAACAGGCGGCGCAGCAAGCAAGTAAACGAACGACATCACGCAAAGAGCTGTCTAAGCATTCTGGGTTTGAAGAGATCTCACCCGAAGTTGGTGAACTTGACGAAGTTGCATTTGATGAAGCGATGCAAAACTCTCCAGATGAAACGCTGTCCATGCTTGCTGATTTAACGGCGGCCACCGACCCGGCCTTACGTGATCTTGCACGCAAACTTGCTGGCCGAATTTTGATTGAACTCGCACAAAGCGGAAAACCGCGTCCGCGCGGAATTGGAAAAATGTCACTGCGCAAATATCAACCCGATGCAGGAGACATTGATATTGATGCAAGCCTCGATGCATTGAATGAATTACGCGCAACAGGTGTTGTGGATGCTGATGAATTACGAGTGCGTGGATGGTTGAAACCAGGTACAGCCATCAGCTTGGTGGTGGATCGCAGTGGTTCTATGGGTGGTAAGCCACTTGCCAATTCGGCAATGGCTGCAGCCTCAATTGCGGCTCGTGAGCCTGCTGATTACAGCGTGTTGGTGTTTGGCAAAGATGTGATTGC
>JACCDJ010814252.1_pt1 | contig 10480 bp, 12 predicted proteins | sample 7444481 | NCBI WGS metagenome assembly JACCDJ01 (sample SAMN15323435, study PRJNA562643) | freshwater metagenome | isolation source: river surface water | place: USA:Blue River Watershed | collected 2017-08-15 | reverse complement strand
TTTCACTTCATCGAGTGCGGTGCGAACACGGCGGTGGAGTGGGGCAATGTTGCCGTGCCCACGGTGCAATACACGCACGGCATGATTTCATGTAGCGAGTTCACGGGTGTGCCGCTCATCACATTGCTGCAAATTGCAGGCGCCGATTTGAAGAATGGCAAATTTGTACTGGCCGAGGGCGGTGATGGTTCCTCCATGACCCGCACCATCCCCATGAGCCTGATCACATCTGGTGAAGTTTTGGTGGCTTACGGGCAAAACGGCGAAATGCTGCGGCCTGAAAACGGTTATCCCTTGCGCTTGATCGTTCCTGGTATTCAAGGTGTGAGTTGGGTCAAATACCTGCGACGCATTGAAGTGGGTGACAAGCCTTATGCCGCGAAAGACGAAGCCGTGCACTACATGGACTTGATGCCAGACGGCCAACACCGTCAGTACACCAATATCCAAGAGTGCAAGAGCGTGGTGACCACCCCATCCGGGGGCCAAGTGTTGTTGGACAAAGGTTTCTACAACATCACCGGCCTGGCATGGTCGGGTCGCGGCAAGATTCAAAAAGTGGATGTCTCTGTCGACGGTGGTCGCAATTGGCGACAAGCTCGTTTGGAAACACCGGTGCTTAGCAAGGCACTGACGCGTTTCAATATCGATTGGGTCTGGGACGGTAAGCCCGCCATCATCCAAAGTCGCGCGACGGATGACACGGGCTTCGTGCAACCCACTTACAAGCACTTGCGCGCTGCACGTGGGACACGTTCCATCTATCACAACAACGCCATCCAGTCTTGGTTGGTGCAAGAAAACGGCGAGGTCAAGAATGTCCAAGTTTCGTAAAGTCGTTTTGACCACGGCCTTGCTGGCGGCAGCGGGTTGGGCCAGCGCGCAAAGCACAGCCTACCCAGGTGTGGGACGTCCCGCCACCGCGAAAGAAATTGCTGCTTGGGACATCGATGTACGCCCTGATTTCAAAGGCTTGCCCGCAGGTTCAGGCTCGGTCGCCCAAGGCCAAGATTTGTGGGAAGCCAAGTGCGCTCACTGTCATGGTGTGTTTGGTGAGTCAAACGAGGTGTTCAGCCCATTGATTGGTGGCACGACCAAAGATGACATCAAAACAGGCAATGTAGCCAATTTGAAGCGTGCAGATTTCCCAGGCCGAACCACCATCATGAAGGTGGCCACGGTGTCAACGCTATGGGACTACATCAACCGTGCCATGCCTTGGACAGCCCCCAAATCACTCAAACCTGATGAGGTGTATGCCGTTACCGCGTACTTGTTGAGCTTGGCCGATGTGGTGCCTGAGAACTTTGTTTTGTCAGACAAAAACATAGCCGAAGTGCAAAAGCGTATGCCTAACCGCAATGGCATGACCACCAAGCACAACATGTGGCCAGGCAAAGAGTTCAATGGCACAGCCAAGCCAGACACGGCCAATGTGGCGTGTATGAAAGACTGCGTGCCCGAAGCGAAAGTTGCGTCCATGCTGCCCGACTACGCTCGCAATGCGCATGGGAACTTGGCGGAGCAAAACCGTTTGGTCGGTCAGCAACATGGCGCCAATACAGCTGTGCCAGAAAACAAAATGGCTGCTGTCGGAAGCGCTGCAGCTGCGCCTGCTGCGGTTACCAAGCCAGCCGCCAAAGCGGTTGACCCCGCGTTGGCATTGTTGGGTAAACATAACTGCACGGCCTGCCATGCTCAAAACACCAAGCTGGTGGGTCCGAGCTTCAACGACATTGCCAAAAAGTACCCAGGCAAAGCTGACTATCTGGCCGGCAAAATCAAATCAGGTGGTTCGGGCGTGTGGGGCGCTATCCCTATGCCGGCACAAAGCGCACCCGATGGGGACATCAAAACCATTGCCAACTGGCTCGCTGCAGGTGCGGCAAAATAACTTCAACCCATTTTTAGGAGCACTTCAATGCAAACTCGTCGCGAGACCCTCAAGCACAGCGCTGCTGTAGCTGGCCTCTTGGCCTCTACGGGCCTGTTTCCCCAATATGCACAAGCGTTTGACAAAGCTGCATTCGACGCTAAAAGCGTGGCCGAAGCTGTCAAAGCCATGGGCGGCGCTGCCCCTGTGGAAAGTAAGGACGTGACCATCACGGGCCCAGACATCGCTGAAAACGGTGCTGTGGTGCCACTGGGCGTGAGTACCAGCTTGGGCAACGTCAAGCGTATGTTGTTGTTGGTTGAGAAAAACCCATCGGCGTTGATCGCCATGTTCAACGTGACACCGGAAGTGGATGCCAATTTCTCCACACGCGCCAAGATGGGCCAATCGTCAGACGTGTATGCGATTGCCATCACCAACGACGGCAAAGCTTTCTTCGCGAAGAAAGAAGTCAAAGTGACACTCGGCGGCTGCGGCGGCTAATTCAGACATATCAGGAGAAACAAAATGGCAGATCCAATGCGCATTCGCGCCCAAGCAGCTGGCGACAAAGCAACCATCCGTGTCTTGATGAGTCACGAAATGGAATCCGGTCAACGCAAAGACGGCACCGGAAAAATCATTCCCGCATGGCACATTCAAGACGTGACTGCAACCCTCAATGGCAAAGTCGTCATGACCGCTGAGTGGGGCCCCGCCGTGTCCAAGAACCCGTTCCTGCAATTCACCATCAAAGGTGCCAAAGCCGGTGACAAAGTGGGTGTGACTTGGAAAGACAACAAGGGCGATACCCGCTCTGACGAAGCCACCGTCTCGTGATGGCTGTGAACGCAGTGGAGATACTTATGAATCAATCAGCGCTGCAGTCCAAGCGCATCAGCCTGTTGGCTGCTGTGGGACTCATCGGCTTTTCAGCCGCTGCGTTCGCCCAAAAATCATCAACTGACAGCATCGCCGAGTACCGTGCCATGCTGCAGGACGGTAACCCTGCCGAGTTGTTTGAAGCCAAGGGTGAAGACCTTTGGAAACAAAAACGCGGTCCTAAAAACGCGTCGCTCGAAAAGTGTGATTTGGGCAAAGGTCCAGGTGTCGTCAAGGGCGCCTGGGTTGAGCTGCCACGTTATTTTGCCGACACTGGCCGTGTCCAAGACCTCGAGTCGCGTTTGGTCACTTGCATGCAAGAGTTGCAAGGTTTCAACGCGGAAGAAATTGCCAAGACACCCTTTGGTCGTGGCGAGCAAAGCAATGTGACCGCATTGGCCACTTGGATTTCAGCCGAATCCAAGGGCATGAAGTTCAATCTGTCGCAAAACCATGTGGAAGAGCGCAAGATGTATGAGGTGGGCAAGCGTCTGTTCTTCATGCGTGGTGGCTCCCACGATTTCTCGTGTGCCACTTGCCACAGCCAAGACGACAAGCGCATTCGTTTGCAAGACTTGCCTAACCTCACCAAGAACCCAGGTGCCGGCAATGGCTTTGGCGCTTGGCCGGCTTATCGCGTGTCCAACGGTCAGATGTGGGGCGCTCAGTTGCGCTTGAACGATTGCTACCGTCAACAACGTTTTCCTTTTCCCCTGTTTGGCAGTGATGCCACCATCGCCTTGGGCGTTTACATGGGTGTGAATGGCAAAGGTGGCGAAGCCATCGCGCCTGCGATCAAACGATAAGGACAACGCATATGAACCGCAAATATCAAATCGCCTTGACCGCTGCAGTGGCTGCCTTGCTGACCGCCTGTGCAGCCCCCATGCCTACAAGCGCTGACCTCGACAAACTCACGCAAGACATCTTGGGCCGTTCTTTCCGTGCGGAAGGGCAAGCCAAGCTGGATCGCCTCAGCCCTGACGAGGACAATCGCTTGTGCGCGGAAGCCGACCGTACCGGCGTGACGATGGATGCCAAAGTGGCGGCCGAGATCGAAGCCCGCAACATGAAAACCATCCAAGCGCCCGCTGATGGCAAATACTTGGGCGATTTCAAAGAAGGTGAAAAAGTGGCGCAAAGCGGTGCAGGCAGAACTTGGACCGACAAGGCCGATTCCGTCAACGGCGGCAACTGCTACAACTGCCACCAGATCAGCAAGTCGGAGTTGTCGTACGGCACATTGGGGCCCAGTCTTTACAACTACGGCAAGATCCGCGGTGTGACAGACCCCTCAAGTGCTGCAGCCAAGCCCATTGTGGAATACACCTGGGGCAAGCTACAAAATGCGCGCGCGTACAACGCCTGCTCGAACATGCCACGTTTTGGTCACAAGGGCATCTTGACCGAGGCACAAATCAAAAACGTGATGGCGTTGTTGCTCGACCCTGCGTCGCCTGTCAACAAGTAATCATTTCTACGGCCGCAGCATGAGCAATCGTCTGCGGCTTTTTTACGCTATTTAAATAAGTAGGTGCTGATATGAACTTAACCAAACGTGAATTCATGCAAGTCATTGGTGCTGGCAGCATGGCTGGCATGAACATGAATGCCTTTGCGCAGTCCGATGTGGGTACAGCTGCCAATGGGCTTTACAACATTCCTAAGTTTGGTCAGGTGTCATTCCTGCACATGACCGATTGCCACGCGCAGCTCAAGCCCATTTATTTCCGTGAACCCAGTGTCAATCTTGGCATCGGCAGCATGAAAGGTAACTTGCCGCACTTGGTGGGTGAGCATTTGCTGAAGACTGCCGGCGTCCGTCCTGGCAGTGCCGAAGCTTATGGCATGAGTTACCTGAACTTTGAAGTCGCAGCCAAGCGCTACGGTAAAGTTGGCGGCTTTGCGCACTTGGCCACTTTGGTCAAACGCCTCAAAGCCAGCCGCCCGGGTGCACTGCTGTTGGATGGCGGTGACACCTGGCAGGGCTCAGCCACCTCGCTGTGGACCAATGGACAAGACATGGTGGACGCCTGTAAGTTGCTGGGTGTGGATGTGATGACGGGCCACTGGGAATTCACCTATGGTATGGAGCGCGTGCAAGAGATCGTCAACAAAGACTTTGCTGGCAAAGTCGACTTTGTGGCGCAGAACATCAAGACCCAAGACTTCGGTGACCAGGTGTTCAAGCCCTATGTGATTCGCGAAATCAATGGTGTACCGTGCGCCATCATTGGCCAGGCCTTCCCCTACACGCCGATTGCCAACCCTCGCTACATGGTGGCTGATTGGGCATTTGGCATTCAAGACGAAAACATGCAAAAGATGGTGGACGAAGCACGCGCCAAAGGTGCACAAGTGGTCGTCGTCATCAGCCACAACGGCATGGATGTGGACTTGAAAATGGCCAGCCGTGTCAGCGGCATTGACGCCATCATGGGGGGGCACACCCACGACGGCATGCCTGTGGCCACCCTGGTCAACAACAAAGGCGGCAAGACCATCGTCACCAATGCCGGCTCCAACGGCAAGTTCTTGGGTGTGCTCGACTTCGAAGTGAAGAACAAGCGCATCACCGATTTCCGTTACAAGCTGTTGCCCGTGTTTGCCAACATGCTGCCAGCAGACAAAGAGATGGACGCACTCATCACCAAGATCCGTGCGCCTTACGAAGCCAAGCTCAATGAGAAGCTGGCAGTAACCGAAGGTACCTTGTACCGTCGCGGTAATTTCAATGGCACGGGCGACCAACTGTTGCTTGACGCATTGATGGAGGTGCAGGGCGCAGACATGGCGTTCTCCCCCGGTTTCCGTTGGGGCACGTCGTTGTTGCCGGGTCAAGCGATCACGCGCGAGTGGTTGATGGATATGACCGCCACGACCTACTCCTATGCGACGGTGAGCGAGATGACGGGCGAAACCATCAAGACTGTGCTTGAAGATGTGTGTGACAACCTATTCAATCCCGATCCGTATTACCAACAAGGTGGCGACATGGTACGCGTGGGTGGTCTTGAGTACGTGTGTCGCCCCAACGAAAAAATGGGCAGCCGCATTGGCGAGATGCGCCTCAAGGGCAAGCTCATCGATGCCAATAAGAAATACAAAGTGGCAGGTTGGGCCCCTGTGGCTGAAGAAGCCAAGAACCAAAACCTCAAGCAAGTGTGGGAAGTGGCCGAGCAATGGCTCAAGGCCAGCGGCGGCAAAGTGACAGCGCGCAAACTGAACACCCCCAAGCTGGAAGGTGTGTTGCCCAATCCAGGCTTCGCTGCTTGAATCCGTTTTTAATCAGGAGTTGAAATGACAGTTGAACGTTACATCCGCATCGTTGCGGGCTTATTCATCATGGTGTCTTTGGCCTTGGGCGTCGAAGAAAGTCCCTTGTTCGTGAGCCACTGGGCTCTGGCCTTCACAGCATTTGTGGGCCTGAATTTGTTTCAGTTTGGTTTCACCAATTTCTGCCCCATGGGCATCATCTTGCGCAAGCTGGGCGTGCCTGAGGTCGCAGTCTGCAGCACAGCCGAATAAGTTCAGGTTGCGCTCTCGATCGATTTCAATAGTTTGTAGCTCACAGCTGCGCCCAAAACAATCGAAGCCAAAGTCAGCCAGGCGGTGTTAGAAAAAATGACGCCCCCCGTCATGCCCGCACCCACCGTGCATCCGCCTGCGCTGACAGCGCCAAAGCCCATCAGCACCGCGCCCGTGAGGTAATGGCCGAGTTTGTTTTCGGTTTGAAATCCTTCAAACTTGAATTCGCCAAACCACAAACTGGCCAACAAAGAACCGGCAAACACCCCTGGCAATAGACCTGCATCAAAGCCAAATTTAGGCGCAGTTTCTGTTGCCAGTGCGCGCATCAACCATTCGGCCGAAGGGCCACTGAAACTCAAGCTTTGAATGGCGATGGGCTCAAAGGATGCGCCAGCGATCAGTTGTGTGAAGCCCCAGCCAATTGCAATGGACAGACCTACGAACGCACCACCCACAGACCAAGCGGTCTTATGAGATGAGCGCTTGAAGCCCCATAGGGCGACCAAGCCCATGACGACGCCAATGGCCAAACCTGTTCCAACAGGCAAGCCATTTAACAAGCTGCGTTGTACACCTCCTTCAACCATCCACAGCGCATTGATCCATTGACGCAGTGGCGCAAGAAGTCCTGATATCGTGGCTTGCACGGTCACGGCAAACACCAAACCAGAGAGTAAGGCGCGCAAGTTGCCGTTGGCAGACAAAATCAACAAGCGACTGGCGCAACCGCGGGTCATGATCATGCCAATGCCAAACATCAAACCCCCGATGACTGCACCCGAGATGCTGCCGGGAGCGCCCAAATGGCGTGAGCCTTGCGACTTCAACAAGTCGGTCAGTACCAGTGACTGGGTGGCCAAAATAGCCACAGCAAATGCCAGCATCCAGACGGCAAAGCGATCGGACCATTCGCCTTCGCACCCCTCGATGACGGCAGCACGAGCGCAAAACTTAGAGCGCTGCGCACTGAAACCAAATACCAAGCCGATCAGTGCGCCGCCTGCAGCAAGCACCCAATGATCCCCATAGGTTTCAAGCAGGTTAGGGAGGTCTATCAATTGGTCCATCAATCACCCATTTCGTTTCGGTTGGCAGACGCGGTCAAACACCACCATGCCCAGCACCATCGCCATCACAAACACCCATGCTTTGTCATTGCCGCCCGCCATGGACACCAAGGCCGGGCCTGGACAAAAACCAGCCAATCCCCATCCCACACCAAACATCATGCTGCCCAGCACGAGCGCGCGGTCTACCTGCAGCAATTCGGGCCAGTGAAACATGTTGCCGGACAAGCTCACGGCTTGCTTTTTTGCCCAAGCAAACCCCAACAACCCGATGCCCACGCCGCCGCCCATGACAAAGGCCAACGAGGGATCCCAGGCACCGGCAAGGTCTAAAAAGCCCTGCACTTTTGCAGGGTCGGTCATGCCGGACAACAGCAGGCCCAAACCAAATAACAGACCGACAAAAAATTCAATCACGCGTGTCATGCAGTTTTCCTCAGAGCAGATGGCGCAGAACGAACACCGTCAGAAAACCAGTGCTCATGAAGGCGAGGGTGGCGACCAACGATCGAATCGACAACCGACTTAAGCCGCAAATGCCGTGGCCACTCGTACAGCCTGCTCCCCACCGCGTACCAAAGCCCACCAGCAGACCCGCTACGACCACTTGCCCCCAGTTGGCACTGACGTGGGGCACAGAGACCCACCCCTCTGGAAAGCACCACTTGGCGACCACGGGCGATAGAAACAGACCTAGTAGAAATGCAAAACGCCAACCGACCTCACCCAGATGTGGAGGGAGAAGGCCTTCCAAGATGCCGGTGATACCCAAAATTCGGCCGCTGTACAAAAACAGGGCAACTGCGGCAACGCCCAGCAACAACCCGCCGGCGAGCGAAGGCCATGGTGTGAAATGAATCCAGTCGATTTGCATGCGATATCTCAGTGGTTCCCTATATTATTGTTCACTTAATCAACGGAGCTTTTTGTGGCGTCTACCTCTCAACCCAACGTTCATGGCATCTTCGATCCCGCCACCTGGACGGTGACCTATGTGGTCTATGAACAAGAGGGAGCACCTTGCGCCATCATTGATTCGGTGTTGGACTACGACCCCAAATCTGGGCGCACCAGCACCGAGTCGGCCGATCGGGTGATTGCGTTTGTACGCGAGAAAAATCTCAAGGTGCAGTGGATTTTAGAAACCCATGCCCATGCCGACCACCTCACAGCAGCACCCTATCTGAAGGCACAGCTGGGAGGCCGCACGGCGATTGGTCATCGCATCACCACCGTGCAGCACGTGTTCAAAGGCATCTTTCATCTGGAGGATGCGTTTGAAACGAATGGGCAGCAGTTCGACCATTTGCTGGCCGACAACGAAGCGTTTGCTATCGGTCACTTAACTGCGACGACCTTGTCGGTGCCTGGCCATACGCCAGCGTGTGTGGCTTACCAAATTGGCGATGCGGTCTTTGTGGGGGATACCTTGTTCATGCCCGACGTGGGGTCTGCACGTTGCGACTTTCCCGGTGGCGATGCTAAAACTTTGTATGCCTCGGTGAAAAAAATCCTCAGCCTACCTGATGCCACGCGTTTGTTCATGTGCCACGACTACCCACCTGACGACAGGCCGGTGTGCTTTGAATCCACTGTGGCGGATCAGCGGGCGCACAACATTCATTTGAACGATGGCATCGACGAGGCCAGCTTCATCCAGTTGCGCACAGCGCGCGACAAGACACTGGCTATGCCGGTGTTGATCTTGCCTTCGGTACAAATCAATATCCGTGCGGGTGAATTTCCGCCTGCCGAAGACAACGGTGTGTCCTACCTCAAGATTCCCCTGAACGCGCTGTGAGATTGGTTTAGATTTTTTGGTTATTAACAACCAAAAACTCTGTCGTTCCCTTTTGTCCCTACCGCGCTAAGAATCCATCCATCGCAATTTTTCGATGGATTCGTAGGAACAAAAAAATGATTAAACGCCAACATTTTCTCAAAACCCTTGCTGCTGGCGCCTTGCTGGCTTTGAGCGGCCTGGCTGCTGCACAGTCAGCGCCCGTGACCTTGCTCAACGTCTCGTACGACCCCACCCGCGAGTTGTATGTCGAGTTCAACCAAGCCTTCAGCAAGCACTGGAAAGCCAAAACCGGCCAAGACGTGACCATCAAGCAATCGCACGGTGGCTCTGGCAAACAAGCCCGCTCCATCATCGATGGCTTGGATGCTGACGTGGCCACTTTGGCCTTGGGGGGTGACACCGATGCGTTGCACGAGCATGGTGGCTTGATTCCCAAAGATTGGCAAAAGCGTTTGCCCCACAACAGCTCGCCCTACACCTCCACCATCATCTTGGTGGTGCGTGAGGGCAACCCCAAAGGCATCAAAGACTGGGACGACTTGGTCAAGCCCGGCATCAGCGTCATCACGCCCAACCCCAAAACCTCGGGCGGTGCACGTTGGAACTATTTGGCCGCTTGGGAATTTGCCAAGCGCAAATACGGCGGTGATGCCAAAGCCAAAGACTTCGTGAAGAAGCTCTACGAGAACGTGCCCGTGCTCGACACCGGTGCCCGTGGTTCCACCATCACCTTTGCGCAACGCAACCAGGGCGATGTGTTGATCGCTTGGGAAAACGAAGCCTATTTGTTGGAAAAAGAATTCGGCGCCAAGTTTGACGTGGTGGTGCCTTCGCTCTCCATCTTGGCTGAGCCTGCCGTGACGGTGGTTGACAAAAACGCCGACAAGAAAGGCACACGCGCCGTGGCGACAGCGTATTTGGAATACCTCTACAGCGACGAAGGCCAAGACATTGCGGGCAAAAACTTCTACCGCCCTATCTCACCGAAAGCACAAGCCAAGTACGCCAAGCAGTTTCCGAAACTCAACTTGGTCACCATCGACAAATCGTTTGGCGGCTGGAGCAAAGCCACCAAAGACCACTTTGCCGATGGCGCGAGCTTCGACCAAATTTATTTGAAGAAGTAAAGGTTCACGGGAGCGTGGCATCATCGCCACCTCCCGTTTTTTTATTTAGCTTTAGGAACCCTTCATGTCTCACCCCGTGCTCAACGACGCCACCCTGGATCAACTGTTCCTTCAAGCACGCACCGTGCACGCGTTCAAACCCACGCCCGTGACCGATGCCCAAATCCACCAGTTGTACGACTTGTTGAAGTGGGGC
>JACCDJ010805480.1_pt1 | contig 10483 bp, 8 predicted proteins | sample 7444481 | NCBI WGS metagenome assembly JACCDJ01 (sample SAMN15323435, study PRJNA562643) | freshwater metagenome | isolation source: river surface water | place: USA:Blue River Watershed | collected 2017-08-15 | reverse complement strand
GGTTTTAAAATAAAAGCTATCTTGTCATCTGCATGAAGCGAAGTATAAAGAGTTAAAACAATGAGTATGATCAGACCTCCCAAACGAGGAGTTTCAGCTAAATGGATTTTTTGGGTCGCCTTATAGATTTTTAAGTTTAATTTTTTATAGATTTTTTGATGCCAAAGAAACACGATAAGGCCATTTAAGGACAGCGCTAAGAGCAAGTAACGATAAAATGAATAATCTATCCATTGTGGGTAGTTAAAAACCATGCCTTATTTTAACCATAGAAGTCTCTTACATAAATCAATTTATTTGTCTTTTAATTTACAGAAAAGCTTTAACAGAATTGGATATATTGATTTAAACTTAAAGATTATCAAAAAACCACTCAAATCCCAAGGAAAAAATGTCGCTAAAAAAAATATTTTCTAATCTTGACATCATCATGCTGAGTCTTATGATCGTAAGCCTCCCCAGTGTCGAGGGACCTAAAAATATTTTTTTAGTGGGCTACCTTATTGCTCGATTGATCGTAGAGATTATTCAGTTTAGGAAAGGCATATGGCTATGGGGAAATTGGGATAGTATCTTTGCAATGATTGTATTTACTGCACTTTTAAGTACTGTATTTGCAGGCTTTTCGGGACTTGAAGAATGGAAAGGATATAAGGTTTTATTGACTGCGATCTTAACTGGTTGGTTTCTTAGTCGCAGTAATTACACAAGTAAGCAGTATCAACTTCTTTTTAAATTGATTATTTTAAGTACCCTCCTTCCACTTATCTATGGGCTTTATGAGTATCTTGTGATTCACTCAAGAAAAACCTTAGAAATCCATTCGGTGGGCCACGTCAATCACTCAGCTATTTATTTGGTAATGATATTTGGTGCTTCGCTCGCTTGGTGTTTAAGTCAATTTATTGCCAAAAAAGAGAAGGTGGCTTTTAATGGGCAAACTATCCTGCTCATCTTATTAAGTCACTTATTTTTTATTTCATTGATCATCGGGCAATCAAGAGGTGCTTTTGGAATTGCAGTCATCCTTGGTGTGATGCTTCTTTTTTTACTGGCTAAAAATAAGGCAATAACAATTTTAGGTGTCCTAAGTATAGGAAGTATCCTAATCCTCACGCTCGCCCTAAATACTTCAATAGTTCAAAAACAGAATAGAAACCAGGAGAATCATAATGTACTCGCTTTTCGGGATCGGGCATGGAATGTATCCCTTGAAGCTGCCCGCTTTAATCCAGCTTTAGGGATTGGGATGAGTAATTGGCACTTCATTACTCTTGATCAAATAAAAGCATCAGTAGAAAAAAGAGGTGAAAGATTTGATCCAGAAAATTACTACTTTGGGGGGCATGCACATAATCTTTACTTAACCGCACTTGTAGAAAGAGGTATTATAGGTTTAATGGTGACCTTATTTTTTATGATAGCTTGGATTCGTCAACTGATTAAAACTTTTCATTGGGCAAAAAAATCTAAGAATACATCTTATCTATGGGGCGGATCATTAAGTGCTTGGGTTGCAACTTTTGGTATTGGATTTGTGAATACAACTTTTCATCATGAGCATGCTATTCTTGCCTGTTTATTTTTAGGAATTTATTTAAGTTATGTTCGTCTTTTCGGAAAAAAACTTAACTAATTTTTTTATTCGTTATGAAAATTATTATCCTAAAACGTGACAAACTTGGAGATCTTCTTTTAACTACACCCACGCTTCAACTTTTAAAAGAATACTTTCCTTCATCAACAGTTGCAGTAATCGCACCCCAATCCTCAGCATGGATCTTAAAAGATAATCCGTTTGTTGATGAATTGTATAGCTATCCCAAACCCAAAACTTTCAATTTAAAAAGTCTTATTTCACTCTTTAAACAGCTCATCATATTTTTAAAAATTAGGCATGAGCATTTTGATGTTGCAATAGCGGCAGGGGGTGAATTTTCTCATCGCGCAGTAAAGCGATTACTATGGCTTAAAGCTAAAAGAACAATTTCATTTGTACCAAAAAATAAAATAATTAATGGGATTAGCGATCCGGTTGTTGAGACAAAGAATGGAGGAAAAGGATGTCATGAGGCATTAAGGATGATTGAACTTCTAAGGCCAATCATTCAATTAAAAAAAAATTTAAGTTTACCGCCACCTTATTTTCATCCTCCACAAGATTGGCTTAAAAAAGCAGAATCTTTTTTAACGAAACACGGGCTTCAAAAGAAAAAGTATATTGTTTTTGGGCTTGGGGCGAGACGAGAAAAAAAACAAGCTTCTCGAGAACAGATTATTGAAACCGCACTTTACGTTTATAAGAAATATCAAATGAAAACAATTTTAGTATGGACGCCTGGCTCAAAAAATAACAAAGACTACCCAGGCGATGATGAATTAGCCCATATTATTTTAAAAGGTGCACCCAAAGAAATCATTCCACTGAGGTTGCCACTAGATTTGACAATTGGTGTCAATCTGACGATTGGTGTGATCTGGTCAGCACGAAAATCAATATTCCCTGATAGTGGCTTGATGCATTTTGCAGCTGCAAGTCCTGGGGGGGTAATCGGACTTTTTGCAGAGACAAATATTTCACCTCACCCTGCACAATGGGGACCCCTAGGAATAAACTCAAGTTATATTGAAGCTAAAAAAACAATTAAAGAACTAGGGGCAACATTTTTACATCGGGAATTAAATCATTTGTGATGTAAACTGTAAAATACATAGTTACTATAGATAGTAATTCATTCTACTAAATTGATTAAAGACAATCACATTTTAATTCCAGTTATTTTATCTGGTGGTAATGGAAGTCGTTTGTGGCCAGTATCTCGCGAAGGTTATCCCAAACCATTTATTAAGCTATACGATGGCCAAACGTTGCTTGAAAAAACGTATCGGAGAATTGACTTATTGCCAAACGTAGCCAAAATAAATGGCAGGTCGTTTGCTTTAACAGTTACCAATCACCAATATTATTTCATTAGCAAAGATGAACTCGATAAAACAAATATTTCAAGTGTATTTTTATTAGAGCCAGAGAGGAGAAATACTGCACCTGCTATCACTATTGCAGCGATGTGGATAAAAAAAAATTATGGTAATGAGGCTTCTATGCTTATTTTACCGGCTGATCATCTTATTCAAAATGAATTAGAGTTTGTAGAGAGTATTAAAAATGCTCTTGTGCTAAATTGCCAGAACCCTTCTTATTTAGTTACTTTTGGAGTTAAACCAAAATCTGCTGACATAGGTTATGGCTATATTGAATCCGGAGAGCCTTTAGCAAAAGGGTTTGAAGTGGCTCATTTTTATGAAAAGCCAGATCTTCAAACTGCTCAAAAATTTATTTTATCCAAACGCTTTTACTGGAACTCAGGTATGTTCTGCTTTAAAGTAAATCAATTTTTAGATGAAATGAAAATCTACGCACCAGATTTGCTTCAGCATTCAGAGGCCGCATGGTCGGAATGCTCTATAGAAAAAGTAAAAGATCCTTCAAAAATTTATATTCCTGCAGCTTTTAAAAACTGTCCTAATATTTCTATTGATTTTGCTTTAATGGAAAAATCAAAAAATATTGCTGTGATTCCAGCAGATCTTAACTGGAGCGATATTGGTTCTTGGTTAAGTTTTGCAGAGCTTTCAAAACCTGATCAAAGTGGCAATAGTATTAGTGGTATCGGTTTAACCATTAACTCTAAAAATACGTTTATTCAAAGCGCTGAGCGTTTCACAGCGGCTGTAGGGGTTAATAATCTTATTATTATTGACACACATGATGCCCTTCTTGTGATCGATAAATCTCATACACAGGATGTAAAACTTATAACTTCACAACTAAAAAAAGATCAAAATGAAATATTCCACTCTCATAAGAATGTCCTAAGACCTTGGGGAAGTTTTACCATTTTACAAAGTGGCCCCCTATATAAAATAAAATATATTGAAATTAATCCCTTAAAATCATTGAGTCTTCAATCACATAAATTTAGAAGTGAGCACTGGGTAGTGATTGAAGGAGAGGGCGAGGTGTTTAATCAAGATAATACATTTAGAATTAAGAGCAATCAGTCTACTTTTATTCCTCAAGGCGTTGTTCATCGATTATCTAATCCGTTGCCAAATAAAATTTTAAAAATTGTCGAGGTTCAAAGTGGTTCATACCTTGGGGAGGATGATATTGAAAGACTTGATGATCAATTTGGCCGCCTTTAGATTGACTCTATTGGGATCAGGTATTGTGAAGGATTTTTTAATAAATGAGTTGCAATTACTGGGCTACTTAAATACATAGTTCTAAATTTTGGCATCTTGAATAACGTGTTATTTTTTTTCAACACGCTTGGACCGGTATATCGCAGGCTCCTTTGAGGTAGCCAGAACAGTCACCCACAGCAAGTGGAATGGCAATGCTAAAAACAAGCTGGCACTCAAGACCAGAATAAAATCAAGGAAGCGCTTCATATTTATTTTTATTAAATTGTAAAGATTTTATCCGGCAAAAGACATATTGCAATTAAAGTAATGTCAAAGTGAGTGCCGCGCAATATTTGGTTATGCTAGAATATTTTTTAGAAATCCTATACCGATATATAAATATGCTTGGACAGTTCATTTTTCACACATTTAATCATGCTAATCTAAGCTTAAAAGTTTTGCTTAGAAACACGGTAAGAAACGGCGTATTAAATGAACTTGGGTCTAATGCAAAGAATATGTATGTATCTCTAAAAGCTTACCATGCTGGGGTCTTAGTATTTAGTAAAAATGACTTTTGTACGATCAGTCCTGGTGGATCGATTGAGCTATCTGAAAGCAACTGTCCAATTCTTGCATATGATACGAGAGATTATGTGCTAGTTGCCCATTGTAAGCGCGATGAAGGTTCGCAATATTTTGCACAAGAACATCAAGTTACCTACTCAAGAAGAGGGGATTCAAGAACAACGTCCTTAGTTTATGACCAGGCACCAGTTTTAGAAACAAGACTCAAACCAATAGTTCTTCTTGCTCCTAAGGTATGGGTAAGTAAGGATGTAAATACACATATCAGCATTGCAAATGGTGACTATAGTTCTAATGATATATTTGAAACGCCATGGAAAATAGATCTGATTGCACAAAATGGGAAAATCATCCGAACATTAAAATTAAATTTAAAGCAAAAAGATTTGTATTTTCTTGATGTTAAAGCGATGTTGACCGAATACCTTGACCTCACAGACAAACTACAAATGATAACTGTCGTGGCAAAGGGGGAAAGTTCAGCATGCGCAATTCTGACCTTTTTACAAAACACAATAACAGGTGCTTTAGCATTAGAACACTCACTATCCCCGCATTACTACATGAATGGCGATTTTAATAAAGTGAGAAAAGAGGCTTTATTATTTGAAAAATGATTATTACTTATTTTTTGCCTAAGTTTTGCTAAAAAGCTTATGCTTAGAATTTCGATCTAAAAGCGGTGTATTCTTCTGATAGTAGTATATGGGAAATAGGGTAATTAAATAAAATGACAGCATTAGTACAAGCCGTGAAAAATATTTTGCGTCAATTTAAAAGAAAGTTGGAAGGTTCTTTGCCGCGAAATTTAAATGTAAGCTCACCGATTGTCCAGATTTACTTAGGCGGTGAGTATGAGACGAGATATTCATTAGTCAATTTCCCTTCCCTCCTCTCACCAATGACAGCATATACATGTATTTATGATATAGCTCTTTATAGTAAAAATGGTTCCTGTGTTGGTAAACGATCTATATCTCTAGAACCATTCCAATCTTATGAAGTGCGACCTTCTGAAATTTTTGGTGAAAATCTACCTGATTTGGGAATGCTTACCGCAAAAATACGTTCGGCATCGCCCTTAGTTTTTTCAGACAAACATCTTGGGAAAATTACACCACACATTTACGCGCTTTATTCTGATAAGGAAAGGCGCTCATTAGTATTAGTTCATCCGCAAACCACACTAGTTAATAAGGCCTCTAAAAATCAAGAATGGAGATCAGGCGTACTCCTAGACTCAAATAAAATAAAAAGAGTCATAGCCATTCAAATCAATCCAAGCAAGCAAAGCGCTAAAAGTACTTTGTTTCTTTATCGGGAGGGCGAAGAGCGTAAATGGTTAGGGGAGATGAATGGGGAAATTCTACCAATGGGCGCAAGGAAAATCGAATGGGACATAGCAAAAACTGGGATTTCAAAAGGAAATTTTTCAATAGGAGCTAACACATTATTATCACCAAATGCAAAGCCTATAATCCTAACCTACTTTGACAATGAAACATTTACCGGGATGCACGCTTAGTTTCAAATCAGCTTGCTCACATATTATTCAGATTCTATTTTGTGGATAAACTTTGCAAATTAAAAATAATTTTTGCTGATTAAGATTTTTTAACGACCTTATCTTTTAAGCCAACTCCAAAAGCTATAACATTTGAAAAAACTTCCTCGGCCTGACTTATCTCTAATAACCTAATTTGATGAAATATTTTATCCGTTTTCAAAACGTCCTCTTGGTCTGAATATGCAATGTAATCATAAGATAGAAAGTCAACCTCTTAAATCAGATGTAAGACATTCGACCCTGTGGAATAAAAATTGGTAAAGAGGCAACAATCTCAATCGTTCTTCACTCTAGGGCAAGCTAAATAAAAATTCTTCTCTGCCATAAATCAATTCGTCAATACTCACATATACAATAAAATCAAATTAACTTATCAAAAATTGAGGCTAATTGTTTTTTAATGTGCGTATGGCCATTTTAGGCTGCCAAACATTACAACAACTCGTGGGAACCTATCCCGGCTTGATTTAATATCATTTACAATATGCTTGTTCAAGGTCTAGAAATAATTTCCTGTAATCCCCTGCGACATCGCCAAAGGTTCTAACGGTATCGTCAGGCAACGAATACCACAATCCATTTTTTTCAATTGCAACATTTATTGAGTAAGTAATATCTTCAAGATGCAATGGATTGAAAAATGATACTCTTCCATTGTAGAATTCTCGGTGAGTAGGTATATCTGAACACAGAACATTTGTACCTATTTGAAGCGCCTCAGCAATTGGCAAATTATGCCCCTCAGACAAACTTGGGGAAAGTAAAAAAAGTGCATTTTTATACATGTCAAAAAGACTTGAATCTGACACAGCAGAATTTACAGAGAAAATAATTCCACTATCTTGCAATATTTTATACTCAGGAAGTCCGATGTCTCCTACTATATGCAAACCGATCCCTTGTTTTTTGCAAAAACTATTAGTTAATGCTTGAATAGCTCTTATGTTATTTTTGTGATTTTGATTATTAGTAACCATTAAGATGTATGGTTGCAGAGGATTTATATATTTTTTTGTATATCTTACAGACTCTTCTTTTTCAATCCAGTCAAAATTTGATGCAGACTTAATTACTACAATTTTATTTTCTTCTACACTGTAATACTCTAAAAAAGATTTCCTTGTAGTCTCTGACAAGGCGACTATTTTTAATGAATTATCTATAATTTTTTGGGTAACCATCATAAAGAAAGGTAATCGCCAGTCGTTTTTATAAATATATTCAATATTAATACAATCATGAATGGAAATAATATGATTGGGCATATTTAAAGGCCCTCTTAGGGATGGAGTCCAAAATAGGTCATGAATAGACCCTTGCCTACAAAGATCAAGAACTCTATCTAGTATTTTAGATTTGCTAGCCTCAACATATTTGATATCAGAGCTCCAATTTAGGTTTTTAACTATGCCAGAGCAGAAGCGCATTACCCCCTTAGATGATCTATTTACTGCCAATTGATTAATAACAAGACCCATCAGAATACTATGCTCCTACCAATGTTGTTATAAAATACGTCTTAATTAGGGGATTTAGTTAAACCAAAAATTACTGTTTAATTTATAAGTTTGCTTACCTTCTCGCACTCTTAAAAACTTTGCCGGGTTGCCACCCACTATTTCTGCAATACCAACAGATTTTGTTACTACTGAACCTGGATAAACAACACAACTTTTAGAAAGTTTTATATTAGGCATAATCAGAGCAGATGAAAATATACACACATAATCTTCAATGATTACGCCCCCCCCAATTACCTTGAAGGAGTCTGTATCAACATCGTGACCCTGAGTAAAAATTTTCACACCAGTAGCAATAGAAACATCTGACCCTATTTTTAATCCAGCCCTATTGTCTAGCAAACAATCTCTATTTATAAGAGTTCTTTCTCCAATAATACATCTTCCAAATGCCAAAAATCTGACACCAGAACAGAGTGTTGAGCCTTTACATAATTTAATACCCGCTAAACTACAAAGAAATCGCTTCCAAAACTCAAAGGGCATAATGTGTAATAATGTATTAAAGAGGCATAAAAAAATAAGGTGAGTTTGAATCAAAAAACGACGAATATAACCACCCGGCTTTGTCGAATAATATAATTTTCTAAAATTTTTCTGCATATCTAATGATAGTGTAATGTATTAGAAACATCTAAATTCCTTTTTTTTCATTCGATCATAGAAAAATATAATAATGTAAATTGAACTAAGCTCAAATAGAAAAAGAAATATCAATTCATTAAGTTTTAAATCTTGCGAGAAATCAGCTTTTTTGAACATCCACGAAATCAACAATGAAATAAAGAAAATAAAAATAGTATCATAAATAATTATTCCAAATTGATCCGTTGATCGATACTTAAAAAAACTAATGAAATATCTTAGAATTAGCATTGAGCCAACTAAGTTGCCCAGAAATAAAGCCAGAACACAACCAAAGAGTCCATAAATATTAATGAAATAAATCATGGAAATAAAAACAATAAAGGCCGACAGAATTTGCGAAGGTAAAATTTTACCAGCAGCGCCAACTGCAACCAACATAACGTTTGCAACACCAGCGTGTATCGCTACAATTAAATAACTAGCTGCTGCAATTGCCAGAAGAACTAACACACTATCGGATCTCCCAAGCCAGGCATTTAAAATACTTTCCATATTTATAAAGCTGACTGTTATAAGTGGCATAAGTATGGCACTTATGGAAAAAGTACTTTTATTATAAAGGGATCTTACAGCAGACTTTCCCCCTGTAGCATAAGTCCTTATAGTTGCTGGCTCAAGTGCGGAAAAAAGTACTGAAAGTACCATTCTAAGACCACCCCCAGGTTTGTTTGCAATATCATATCTAGCAACCTCTGAGAATGGTAGTTTTGCAACTATTAAAAATTTATCTAGCATGTTCATAAAAAAACCATTAATTGCACTCCCAAACAAAATGATAGAGTAGTTTGCCCACTCTTTTATTAATTTAAAATTAGGTTTTAGTGGTGATTTTAGTGCATGGACTGAAGAAACCAATATATAAAGATGAATAATGAGGGTGAGAAATTTTATTCCAACCGCGATCCAAAGAAAGTAATAAATACCAGCAGGTAGGGTTGATATATAAATACCAGCAGCTAATCGAGTGAGATGACCAAGAATATTAACAAGCTGTAAGGGCTTGTAGAGTTCAAAGGCTTGTAAAAAAGATGTAAAAGCAAAGCTAAAAAAAGACAAAAAAGTTAAAATTAATGAGGGGTACAGGATTTTCAATCCTTGCTGAGTTGATTGTATTTTGCTTAAAATGCCCCCCATATCAAAACTAATAAAAACCAAAACAAAAATAACTGAGAAGAAAGCTACTGCAAGAAAATAAAATAGGCTAAAAAACCATAACATTCTCAACTCATTTGAGGATCCTGAGTTTTTATAACGAGCAGCAAAGGTAACAGCAGCCCCAGTCATGCCGAGGTCAAATAAACTAATAATTCCATAACTAGATAACAATGAAAGTGTGACGAAAAGTCCATACTGATTCATGCCAAAATTTAGTATTAGTAGTCTAGTAACAATTACTGCTACAGAAAATGCAATGAAAGCCTCAAGAACATTCCATATTGTATTTATTTTTATATTCAATTATTTATTTTTTTGTAATAATGATAAAAAAAATGTACTGCAAGGCATGAAATCAATTTCAGATAGTAATTAATACCTAAAAAAGCTGAGATATCGGCATTGAATAAAAAAGTCATCCATGGATAAAAAACACAAAATAGCAAAATCACAAAGAACAATTGTCTATTTCTAATTTCATAGATTAATTTCAATAGAAAAAAACTGAATATAACTGAATAAATAACCATAGCTAAAATACATACGAGTATATATTTACTCAGAACTAAAAATACTGAAGGAAAAGCGCCACTCAGAATTGTCCCTGAATTTAAAATAAATGCAGACTTCGAAATTCCTAAAGTCGTATTCATCAAATATTTAATGGTGATATTATTATAATCAATGGCGTTAATAACAAAGTCCCGAAAACTAATTAAATTAACTTGAGAGTTAGATTTAATCCAGTAAGAATCTATCAGCCACGCAAACTGGCCTTGGTAACTAAGAATACGTTTACTTATAATATCTACGAATT
>JACCDJ010323586.1_pt1 | contig 10484 bp, 8 predicted proteins | sample 7444481 | NCBI WGS metagenome assembly JACCDJ01 (sample SAMN15323435, study PRJNA562643) | freshwater metagenome | isolation source: river surface water | place: USA:Blue River Watershed | collected 2017-08-15 | reverse complement strand
GTGTATGTTCGCGAAATCAAAGTTCATCCCATGACCAACAACAGCATCTTCCGACGCATCCGATTTATTTTTGAATTATCTGACGTCGCTATCACCGAAATTTTTCAATTGGCGGAAGTTTCCGTTTCCAAATCACAAGTAGTCAATTGGCTCCGAAAGGAAGAACATGAAGCCTACGAAGCCATCAGCGATGAGCATTTGGCTGCCTTTCTCAATGGATTTATTGTACATAAAAGAGGGAAAAAAGAAGGAGCCACACCGCCACCGGAAAAGAAATTGACCAACAATCAGATTTTTCGCAAAATGCGCATTGCATTGAATTTAAAAGAGGAGGATATTATTCAGATTTTGAGTCTAGTGAACATGAAGATGAGTGCCCATGAGATCAATGCATTTTTCCGCAACCCTTCACAGCGACAATATGTGCAATGCAATGATCAAGTATTGCGCAATTTTTTTCAGGGGTTGGAATTGAGGGAGAATAGAACGCGATAACTCCTTGGTCTTTGTGCCATCAAAGTTTTTATTTTTGACTATCTTTAAAATTCATAAACTTTAAGAAAATGAAAATAAGATTCATTCTGTTTGTAACGATGATTACGATGATTACGGCCTCATGCGATAGATGTAAAGATGATCCCGCTCCTGCTGAGCCGAAGCTCATCATCAAGATTACCACTGATCCCTCACAAGAGCGCTTGAACAATTTAGGTCAACCGTCTGTCATTCCCGCTGGTCACGCTGCCCAGAGTCCGGTTTGTAAAAAAATATCCGCACATTACCTTGAGTTTACACCTGATATGTACACCGCACTTGGCGCGGGAGAAGTGGTGTATCACGCACCTGAAACCACCGCAGGAGGCGCCAATGCCATCGATTTTTCTAAAGCCAAAGTCGTAGCCCCTGGGGAAGTGTTTTTTGAAATGCCTTTGAAAGATTTTTCACCCGGCACCTATGAATGGGTGCGTGCCTCTTTGTTGTATCAAAACGGGGATGTCCAGTTCACCGCCTCCGGCTTGGATTTGGTAGGCAGATTAGCCTGTTTTGTTGGTTTCAATACTTATATCTCTAACTACACCATTAACACCCAAAGCGTTACTGTGAATGACGACCAATTGCAAGGTTATTGGGGCTTTGAAACAACAGTGTTGGGAATTCCCTATGTCACCAGCGGACAAGCTCCAGCGGGAGCGGTGACGGTACCCAATCCTTTGTTTGCCACCTCCCCTATTCCACAAGGCAGCTGCGTAGTGACAGGCAGTTTTGCGCAACCCTTGGTCATTACAGGGAATGAAACACAAGATGTAGTGGTCACTTTATCCCTTTCCACCAATCAAAGTTTTGAGTGGGTGGATAGCAATGCCAATGGCAAATGGGAACCTCAATCCAATGAACAAGTGGTGGACATGGGATTCAGGGGGTTAATTCCTTACTGGGAGTAATGCACTGTGTTTTCTCACAGGACAAAAAGGCTTTAATCAATCACCAATTCAATTCGATCCTTTAAGACGACTACTCCGCACGGCATAAGGGTTTGTACTTCTCGGATAACCAACCGATCTCCGGTAACCAATTTCTCCAGCGCTTTGATGGCAGAACCACTGAATTGATCTCCATCACATCGAAAGGTTTGGGTTTTTCTATCGTGGGTAACATCCACTTCAAAGGCAAAGCATTCAAAGGATAAACCCTCTACTAAGGATGAAGGATCCATCCTCAAAAAAACACCACTATTCAAACCACCATACATCTGTCCTCTACTAATCCTTACGTCGTCCTTGTCTTTTCCTTGGTACATCACTTCTGGTAAATCTAGTGAGATTGGACGAAAAGATCGTATTGCTGTTCTAGGTTCCCCATTGAGATCGACATACTCCAGTCCCACCTCCACTTGAAGAGCATCACAATCAGGTTTGACCAGGACATACCCACTGTCCTGCATGTACTTCCATTCATCCATATAGCCCGCTGTGTCAAACATCACCTCATAAAGATTTTGGCTGTATTCAACAATACCCCCATTGATCCAAATGCGTTTCAATTTTCCCTCCACCGCCAGGCCCATTTTATTGGTGATCCCTTTCCACATCACATTGCTTTTTTCATTATACACATGCACTCTTTGGCTCCATCCACAGAGGGCAGTTGTGACAAGGAATAGGAGCAACAACCATTTAACTTTTCTGTTTCTCATTTTGGTAAATATTTAAGGTTAATCTTCTCTTAATACTAATCGAGCAGGAGACAAGGCATTGGCCTTTTCATCCACCTCCATCCGAATAGCGGGTACTCGACCATCAATGGTAAGGTGTGTGAACTCAAAATAAGCAATCAACTTACCTCCTTGCTTACTTATGGTGTATCGCATCGGTTGATTGTGATAGTCATTGCGCATGTAGTCCCAATTTGGATGTCCAGCTTGGCGTTGGCTGATGTTTTTCATCAAGACCGGTTTTCCATCAAGCCAATCACGGAATAAGGAATAGGCATGAGAAACGCACCCATCTGTATTGGAATAATCGGTTAATTTTTGAAAGGCCTTGTTTTTTTGAGCCGATGGATAGGCCTTTACCATCCACTCAAAATCATCATTGATCAGTGTATATTCGGCTATCGTTGCCACCATAGGAAGGACAATCCAGTTCACTCCTTTTTGCAAGTGATAGGCACGGTACAACTTTCCCTTTTGAGATTCACGCTGATAGACCGTAGATCCAATCGTAAATGTACAAGAATGCATATGATGAGGGGCCCTTAATGAGTCAATGTGCAAATACACATCCACTGGCTCCTGAGCATAAAGGCAAACTTTTAAAACACTATCTGACGCCTCTGCTGTCACCTCATTCTTGCCTAGATAGATAACTTTCATATTGTATTGTTTGACCACTGGACAACGACTTAAATCACTGTAATGCATCGGAGCAAAAGGATTGGCCTTTTCCACATGACCATCTGGAACATGCTCGTATTGGTAAGCCGCCAATGGAATTAAAAAATGCGCTCTGGGCATTTTACGATTGTACCAAGTAGGGTCTACCGCCTTCCATTGCCCATCCACTTTAACATAATTCCAGGCATGATAGCTATCTCGCCCAACCGGTGTCTTTCCATCCTGGGTATCGATTGGATATCCCGCAATATCGATACAAGGGATGCCGATGCTTTCACAAAACACATTGAGTAATCGCGCGTAATCCAGACACAATCCATATCTAAGTGTGTACATCACCTCGGGACTATTGTCAGGATTATCTTTACGAGATCCTGCCAAATCATATTTCAACTGCTCATCCATCCAATTGCATATAGCACGCAATTGAGCAGAATCTGAGCTGATCTTACCAAATAAAATTTTTCCAGCAGCAAAAGACGATGGATACAATTTATTCCACTGCAATCGTTGAAGTTTTTCCTTTTGATAACTCTGATCACACCATTGCTGCGCAGCATATTCCGCTTGACCTAACCTCTTCATTACTTCAAAAGCATCCTTTTGAATTGCTGCTTCTTGGTTCCACACATCGGCCAATGGTGCTTTTCCTATTTCTTGAACAGAATAAAAAAAATACTCCCTTGCCGGATTTTCATAAGCCTCCATTATTTGTGGTAGCAAAAATTGATTTGATTGATCGCTAGCGATTTGAAATAATTTCCGATTAGCTCCCATATTGTACAATCCATCCGCTTGGACATAAAGAGGGAAAGAAATAAATTGAGTCCAATTCAGACGATCCGCAAAGAACTTTAAAGTTGCCGTGATTGGATTGCGTTTCCAGTGGCCTTTGATGGCTGCCATTTGAGCGCCATTATCTTCAAACCAATAAAAACTTCCAGTCGGATGTATGTACAGGTAGTAGAGATGATGAGCAGAGGAACGCTCGAACAGCATCCCTTGTTGCCAATTTTTTGGATTGGCATTGAAACCAAAACTGAGGTGGGCCCACAAAGACAACCCTACTAATGCCATTACACTTTTCATACTCTGAAGTTTTAAGGTTCAACTAAAATTCAAGAGTAGATTTATACCATTGCCTGTCTGGATTAAGTGCGGTTTATTGGGTCTCTACCCATTTCAACTAAAGAAATCGAAAATTATTGTGGAAAAAATAAAAGCATGGCTAACTTCAAGGCAAATCGAGTTTCTCCATTTAGAAATCCAAGTATTAAATCCAATGATTAAGACTCAAAATAACGAATAATCGCTTCTCTCATCAAACGATCTTGCTCAGCGGGATTGAGCAAAGGAAGATCCTCCTGCTTTTCAAAATGCGGCCAACCTTGCTCATCTCGTCCCATAAACTTATAATAACCCATTGGAGCCAACAAAGAACAAATCCCGATATGCATGATTTCCACCTTTTGGTCCTTTTTGAAGTTTTGATCAAATAACTGCAACTCCTGTAAACCCACTAAAAATATTATCGCCGTGATATCCGGCTGTCCCATATCAAATCGCTCTTGGATCCTTCTTAATGTATCCAACCACTCTCTTTCAAACTGATAATCCATGACGCAAAGGTGGTAAAAATTTCGCGGTAGTTCTTTTTTATTTATATTCGTGGCTAAATCAAAAAACCATGGGTGTAAGAAAATACTCTCTCATTATCGCCGCTTGCTTTTTGTCCATTGCCCTATGGGCACAAAAAAAAGACTTTTTGAATGAGGAATTGGAAAAACAACAAGAAGAAATTGGAGCCGCTTATGTTCGATTAAGCGAATTCAAAGATGGGGTATACGATGTTACCATCAACTACATCGGGGGACAATTATTCATGACAGGGCAATATGCAGATGATAAATTTAAAATTGCTCATGGACATTTTGCCTACTACACTATGGAAGGGGTAAAAGAATCAGAAGGTGATTATTTCAAAGGTGTAAAAGTAGGTACATGGAAAAGGTGGGACGAAAGCGGAGCCCCCTTGCCCGATAGAAATTATAAAGAGGCGCCAAAAGAAGATCCTTCCACCCGGAAGGAAGATTCCAACAAGTCCACACAAGCCGCTAGTTTTCCAGATTTTGCTAACTATGTGAACCAACATTTAAAATATCCTGACAAAGCCGTACAAGCCGGCACGAAAGGAATTGTTTATGTAGCTTTCACAGTGGATGCAACAGGGGCTGTAAAAAATGCCAAAGTCAGCAAGGGAGTTAGTGCAGAATTGGATGCCGCTGCTATGCAAATGATTGTGGGAATGCCGAAGTGGACACCCGCGCAAAGAAATGGAACCGCCATCGACTCCGATGTACTGGTCCCTATTTCATTTGAATAACTCACTTTTTACATGAAGATCATTTACTCGTACCTGGGTCAATTTATCCAGCCCCTCCCCCCTGTTGAAACCGGAGCCGCACTTCTTACTTCCTGTGGTTTGGAAGTAGAACACATTGAATCCGTTGAATCGATTCAAGGAGGTCTCAAAAATGTGGTAACCGGAGAAGTACTGTCCGTAGAGCCCCATCCAGATGCAGATCGATTAAGAGTCACCACAGTGAAGGTATCGGCTGAGGCCGAAGCTTTGCAAATTGTCTGCGGAGCCCCCAACGTTGCCGCTGGGCAAAAAGTTATTGTGGCCTTGACAGGGGCTATTTTATATCCTCAGGGAAGCGAAGAACCTTTGAAAATAAAAAAGAGTAAAATTCGCGGTGTCGAGAGCAATGGGATGATTTGCGCAGAAGACGAGTTGGGTATAGGACATTCTCATGATGGAATATTGATATTGCCATCAGAAACAATGGTGGGAATCAATGCTGCTGAGTATTTTCAACTCACCTCACTGGAGGTGGTGGAAATTGGCCTCACCCCTAATCGGACAGATGCTATGTCCCATTGGGGAGTGGCCAGAGAATTGAGTGCCGTGATGCAGCAGCGCGGCATGGAACATGAATGGAAAGATCCATTCAGCTTCCCAAATCCTGCTTATCCGTCCCTCTCCCTTCCTGTTGAGGTTGGAGAGGAGACAAAATGTACCCATTATTCCATCACTCAAATAAACATAGACTCCGCCGCTGAAACGCCTAATTGGTTGAAGAAAAACCTCTCCGCCATTGGCCTAAAATCCATACATCCGGTTGTAGATATCAGCAATTGGGTGCAACATGAATTGGGACAACCCACACATGCCTTTGATACAAAAGCCATACACGGAAAAATCACGGTGCGTGCTGCAAAAACCAATGAGCCCCTGACAACGCTCGATGGAGTGAGTAGAAAATGCAGTGATCAAGACGTTGTCATTGGAGACAACCAAAACGCATTATGCTTAGCTGGGGTAATGGGTGGCCAAGACAGTGGGGTCACCTCCAATACGGAGAGTATTTATTTGGAATGCGCCCTTTTCGATGCCGTTCGTGTTAGAAAAAGCGCCAAATTCCACGGGATTCACTCTGACTCGTCCTTCCGTTTTGAGCGAGGGGTAGATCCTGAAATGACGGAAAAAGCACATGCTCGCATAGTGAATTTGATACAAGAAATGGCAGGAGGAAAAGTGGTGGGCCGCTCAGTAATAGAATCAAAACCTTTTGTTCGAACCGAAGTTTCTTTTAGACCTTGGAAAGCACATTTGATTTTGGGCAAAGAAATTCCATTGGAAGAAATGAAGGGTATTTTGCAGTCTTTGGATTTTGAAGTGGATAGTCGAAACTCAGCGGAATGGAAGGTGCGTGTACCAGGTTGCCGAGCAGATGTAACGAGAGAAATTGATATTGTGGAAGAAATTCTGCGCATTTATAGCTTTGATGAAATTGCTCCTTCTTCACAGTTTCAATTCTCATGGAACGCCCAGTCATATTCCCATTTTCACATTCAGCATAAAATAAGTCAAACCTTGGTAGCGCAAGGTTGTCATGAAATACAATCACTATCCCTGACCAAAGAAAACTATGTCGCAGAGGATACAACAGCAGTAAAAATTTTAAATCCGCTGAGCGCGGACTTGGGTGCAATGCGCACCACGCTGGTGCACGGCGGATTGGAAGCCATTTCTTTCAATATAAAGAGAAAGCAAAACCAACTTCGCCTATTTGAAATGGGAAAGGTGTACAAAAAGTCGGAGGAAGGATTTCATGAAGAGTGGATGTTGGGCATTTGGCTGACAGGTCCCAGAGAAAGTGAAAATTCCCATAACCCTTCCAGAGAAACTGATTTCCGTGACCTCAGAAATGTGCTAGAGCAATTGGCACAGATGGCCGGTATTTCTTTACTCGCTGGCGAGCGCATTGAGCAACCCTATTTTTCTGAGTGCATTCAATATCCTTTCAAGAAAGGTGGATTCCAATTGGGTTATGTTCAACCTTCATTACTGCAACAGCATGACATTGCGCAACCTGTATTGTACTTGCAATTGCCATTAACCCCTTTTATGCAGTTGGTAAATCGACATCAGCCGGGAAGCCCTAAGTTGTATAAATTTCCATCCGTAAGAAGGGATTTATCCATGTTGATCGACAATGGCATCCTCTTTCAAGACATTGAAAAGATTGCTCTTCAAGCAGAGAAAAAATCGTTGAAAGAAGTATTCTTATTTGATGTTTACCAAGGAGATAAATTGCCTGCAGGTAAGAAATCTTATGCGGTAGGATTTGTTCTGAGAGATGATAACGCCACTATGACCGATCAACAAATCGATCAATGCATGCAACGCATCATACAAAACTTGAATCAACACTTAGGGGTAGCATTACGGGGTTGAGGGGAAAGAGATTCTCTATCGCCAAAATGATATGCACAAACATCCTATTTCACCCTCTCCAGAAGAGGTGGCGAGTGAGCTAAGAAAAATTGCTCGCATCAATCACGACCTCGTCATCAGGGTGGTGACCGTTTTGAATATTCTTTTTTCTATCAGTGATTATTTTACTGCCCCTGCTCTCTGGCTCCATTTTCTGCTCGTCCGGATTACCATCACTTTGATATTCTTCTTGGTTTATTTCTTCCAAGATCGGTTATCTATGCACCCTCAATGGACATTGTACATTGCCTATTGGGGTTGCATTATCGAAAACGCCTACATGTATAATGTTATTGATGCGATTACCCTGCAAAAATTCACCTTTGCCTTCATCGCCACTTACATTGGTGCGGGAATGTTTGCTGTTTGGAACTATAAACTATCCACTTGGGCTATTGTATTCAGTATAGTTCTCAATGCCCTGCTTTTCTCTGTGCTGAGTCCCCTTACCATTGAAGAATACCTCGCCAATGGTGCATTTTTAACTTTAATGGTCAGTATATTTTCCATTGTGCTCATTCACTCCCGGGTGAGTAATATGATCAGAGAAATCCAATATCGCCTTCAACTTGCTCAGGCCAATGAAGCAATAGCCAGTCAAAATAAAAACATTGTAGACAGCATCACCTACGCCAAACGAATTCAAGATGCGATGCTGCCCGATGAAGCGAATGCTTCTTGGTTCAACAACAAAGGATTTATTTTTTTTAAGCCAAAAGATATTGTAAGTGGTGATTTCTTTTGGTTTAAACCCTCCCAACACAACAATGAAAATATTTACCAACTGGCCGTAGGAGATTGCACAGGGCATGGGGTCCCTGGTGCGCTGATGAGTATTTTGGCCATATCTTCCTTGGATGAAATTAATGCTAGTGATGCCATTCAACCACCTCATTTGATATTAAATAGACTAAAAACAAAAATCACCGATTCACTCAAACAAAGAGGAGAGATTGGAGAGCAGAAAGATGGATTGGACCTGGCGTTGATTCATCTACATACGGATTCACTACAACTTGAATTTGCAGGCGCTCAATTATCGGCTATCCTGATCAGAGCCGGAGAGATCATGGAAATAAAAGGAGATCGCATGCCCATTGGCATCCATTGGGGAGAGCAATCTTCATTTACCTTACAGCAAAGAGATGTACAAACTGGAGATTGGATTTATCTTTTTTCCGATGGATTTCAAGATCAAATTGGCGGAAAAGAAGCAAAAAAATACCTTTCAAAACGATTCCGAAACTTTTTGATTTCCATTCATGCATTCTCCGCAATCCAACAAAGAGAGGCCATCGAGAATGAATTTCGTTCATGGAAAAATGAACAAGATCAAACCGATGATGTCTTAATTCTAGGATTTAAAATTTAAAAAATTCTTACAAAAAATTGGTAGCAATCAGCAGCTCGAGTGGCTTCCACGGCAACTCAAATTGCGTTCCGATGGTTTCATTGGTCACTGTCCCATTGTACATGTACACCCCGGCCCGAATGCCTTTGTTCACTCCCACCAAATTAGCAATCCCCCCCTCATCCCCCATTTCCATGAGTGTGGGTGCAAAGATATTACTCAAGGCATAGGAAGCCGTTCTCGAGACGCGTGCTGCAATGTTGGGAACACAATAGTGAATCACCCCATGTTCTTGAAACACGGGATTATCATGATTGGTAACGCGCGAAGTTTCAAAACAACCCCCTTGGTCGATACTCACATCCACCACCACTGAACCAAATTTCATATTGCTAATCATGTCTTCCGTGACAATCATAGGCGTGCGACCTTTGGTGGTGTGTATGGCTCCGATCACCACATCTGCAGATTCAATGGCATTGCGCAATTCACTCGGTAAAATGGTGGAAGACCAAATGCGCGTTCCCAAATCGTTCTGCAGTCTTCTTAATCGATAAATATCGTTATCAAACAACTTCACAGACGCACCCATTCCTATGGCCGCTCGTGTGGCGAACTCGCCCACAGTTCCCGCTCCCAAAATCACCACCTCCGTTGGACGAACTCCGGAAATTCCACCAAACATTAATCCCTGGCCCCCGTTGATATGAGAAAGATACTCTGTCGCAATTTGCACCGAAGTATAACCCGCAATTTCGCCCATGGCTCTGACGATAGGAAAAATACCCGCGTCGTCCTGAATATAATCCCAGGCAATAGCCGTTATTTTTTTTACAGACAACGCCTTGAATAATTCCTCTTTTTGAGCACTTAGCTGCAAGGCAGATATCAAAGTTTGCTTGCCTGGCATCATTTCTATTTCTTCTTGGCTCGGAGGAGCCACTTTCAAAATGATATCCGATTTAAAAACAGCCTCCTTGTCATACACAATGCTCGCCCCTGCCTCACTGTAATCATGATCTGAAAATTTAGACTCCCTTCCAGCATTGGTCTCCACAATCACTTCATGGCCATTATTGACCAATAATCCTACGCTTTCCGGCACCAAGGCCACCCTCCTTTCCTGGAAACTCGTTTCTCTAGGAATTCCTATGGTAAGATGAAACTTCTTTTTAGCCACTTCTAGCATCTCCTCTTTGGGAGAAAGCGCCGCTTCTTTGGCCAATGCAGAGACGGTTGATTTCCTAATGTCCATATTGCAGTTTGATGTTCTAAATATACAATTAAAATACGGATTGGAAAAGGTCAGTTGGAAATTCACTCATTTTGATTATTTTCGCAACAACAATTTTACGCGATATGGCTAATCAACATGCAACAGAGAAAGCAAACCTTTTGTG
>JACCDJ010954993.1_pt1 | contig 10485 bp, 9 predicted proteins | sample 7444481 | NCBI WGS metagenome assembly JACCDJ01 (sample SAMN15323435, study PRJNA562643) | freshwater metagenome | isolation source: river surface water | place: USA:Blue River Watershed | collected 2017-08-15 | reverse complement strand
TCTTGAATAGTGACTTGTAGCTGCATGTTGCGCTGACACAGTTTTTCAAGTTCAGTCGCTGTCGTAGCAGCGATGTGTATTACTTGTAAATTCTTAGCACGGGCAAGTTTGCTTTCAATCGCCTTCCACCATATCGAAGCGCTGTTACTGTACGTGTAAATCAGTACCTGATTAGCACGGCCACAGGCTTTCAAGACGCGACGTTCTTCAGGTTGTCCAACTTCGATCCAACTTTCTATCGCACCAGTTAAATCTTTTTGCCAGAGATCAGGCTCTTCGGTATCAGAAATACCTTTACCGAATTCCAGCTGCTCATTTGCGTGAAGTGCAAATACGGCCACCCTCACCATCATTCGCTGCACCGTTTCAGACGGATGACAGGCTATCGCCAATGTGTGCTCGGCGTAATAGTGCCTGTCCATATCTGCGATCTGGAGTGCGGCTTTATAAATGGTTGATTTGAGTGCCATAGCGGTAGACGGTATTTAAGACAAGGGCCAGCGTTAAATCATCAGCTCAAATGTGAGCCTAAGCGCCGGATTCTACAGGCATCAATTAACGAGTCCCGCAATGCCAAAAGTGCAATAGAGAAAAAACCACTTGATAATGAGAATGATTCGCATTAAGATTCATTCAAATTTATTTGGAAAACACCATGAACTACTCATCTCTGCCTAGCAAATCAAACAAACAAACTATTGCTATCAACCACTTACCGAAACTTGCACCACTCTCCTTAGCTGTACTTACCTTGTTTTCGACATCGGTATCAGCTGAAGAATCCACAGAAAAAACCTTGCCTCGCATCGAAGTCGTTGGTCAAGGCGTCGAGTCCATCAGTCGATTGCCTGGTTCGGTCACCTTAGTGACCAACGAAACCATTTTGGTGAACCAGCCTTTGTCGACACAAGACGCGATAAAAAACGTACCGGGTGTCGTTGTGCGCGAAGAGGAAGGCTATGGTTTTATTCCGAACATCGGTATGCGCGGGCTTGATCCTAACCGCAGCCAAAAGTTATTGGTGCTTGAAGATGGTGTACCTATTGCCCCTAGCCTGTTTATTTCCAATGAGTCGTATTACAGCCCACGTATTGAGCGCATGGAGGGCATCGAAATACTTAAAGGTGCCGCTGGTCTGCGCTATGGTCCGACCACCATCGGTGGCGTCATTAACTACCAGACTAAACAGCCGGAAAACGGTGTGCGTGTAACCACCCAAGGCGGCTCGCACGGCTATGGGTTAGTAGGACTGGATGCAGGTGGTCGAACCACAGATGGCAAGGCTATCGGTGGAATCAGCATGATCACCTCGCAAGGCGACGGATTTCGGCAGAATGGTTTCAAGATGGCGGACGTCGTCGTCAAGGGTGGCATGGTCATCGACGAGCGACAATGGCTAGGTGCAAAACTCACCTATTACACCAACGATATAAACACATCGTATGTAGGTCTGCGTAAAAATGAATATCGCGACACCCCAACTAAAAACCCAGCAAAAAACGATTTCTTTTTAAGTGATCGCCTCTCGTTTGATATCAACCACGAAATTGAATTAAACAGCGCGACACGATTGAAAACGCTCACATACTGGAGCGAGTTACAGCGTGATTATTGGCGTCGTCCGGTGCTAGCCCGCAGTGCTAATGGCACCACCTTTGTTGCCTGTGGTGGTAGCTCAGCCTGCATGGTCGGTGCGAAGCGAACATTCGAGATGATGGGTGTCGATTCACGACTTGAACTCAATCACGATAGTTTTGGAATAAAAAACGAAACTGAGATCGGTATCCGACTCCATACTGAATCGCGTCTGAATAAAACTGTCTCCTCCTTCACCAATGAAAATGCGCGCAGTGGCACATTGACTGCAAACCAAGATTCAAGCGCCAACAGCCTCGCGCTCTATGGTCAGAATCGTTTTATTATCAATGAGCGAATCGCCATCACACCTGGTCTAAGGATTGAAACCTATACACAAAAAGACCTCAATCGACTCAATGATGTGAGCGGTAAAGCCAGCAATACAGAATTCGTCCCTGGTATAGGCGCAACTTGGCAAGTCAGCCCGCAAGCTCAAATTTATGCAGGCGCTCACCGCGGATTTTCTCCTGCAATGATGGCCGCTTCGATTGTCGGTGGCGTCGATCAACGACTAGGTGCAGAACGTTCGACCAATCTGGAAATGGGTGTGCGCGGCACCGTTGATCAATTGCGTTATGAAGTAACGGCATTTCAAATGGACTTTGCTAATCAGATCGTGAATGCCTCAACTTCTGCCAATGTCACTCAATCGAATGCCGGTAAAACGCTGCATCAGGGAATTGAAGGTTTGCTTGGCATTGATTTGGGAAAGGGCTGGGGAGCTGAGACCAATATGACCTATCTGCCCGTGGCTGAATATCGCAGTGACAGGCTCGGCAGCAGTGCGACGGTGAATGGCAACCGATTACCTTATGCACCGGAACTCATCGCCAATGTGGCATTAACCTATAAATTTGAAGAACTAACGACTAGACTCTCGGCTACCCATGTGTCGTCTCAATTCGTCGATGCCGCCAACACGGTGGCAGCAAGTGATGATGGCCGTAAAGGTGTTATTCCAGCCTACACAACCTTTAACATTAATACACGCTACGCATTGAGCAAACAAACCAGTGTGTTTGCAACGGTGCGCAACTTAACTGATAAAAATTACATCGCAAGCCGTCATCCCGATGGAATTTTCCCAGGCGCCGAGCGCAACTTTCAAGTGGGTATCAGCCATAAGTTTTAACACTCACTATGACTATCGTAGTCGCAATCGATTTATGACAGAAAAAGCCTCTGTCAATCCGCATACCGTGGTGTATGCGGTCGGGGCTTAGTCTGAATGCCACCCACATAAATTCATCACCCTGCTCTGCGAGCAGACCATCAGAGGTCAGTGCAGGACAAGGGATAACTGACGGCCAAATCATAGATAATGGACATCCCATAATAAGAAGTGCGATGTTGCCATGCTCAATCCCTTACCGCTGCATTCGCACATCCGATCGCGTTATCTACCCGACATCAACGGCTTGCAAATGCATGTGCTCGAAGCCGGCCATGAGACATCCGGACGACCGAGCTTATTGCTCTTGCATGGATTTCCAGAAATAGCCTACAGCTGGCGCAAGTTGATCGTGCCCTTATCCGAGGCAGGTTTTCACGTGATTGCACCTGACCTGAGAGGTTGCGGTCGCACGTCGGGCTGGCAGGCTGATGCATTAGATGATCCGAGCGAGTTTAATTTTCTTAACCTAACACGCGATCTGCTTGCTCTCTTAGCGGCACTCGGTAAAAAACATGTCGATGCGGTGATTGGTCATGATTTCGGTGCACCGCTAGCAGCTATCGCTGCGCTAAGCAGACCCGATACCTTTAAATCGGTCGTGATGATGAGTGCGCCGTTCGCTGGCGCACCCACATGGCAGTGTAGAGTTAACGACACAGCACCTGCTGACGGCTTTGATTTATTGCTGCATGCAGTGGATGAACTAACTAAGCTCAATCCACCAAGGCAGCACTATCACTGGTACTACTCTACCCCGCAGGCTAACCACGACATGCATCATCCGCCCCAAGGCCTGCATGCTTTCTTGCGCGCTTACTATCACATGAAGAGTGCCGACTGGCCTTTGAATCGCCCTCATCCATTAGATGAATTAAGTGCACAAGCGCTAGCACTGCTGCCGCATTATTACGTGATGGAACACGGAAAAAATATGCCCGAGAGCGTCGCCTCTGACATGCCTGATGCCGATGCCATCGCTCAGTGTGACTGGTTACCCGATGATGAACTCGCTGTTTATTGTGCTGAATACGCACGCACAGGTTTTCAAGGAGGGCTGCAGTGGTATCGCTGCCTCACCAGTCGAGCGCAAATCGATTCATTACGTTTACTAGGTGGATTAACCATTGATGTACCGTCGTGTTTCATCGCCGGCGCAAGTGATTGGGGTGTACATCAAATCCCGGGAGCGTTCGATAAGATGCAACAGCACGCCTGTACGCGCATGCTAGGTTGCCATCTGATTCCCGGAGCAGGCCATTGGGTGCAACAAGAACAGCCCGAAGCCGTGTTACATCACTTGTTTGATTTTTTTGCACAAGCGGGGATACCATTCATCAATTAACGATGGCTAGTCATACGTCACGTACCTAGCACTTGTCGACTTGGCCAATATTCGCGCTCGCTACTTTTTTTGTAGTGCGAATTCGTAATCCAAACTCCAATAAGGTATTTTCATATCGCGACCATCGGGTGCCTTACCGATTTCATGCGCTTGAAATTTACCTACCAATGAAGGTCTGACACCGAACACCACATCCGAATCCAAATAACGATCGCCCTCGCGGAAAATATGGGTGACGAGTGGCTGATACCCATCAGACTTCACCATAAAGTGAATGTGCGCAGGCCGCCAAGGATGACGTCCCGTGTTGAGCAACATCTGACCAACAGGGCCGTCAGTCGGTACGGGATACGCTTCTGGTAATACCGTCCAAAACGAAAAATTTCCATGCGAGTCCGTGTGTATCAAACCACGTGCACGCCGCTGACTTTTAAGCTCACCTCGTTGCACGTCATATAAGCCTTCTGAATCGGCCTGCCAAACATCTACTACAGCATTAGCCAACGGCTTCCCATCAGTTGTTACGACGCGGCCGGTAACGTGCAAAGGTTCGCCGGGTGCACCATTAGTAATATCCGCACCATTTTGTATGGCCGGAGCATCATGCGTATGAAAAGGCCCCAAGACAGTCGCTTCGGTTGCACCCTGCTGAGTACCGTCATGCATAGCCACTAACAGCATGGATAAACCTAGTGTGTCAGATAACAGAATGAATTCTTGTCTTACATCGTCACATTGATGACCCGTTGCTGTCAAAAATTGTATGCCTGCCATCCACTCATCTTCAGTCAACTGCGTTTCTTCGGCAAACGCATGCAAATGCTTGACCAGCGATTGCATAATCAACTTCAGTCGTGGATTGTCGGCACCATTAAAACTATTAATCGCAGCCTGTGTAATTGCTTCATGCGAGAATTTCATTTAATTCCTTGGCTTTAAAAATCGATGCGTTGGAAACAGAGATAGCCCATACCGACGATGTACGGCACCCCACAAACCATCACGGAAAAACAAGGTGACGAGAATAGCAATCAGACCTAATCCTATTAGATACCACGTCCCATAATCACTAAAAAATTTATTCAGAAACCAAAACAGCAGCGCACCAATGATAGGGCCCTCTATCCGCCCTAACCCACCAATCACCACCATGAAAATTGCAAAGGCAGTCCAGTTGACTGAGAAGGCTGCATCAGGCGAGATTCGCAAGTTACTAACGAAATACAAAGCCCCTGCTAAGCCAGTTCCGCCGGCAGCAATTAAGTAAACAGCCAACTTCAATCGCTGCACATCAATACCTTGTGACGCTGCTGCATTTTCATTATCACGAATGGCGAGCAACGCCAGTCCACGCTTTGATCGTAAAAATAAATAGATGCCGGCGATAGAAATGATGATGCATGCTAACGCAATCCAATAGGTAGTACTTTCTCGTGTCGCTTTCTCAATATCGCGCAATGCAGTCAGCGAGGTACCTGAACCGCCTCCGACCCAATGTAAATTCGCGAACGACAAACGAAAAACTTCAGCAATGACCCATGACCCAATAGCGAAATACCCCCCTTGCAGCCTAAATGCCAGCAACGAAACCGGCCACGCAATCAGTGTAGTGAGCATCGCCGCTAAGGGAATGGCAAGAAACGGATTCACACCGGCCTCATTGCCTAATATGAGCATGGTGTATCCACCAAAGCCAAAAAAAGCTTGCTGACCTATGCTGACCATTCCACCGTAACCTGCAAGAAGGTTCCACATCATGGCAAACAAAAAATAGCAGGCAATTTCGACGACTTCGCGCATCCAGCTCGACTCCCCCCACACGGGAAGCGAGACGGCGGGTATCAGCAGCAGCACCGTCAACCAAGGCAGCGCTGTAGAAAAGCGATTGCTGCGTATCACATCGTAAGCTTGCATAAATTAGCGATCTTTATAAATAAAGAAACTAGCCTCGGGTCTTCGGGAAGAGTCCTTGCGGTCGTATAACCAGTACGACTAAAAACATTAAATGACCAAACCAGATACCCCAACCCGGATCCAGTCGAAAGCCTATCTGTTGAGTTAATCCTAATAACAGCGCACCGACCAAGGTACCCCAGAACGAACCCATGCCTCCGATAATGACTGCTTCAAATGCAAACAGTAATAATAACGGTCCGTCCGCAGGGGCAATCGTCGTACGCATCGCCTGCAATCCACCAGCAAGCGCAATCAACATGAAAGCAATACCCGTAGCTTGGGCATAGACAATCGCAGGCTTTAAGCCCATCAATTGCGCAGCTTCTCTATCATCAGAGACAGCGCGAAATGATCGTCCTAACGACGTGTAACTAAATAGAGCTTGTAACAACATCGTCGCAATCACTGCAATTCCAAAGGTAAGTAAGGGTAAGACGCCAACCGTAAGATTACTCATCGAAAAACTTGCCAATGCAATGCTGCCGGCCTCTAACGACTTCGGATCAGCGGAATACATTTCAAGTAAAAAGTTTTGAACAATAATAGACAGTCCAAACGTCACCACTAATGAAGGTAAAGGGTCACGGCCTAAGGTGTAGTTAAGTACGAAACGTTGTAAGGCATATCCTGCTAAAAAAGCTAATGGTATGAGCACTAACAATCCCAGGCCTGGAGATAAGCCAGTAGCGGCAACCATACTGATAGAAAAAAATCCGCCAAGAATAATAAAATCACCTTGGGCTGTATTAGTCAGTCGCATCACGCCAAACATGAGTGATTGTCCTAATGCGAACAACGCGTATAGTCCCCCTAGTAATAAGCCCTGCAAAATAATTTCAGTCATGATCTACAGTCCAAAGTAGGCTTTGCTAATTTGATCACGACTTAATTCACTAGACTTACCTTCTAGCGAGACCAAACCCTCCTGTAAACACACAACACGTGATGAGGCTTGCATCGCAAGCTGCACATCCTGTTCTACGATCAAGAGCGACATTCCCTCTTCCATAATGCTAGGTAATGCCGAGTAAATTTCTCTAATGACTACCGGAGCTAAACCCAGCGAAATTTCATCACACAGTAAAAGGCGTGGATTACTCATCAAGGCGCGTCCAATGGCGACCATCTGCTGTTGGCCACCTGATAAAGACGTGGAAGGTACATTCCGCTTTTCTTCTAATATTGGGAATAACTGAAATACGCGACTAAGGTTCCAAGAGCCCTTACGACCCGACAGCGCACCCATCAAAAGATTTTCTTCAACCGTCAAGCTAGGAAACAACCGACGGCCTTCCGGCACCATGGCTATTCCTAATTTAACGATATCGCCCGCGTCTAAACTGCGCAGTGACTGACCTTCAAATTCAAGCTCGCCACTTCGTAACGGAAGTAGACCGGTAATAGTTTTTAAAAAAGTAGATTTACCGGCACCGTTAGCACCAATCAGAGCAACTATTTCACCAACACTCATTGAAAAATCAATGCCGAATAATGCCTGTGCGTCGCCATAAGCTGCGGTGATACCTTGCGCACGCAACATGTCAGACCTCCAAGCCCATATACACGCGCTTTACTTCCGGATCTTGCATGACAGTTTCAGGCTTACCTTCGCATAAAGTTCGACCAAAATTAATGACCAATAGCTGATCGGCCAGAGAGAGCAATGCATGGACGACATGCTCAATCCAAATCATTGTGATACCGCTTTGTTTGATTCGCTGCAGCTCTGCCACTAGCTCTTGCGCTTCGTGCTCAGTCAAGCCACCTGCAATTTCATCTAGCAGTAATAATCGTGGTTGAGTCGCCAGAGCCCGCGCGAGTTCAAGTCGCTTACGATTTAATAGCGTCAATCCACCCGCTGCTTGATTCGCAAATTTTTGTAAGCCGGTTTGTTCTAGTACATCCCATGCAATTTGCCATGCTTCTTTTTCTGATACCTGGGCACCAAAACAGGCTGCAGTCACCAAATTTTCAAAGACGCTCATTCCCCCAAATGGCTGAGGTACTTGATAAGAACGGCCGATGCCGTTACGGCAGCGCTGAAACGGTGGCGCATCATTAATGCGAAGTCCATCGAATGTAATCTCACCACTATCGACTTTAAGATCGCCAGAAATAAGATTGAATAAAGTGGTCTTCCCGGCCCCATTGGGGCCGAGAATTCCAAGTACGTCACCCTCAGTTACTGATAACGAAACTCCATCAGTCACTTTTAAAGCGCCAAACGACTTACTGACGTTTTTGAGGGCAAGTAAGGCCATAGATGATGAATTACATTAATTCATTAAACGCAGCGTTCCACCTGCAGGGATCGCAGGGGCCGCTTTGTTGTTAACAATGGTGAGCTCGTACTTGTACGTCTTACCCTTGTTCCATTGACCCAATACCAGCGGAGTTTTGCTGACGTTTTTGAATGGCCCTTGACCACCCCATTTCACATCGCCCACCACCGTTTTTAACTGAGTCGCTGCAACGGCATCACGGATATCAGAGGCAGATGCCGATTTTGATCGCTTGAGCGCATCGACAGCAACTTCAAATAAACCATGCGCGAAGCCTATCGGCTGTGTCCATTGTTTACCGGTTGATTTTTCGTAGGCTCCCGCCAAATCCTTAGCTGACTGTTTCGTCAAACTCGAGGTAAATGGATGCGATGGGCTCCACCACACTTCAGTAGTCAAGCCATCGCCAAGCTCTCCTAATGCTTCGATCGCACCTGGGAATAAGAGTGCTTTGCCTAAGGTGATTACTTTAGGCTTATAGCCTTGCTGACGCGCTTGCGTGAGGAATGTCTTTGCATCCGGTGGAATGACCACACCTGTAACGATCTCTACACCCTCTTTTTTGAAAGCGGCGATCTGAGCTGAAAAATCTTGGGTACCGTTTTGGAAGCGGCCTGGATCGGTCAATGTATAACCCATCGCGGATAAGGGTTTAGGGAAGCCACGTTCTTTATCGCCCCATGCATTGCCATCACCGTCATTAGGAAATAAGCCGCCGACTTTTTTATTCGTCTTAACGCTATTCCAGCCATTAGTGAAGTTTTCAATCACGTCTTCCAGACCCCAGAAAATGTGATGCGTCCATTTAAAGCCTTTAGCTGGATCGCCTTTACGGCCAAAGAACCATGGCTGCCACGGTACTACGCTGGAAATACATGGAAGCTCATTTAACTCGCACACATCACTAACTGGATTAGCTGTTTCAGGTGTGCCTGCGGTTAATATCAAGGCGACTTTGTCTTTCAAAATCAAATCATTCGCCACTTCACCAGCGCGATTAGGATTGGATTGGCTGTCTTTCAATAAAATCTCAACGGCGTATTTTTTTCCGCCAATGGATACACCCTCTTTAAATGATGCACGCATCTGTTCGATGACCCATTTATCTGCTTCTCCAAAAGGAGCCAAAGGGCCAGTTTGTGGCGAGACATAACCAATTTTGATGGTGTCAGCCGCTAATGCCATGCCAGTGGTGGACAAGAGCGCAGCAGCAGCAGCGCCTTGAATAAAATGTCTTCTTGTAATTGCCATAGTTTTGTCTCCTTCTGTTTATGCTGCGATTTTTACTACCCTCAAGAACAAACGATCAAGTACTACCTCCAAAACAACGCCATTCAACCAACTTTACGAAGCAATCGGTGATGCACCTTCCCACGCTCTTAGTAATAATTCTTTTAGTGCACTCGCGCTATCAACGCCAATCGGCCTGGGATTCCAATAAGGATTTTGCATAGCAATTTGCGCTGCTTTATCGACATCGTCTAATGTCATTCCAAGTTCTTTCAATGAGACCGGCGCACCATGTGTTTTAGCAAGCTCATACAGACCTTGAGCCGCTGGCTTACCACCTAATGCACGGCTAATTTTTTTCATTGCGTTCGGTACAGCGGCAGCATTAAAAGCAATCGCATGTGGAAGTATCACTGTATGAACTTCAGCATGCGGTAAATTGAAAGTGCCTCCTAGTGTGTGGCATAACTTATGATGCAAGGCCATACCTACATTCCCAAGCACTGTTCCACACAACCACGCGCCATAGAGTGCATCGCTGCGGGCATCTACATCGGCTGGATTAGTTTTAATCAAAGGGATCGCAGAGGCTAGCGCACGTATCCCTTCCTCCGCCATTAAATCCATCACAGGGTTACCATCTTTGGCATACAAACCTTCGGCAGCATGGGCGATGGCGTTCATTGCGCTAGTGACCGATAAACCTACTGGTAGCGTTAACGTCAAATTAGAATCATAGATTACGGTACGCGGTAATACGCGTGGGTCGCGTCCTGTTTTTTTAAGACCGTTTTCAGTAATTCCATAAATGGGAGTCATCTCACTACCGGCATACGTCGTAGGTATGGCGAGTATCGGCAAGC
>JACCDJ010901189.1_pt1 | contig 10487 bp, 11 predicted proteins | sample 7444481 | NCBI WGS metagenome assembly JACCDJ01 (sample SAMN15323435, study PRJNA562643) | freshwater metagenome | isolation source: river surface water | place: USA:Blue River Watershed | collected 2017-08-15 | reverse complement strand
AGGCAAGCTTTATCTAAATAAACTACTTCCATATCACGTATACCCAATAACAATCACTACATTTCTTTTGATATGGGCCGCAATAACTAGAAAGCGACTTCCAGTCATCTTGGCATTAGTGCTTTTGATTATTACCAGTTCGCCAATCGTTTCCCATCAGATGGTTGCCTACATTGATGGGCAGGAGCGTAAAAAATCAGTTGAGGATATGGATGTGGCCGATTCCATTGTTGTTCTTAGTGGAATGATTGGGCCAATCAAGACTAAACAAGGGATTGCGTATGAGTGGGGCGACCCAGATAGATTTTTTGGAGGAATTGAGCTTTTAAAAGCCGGCAAAGCTAAGAATATTATTTTTACTGGAGGAATTTTGCCTTGGCAAAAAAATATTAAGCCAGAGGGGCAAATCCTAGCCAAATTTGCAGAAGATTTTGGAATCCCAAGAGACCAAATTATTGTCACGGGTGATGTTGAAAATACTCGTGATGAAGCAAAGGCGGTAAAGGAAATACTGACGAAAAATAATACTAATAAAGTAATCCTTGTTACATCGGCATTTCATATGCCACGAGCGGCTAATCTTTTTCAGAAAGAGGGGATAGAGGTTCAAGTATTTCCGGTTGATTACAAAGCAGCTGGAATTGGAGATGTAACACCCATGGATTTTTTGCCGTCAGCTGATGCTTTTTATATGTTTCAATTTGCTCTGCGTGAGTTGATTGGTAGGGCTTACTACAGCTTTAGAAGCTAGGAAAAGTTTAGTTATGAAAAGTAGTCAATTTAAATAAATGATTTTTTTTAACCCAGACTTCTAAGCCGTAGGTCGCAGGTTCGACTCCTGCTGGGCAGGCCACATTAAGGGCTTCTTGGGATTTCATCATGAAGAATTAATAAGATCATGGACTAGGTTAACTTTATTAACGTTTTACCGAAATTCTTACCATGTAACATTTCGGTAAAGGCAATCGGCGCATTTTCAATACCGTTTGTTATGCTCTCTCGATACACTAAAGCACCTTCTTTGATGAAGGAAATTAACTCAGCTTGGATGGATTTCCATTCATTTAAATAATCGTATGCAATAAATGCTTTTAGTTGGAGGCGTTTATTCAAGATCTGACGCAATTGAATGGGGTGGTTATGTTGGAAATCATCTTCGCCAATTAATCCACAAATAGCAATTCTTCCGTGAATGTTCATATGGGGTAAGACAGCATCAAATAAATCGCCACCCACATTATCAAAAAAACAATCAACTCCCTTTGAAGCAAGGCTTACTAGATCATCTTTAAAATTTGGAGCTTGATGAGATAGGCATTGATCAAACCCTAATTTTTCTATGGCGTATTGGCATTTTTCTGATGTGCTGGCTATTCCGATGACGTAACACCCTAATTTTTTTGCAAGCTGACCAGCAATACTACCAACGGCTCCAGTTGCTGCATTGACTAAAAACACATCTGATAGCTTTGGCTTACAAATATGGTTAACTCCAATCCATGCAGTGATTCCAGGCATTCCAGCTGCGCCAAGAAAGTATGTAATTGGTATATCGGCATCGGGGAGGGTATGTAACTTGGAATCATCCATAACTGCATCCGTTTGCCAGCCGGTCATCCCAATGACTTTATCTCCCACATTAAATTTGTTTGAATTACTTTGAATCACGGTACCAATTGATTCACCTGTAATGACTTCGCCAATTGCCACGTTATTGGCATAGGATTTGCTTTGACTAATGCGACCTTTGACATAGGGGTCAACCGAGAGCCAATTCACCTGAACAAGAACTTGATGATCCCGAAGAGATTCGATTGGTAAGGTAACAAGGTCGAAATCATTAACCGATACTTTATTAAGCGGGTGTTTTTTCAAGACTATTTTCGTATTCATCGATATTTATTTTAAGGGTAATTCCTGATTAGGAATATCACTAGACGACTGGTCTAATAATGAATCATTACCAAAGGAGATACGCATGGGAGCATTGGAATCAGTCGGTAGTTTTGCAAATTTATTAAAAGATAAGACCCTGTTGCAACAAGCTGCATTTGTCGGTGGAAAGTGGGTAAAAGCACAAAGTAGCAAAGATTTTCCAGTCACCAATCCAGCAACCGGCGAGGAAATCGCACGGGTTCCGAATATGACTGGGGAGGATGCGGTTCTTGCAATTGCAGCTTCAGAAAAGGCTCTGGTTGATTGGAGAAATAAAACAGGCAAAGAGCGTGCTCATGTTATTCGCCAATGGTTTAACTTGATTACCGAGCATACTGAGGATCTAGCCATCATCATGACCCATGAGCAGGGTAAGCCTTTGGCAGAGGCTAGAGCAGAAATTCATTACGGATCAACCTTCATTGAGTGGTTTGCAGAGGAAGCTAAACGCGTAACTGGAGCGATTCCTAGCACCACTTGGCCCGATAAACGGCTAATGGTTCTTAAACAAGCAATTGGTGTGTGTGTTGCCATCACACCTTGGAACTTTCCAAGTGCCATGATTACGCGCAAGATCTCACCAGCCTTGGCCGCTGGCTGCACCATCATTGTGAAGCCCGCAGAACAAACGCCACTATCGGCATTGGCGTTAGCCGAATTAGCAAGACGTGCAGGGGTTCCCGATGGTGTGATTAACATTCTGACGGCAGACTCAGCAAACTCGATTGAAATTGGAAAGGTGCTCTGTGATTCACCTGTAGTGCGGCATCTTTCTTTTACGGGTTCCAATGAGGTGGGTCGGATCCTGATGAGCCAATGTGCACCTACGGTTAAAAAAGTGGCCTTGGAACTTGGAGGTCACGCACCATTCATTGTTTTTGATGACGCGGATATTGATGCAGCTGTAACAGGCGCCATGTTTGCCAAATACCGCAATGCAGGTCAAGCCTGTGTCGCAGCTAATCGCTTCTATGTTCACAAAAAAGTGCATGATCAATTCGTTGAAAAATTTGCCATTGCAACAAAAGCAATCAAGGTTGGCAGCGGTTTGGAGCAGGGGGTTACTCAAGGACCATTAATTGATGACCAAGCCCTCGCAAAGGTACAAAAACATATTGCCGATGCCATTAGTAAGGGTGCAAAAGTAGTAACTGGCGGAAAAGTTGCTGATAAAGGGGGCACCTTCTTTGAGCCAACCGTTTTGGCTAATGCCAATAATTCAATGCTCGTTGCCTACGAAGAGACTTTTGGCCCAGTAGCGCCTGTAATTCCTTTTGAATCGGACGACGAGGTCGTGAAATTAGCCAATCACAGTCAATTTGGATTGGCATCGTATTTTTACAGCCGTGATATTGGGCGAATTTGGAAAGTTGCAGAAGCGCTGGAGTTTGGAATGGTGGGTGTAAACACCGGACTCTTTTCTAATGAGGTTGGACCATTTGGGGGTGTTAAGCAGTCTGGTTTGGGTCGCGAGGGTAGCTCGTGGGGCATTGATGAGTATCTTGAAATGAAATATGTTTGTATTGGACTTTAATATTTCTGTAAATCATTCTTAAATAATTTAATCAATTAAAAGGTTTTATATGAAAATTTTCTCCAAATTAGTTAGCCTTATCTCTTTATTCTGCGTTTGTATCTCCATGGCCTACGCACAGGCATATCCTAATAAACCAATTAAATTAATCGTTCCATTTCCTCCAGGCGGAACCGCTGACATTCTTGGTAGGATGCTAGGAGATAAATTAGCTGTAGTCACTTCTCAGTCTGTAATTATTGAGAACCGAGCTGGTGCCGCAGGCGGTATTGCAGCGCAATCGGTTGCAAAGTCTCCGGCCGATGGATATACATTGCTTTTTGGAACCACTGGTACTCAGACTATGAATCCAGCGATCAATTCAAAATTACCCTATGATTCATTAAAAGATTTTGCTAGCGTGAGTAATTTTGCAGCATCACCATTTGTCTTGGTGGTTAATCCTAATGTACCAGCGCAGAACCTAAAGGAATTGATTGAACTAGCAAATAAAAAGCCAGGAGCTCTACGCTATGCTTCTTTTGGTACTGGCAGCTCTGCTCATATGACAGGTGAGATGTTTAAATTACGTGCAGGAGTCGATATTACGCATGTTCCATACAAGGGTGCTGGCCCAGCTTTGATTGATGTGATTGGTGGCCATGTGGATATGATGTTTACGCTTACTCCTAGCGTTGTTCAACACCTTCGTTCCGGTTCACTACGTGCTATTGCAGTTGCATCACCACAACGCGATCAGGCAATATCATCAGTTCCAACATTCACCGAAGCGGGACTCAATAACTTTGTTTCAGATTCTTGGTATGGGGTTTTTGCACCTGCCGGTACTCCACAACCGATTATTTCTAAATTGAATTCTGATATCCAAAAAGTATTAGCTATGCCCGATGTCAAGCAAAAATTAGCTAGCGAAGGAGCAATTCCTGTTGGCAATACCCCTGATCAATTTACCGAACAAGTTCGAAAAGAGCTTGCTCATTGGACCAAGATTGCTACTGATGCAAAAATAAGGGAGTAATGTTGGAGTAAAAATCTCATGTTGAAATATTTAAAAAATCAATCCCTGTTTCGTGAGGAGGGGCTGATTGATGGTAGTTGGGTCAAATCCGATTCTAAGCAGACCCTTTCTGTGCATAATCCGGCCAATGGAGAGGTGCTTGGCAACATTCCGAATATGGGTACTCAGGAGACAAGGCGAGCGATCCTCGCTGCAAAAAAAGCGTGGCGTGGTTGGCGAGAAAAAACAGCCCGTGAGCGCGGTGTTATTTTACGTCGCTGGAATGAATTGGTCCTTGAAAATCAAGATGACTTGGCAACCATCATGACGTTGGAACAGGGCCGACCCTACAAGGACGCAAAAAATGAGGTTATCTACGCCGCTACTTTTATAGATTGGTATGCAGAAGAAGGTAAACGTATTTATGGTGACGTTATTCCTCAACCTCACCGAGATTCTAGAACCATCGTACTAAAAGAGCCGATTGGTGTATGTGGCGCAATTACTCCATGGAATATGCCTAGCGCAATGGTTACACGCAAGGCGGCTACTGCATTGGCAGCTGGATGTACGGTGGTATTAAAACCTGCAGAACAAACACCATATTCTGCAATAGCTCTTGCTGTGTTATCCCAGGAAGCAGGCGTACCAAATGGCGTTTTTAACTTAGTTACTGGTGATCCCGAGCCGATTGGGATTGAGCTAACTATGAATCGAATCGTTCGTAAAATTAGTTTTACTGGATCCACTGAGGTTGGTAAGATTTTGATGCGACAAAGTAGCGACTCCATCAAAAAGGTTTCTTTTGAGTTGGGGGGTAATTCTCCATTCATTATTTTTGACGACGCTGATATTAAAAAAGCTGCAAAAGATGCTGTTGCGTGTAAGTTCCGTAATTCAGGACAAACCTGTGTGTGTGCTAATCGAATTTATGTTCAAGAGTCTATTCATGATCAATTTGTAGAAAATTTTTTAGAAGCGGTTCAAGAATTAAAAGTTGGAAATGGATTCGAGGAGGGTGTGACACAAGGACCATTAATTGATAAGCATGCTATCGATAAGATGGAGGCTCATGTGAAAGATGCGTTGACTCATGGCGCTAAATTACTTATTGGTGGCAAACGGCATGTCTTGGGTGCAAATTTTTATGAACCTACTGTCTTATTAAACTTAACAAATCAGATGCGGCTGTACTCTGAAGAGACCTTTGGGCCCATAGCAGCTATTGCTAAATTCAAAACAGAGGAGGAAGTTATAGAGATGGCTAACGATACAGACTATGGTCTTGCTGCTTATGTGCATACAACAAACATTGGTCGAATGTTTAGAGTCTCAGAGCAATTAGAGGTTGGTGTGGTGGGTATCAATAAAGGAGTTTTTGCAACTGAAGTTGCTCCTTTTGGTGGAACAAAACAATCAGGGATTGGTACAGAGGGTTCAAAATATGGTATCGAAGAGTATCTACATCTAAAGCGTCTTTCTATTGGCGGGGTAGATGATTAACTTAATAGATATTCAACTCATTGTTTAGGACTTATTTGAAATAAATAGAAACCTACTATGCATAAGTCTAATAAACGTGAATTAATTTTGAATGAAGCGCTTGATAGTCTGCATCGCAGGGGCTATCAAGCCACGGGTCTTAAAGACTTACTGGACCGAATACAAATTCCTAAAGGTAGTTTTTATCATTTTTTTCAAAGTAAAGAGCAACTTGGCCTAGAGGTCATCAAAGCCTATGGCGAGTTTGTTGCAAAACAATGGCAAAAAAGTTTTGATGAGCTTGATGGCTCTGCCGAGGAAAGGCTTACTCACTATTTCAAGTCTTTGATTCAATATTTTATAAAACAGGATTATGGGAAGGGTTGTTTGTTGGGAAATTTTTCTCTAGAAATGTCGGACAAAAGCGTAGAGATCCGAAATTTAGTTAATCAATCTTTGGATGTATTTGCGAAAACAATTGCTAAGGTTTTGGCTAAAGATCGGGGAATAAATGCTAAACCCAATAAAACTGAAAATCTTTTAGCAGATCTTATTGTCGAGGCTTGGGAAGGGGCTTTGATTCGGATGAAATCAAGCAAAAGTAAAAAACCTCTTGAACAATTTGTTGAGTTTTCATTACCCAGAATTCTTGCGATGAGAACTGAACATTAATTTTGAATGCCATATCTAAGCGTTAACGTCCCCTTAAAAATACAAGCAGAAGCTAAGGAGCAATTGGCTCGTGAGCTAATTGCCGCCTATTCTGAAATCATGCAAACCCAGCTGTGGAGACCTAATGTAGGAATTATCGAAATGGGAGAAGGTAATGTAGTTCACCTCGTTGATGATGCTCTTGAGCCAATCCTGATGGTTATGGTGGAGTACCGTCGTGGTCGACCCCACGAGCTTCGCCTGCAACTTGCTAGACGTATTGCTAAAGCATGTCATCAGATACTCCAGTTTCCAGAGAAAAACGTGTTAATTGAATTTACCCCACACGATGGGAATGAGATCTATCGCAATGGCGAGTGGGTAGCAGATTGGACGCCTAGCGAGGCAGTTACTAATTAGCTTGAGTGTCCTTTATATGGACGCTTGAAATGTCGGTTTTCCCGACAAACTCCTGCAGACACCATGAACCCAATATTTGACTCCACTCAACTCCATGACGACCCTTGTTTTGACGGACACCTAAATCAGAGTTGTGCAACCCATTGTTTGACATTGTCTAAAGCAGATTAGCCAGCCCTTCTAAGCCGTAGGTCGCAGGTTCGACTCCTGCTGGGCAGGCCAGATCATGGTATTACTTACTGGGTTGATTGGGTTGCTTGTGGAAAAGATTGGTCACCCTTGAGATCCGCAGTGGTGGGGCGGTGATACCGGGTGGGATCCAAGATGCTATTGGCATCTAGTGGTGGATTGTGGAATTTGTTGGGAAACCCTACAACTGCCTGCTTATGCCATGATCGCCCTCATAAGATTTGACATGAAAATTTTATAATTTCAATAGACTATTCAGTGATCCCCACTTGGTAATAAAGCCATGATTTGAAGGCTTTAACTTTTTCAAGCTGTTGTTCATTTGTACGATAGTAAGCAAAATGAGTTTCCTGCTTAATTGGTAAAAAATCTTTTTTTGCCAAATCAATCAATTTACCGCTTGCCAGTTCCTTCTCCGCAAGGCGCGTGCTTTCTAATGCAACACCTAGACCATCAACTGCAGCCGCAATAACGAGTGCTGCACGATCAAAGGAAGAACGAGGGGTATTAGGTAAACGTAAGCCATTTAAGTTAAACCAATTAGGCCACATAATTCGACTCAGCTTTGAGTCTATGAGTGGCAGATTAGGAAGCTGGTCACGGATTGATTTACGTTTATTTATTAGTTTTGGTGAACACATTGGTGTAATACGTTCTTCTCCAAGGGCTTTTGAAATAATCCCAGTTCGCTTAGGGGGAGTTCCATACGATATTCCAAAATCAATTTCTTTAACCTGAAGTAGGTCTGCTGATTCTGCATCTGTTGTCATGCGAATCGTAATATTTGGGTGCTGAGAAATAAAATCAGGCAAGCGAGGACCAAGCCAATTGATGGCAAACGTAGGCGCACAATGAAGGGCAAGTACCTGTGCCTCAGGCCCCAAAGCAACTTCGTTGCAAGAGGCCTCAATCACGTCAAAAACCCGTGAAAGATTCTCCATTAACCGCCTTCCTTCAAGGGTAGGCTCAACTCGTCGATTAAGACGGGTAAATAGTTTTTTGCCGAAAAAGTCCTCTAGTTCCTTAACTTGGTGACTAATGGCTGACTGCGTGAGATTGAGTTCTTTTGCGGCCAAAGTAAAGCTTTCTAAGCGAGCTGCTGCCTCAAAAGCCCGAAGAAGCACGAAATTAGGAATACGTCTCATATTCAAGTGAATGAACAATACATGAATAGAATTCATTCTTTCATGAACATTCATCGTTTGTCAATTACAACAGCAGTACTCAAAATAGGTTCTAAATATGTAGTAGGTGCTAATTTATTTGAAAGGGGCATCATGAACGCCGTTACTGAAGCAGGCATCCATTTGGGTAAACGCGAGTCCATTTACCAGCCTGAAAACAATGATCTTATTTTTCCTGAAATTCCCACCTTCACAAAGGTTGAAGATGAGCGGCAGCATCGAAAAGAGCGATTGGTGGCGGCTTGCCGAGCCTTTGCAATTGAGAAATTTGATTATGGGTTTGCTGGGCATTTAACAATTCGTGATCCGGAACACCCTAATTTGTATTGGACTAACCCTATGGCGGTGCATTTTGATCAAGTAAAAGTTTCAAATTTATTATTGGCCGATCACGAGGGAAATGTATTAGAGGGCAAGCATGCCTTAAATCGTGCCGGATTTGTTTTGCATGCTGCAGTTCATGAAAAGCATCCCGATATTATTGCGATGTGTCATGCGCACACTGTCTATGGAACTGCCTTTGCAGCTCTAGGTAAGAAATTAGAACCAATTTCACAAGATGCTGCAGCCTTTTATGAAGATCACCAGGTGATGTGCGAACAAGCTGGGCAGGTTGCGGTTGAGGAAAGGGCAGGCTATAACTTTGCTGGTGCTCTTAATAAAGTAAAAGGAATTATTCATCGAAATCATGGATTGATGACAGTTAGTCGACATAGTATTGAGGCTGCAGCATTTTGGTTTATTGCTCTTGAGCGATGCTGTAAACAGCAAATGTTGGTTGAGTCAACCGGCATTAAGCCAAACCTGTTACCCCCTGAGGTCGCTCGATATAGTCGGGAGCATGTAGGAAGTGAGTATATTGGCTGGCTTCATTTTCAACCAATATGGGGTTATCTAAAAGAAAATCAGCCCGATATGTTTGATTAAAAAATTGTTAGGAAACTTATCTAATTTTTCTTATCAAGTGAGCTTTGTAGATCTGGTTCTAGTCTGAGGTTTGTTAGAACTACTTTATTAGGACACAAAAAGAAAGACTAGCTAGGTAAGCACCTAGCTAGTCGTTGGGCTTAAGCCGCTTCTTTAACTTCCTCAATCATTAAATTGGCATTGTTACCAATCATGATCTTACGAGGTTGTTTTTCCTCGAGGATCACGTTTTCCAGCTTAATAATCAGTAAGCCATTTTCGATATCGGCTGAACGCACGGCAACCGTCTCAGCCAAGGTAAATTCATGGCTAAAGTCACGGTTGGCAATCCCTTTATGGAGGTATTCGCCTGCCGCCTTTTCGTGAGTTTTACCCACTACGCTTAGCTTATTGCCAGTGGCGGTAATATCCAGTTCCTCGCGCTTAAAGCCAGCAACCGCAATCTCAATGGCATAGTCACGCTCATTGATTTTGAGGATGTTGTAGGGCGGGTAGCTTTGGGCTCGATTAACCGATTCTCCCACGCTCATCTCTTCTAAGGCATCAATAAAACGATCAAATCCTACTGAGCTTAGTAAGACATTTCTTCCAAATGAATACGACATAGTGTTCTCCTTAAACAGTAAGCAAGTTTCAATATCCAGGCCCGTTAGGCACCTAGATAAGTTGTAGTTATGGTCTGTGGTGAGCAATTTCAAGGGGCTTGAAAAAGGGCAGTCAAAACCCTATTTAAAGGAATTAGTGGGGTAGGCAAAATAAGCCCCTAAACCTCAAAATCATCATTCATTGGAGAAATTAAATGTCAGAAAATGACCATTTAGAGCTCCAGGAAATTAATCCGGAGCCTAAAACTAGAGCAGAGTTAAAGCGCTTGATTTTGGAGTACTTACAAACCCGCAGTCGAGAAAAAATGTTTCAGGATCTTCCGAGCGAAGAAGTTTCCAGCTGGACGGAATAGTAAGGCCTGCGCTTAGAGGGTTAGTTAACTGAGTATTTGATGATACGAGCCTGTCGGGTTCCCTTACCAATTCCTGCAGACGCCACGAACCCGACACGAGAGCCCACTTTGCTCCATGACCACCCCTGTTTTGACGAACAGTCAAATCAGGGCACTGTAAGCCATTGTCGGATTTTGTCTTTTACAGATTTGCCAGCCCTTCTAAGCCGT
>JACCDJ010879753.1_pt1 | contig 10488 bp, 10 predicted proteins | sample 7444481 | NCBI WGS metagenome assembly JACCDJ01 (sample SAMN15323435, study PRJNA562643) | freshwater metagenome | isolation source: river surface water | place: USA:Blue River Watershed | collected 2017-08-15 | reverse complement strand
CGGTGAGATTCTATTGGCTTTGTGCGAATCCAGATTGGATAATGTTGTTTATCGTTTGGGTATCGCTCCCACTCGTTCAGGTGCTCGTCAATTAGTAGGGCATGGTCACATCACTGTAAATGGTGGTGTTGTCAATATCTCCTCCTATTTGTTGCGTCCCGGAGATCGTATTGCGGTTCGTGAAAAATCAAAGTCATTACAATCCATCGTTATGTCGTTGGCAAGTCGTACCAAGTTCGATTGGTTGGATTGGAATGAATCTGATAAGCAAGGGGTTTATATCAAGCATCCTGAGCGTGTTCAGATCCCAGAAAACATCAAGGAACAGTTGATCGTCGAATTGTACTCTAAATAATCAATCACTTAATACATTAATAATAATGGCCATTTTAGATTTCGTTAAGCCAGATAAAGTCATCATGCTAGAAAGCAATGATTTTACTGGTTCATTCGAATTCCGTCCGTTGGAACCCGGATTTGGAATTACCATCGGTAATGCATTGCGCCGCATTTTGCTTTCCTCTTTGGAAGGCTTCGCGATCACCTCTATCAGAATTGAAGGAGTAGATCATGAGTTCTCCACCATCAAAGGGGTTGTGGAGGATGTCACCGAAATAATATTAAATTTGAAGCAAGTTCGCTTCAAGTGTCAAATCGACGGAACGGATTATGAAAAGTTCTCTATCACCGTGGGTGGTCAGGAGCAATTCAAAGCTGGTGAAATCGGAAACTTTACCACCGCATTCCAAGTGTTAAACCCAGATTTGGTGGTTTGTAACATGGATCCAAAGGTGAAGTTGAAGATGGATGTGGTGATTCAGAAAGGGCGCGGATACCGTCCAGCCGAAGAGAATAAATCAAGCAGTGCGCCTATGGGAACTATTTTCATCGATAGTATTTTCACTCCGATGAGAAATGTGAAATATAGCATTGAGAATTTCCGTGTAGAGCAAAAAACGGATTATGAGAAGTTGATCCTTGAGATTCAAGGTGACGGCTCTATCACGCCTAAGAATGCTTTACAGGAGGCCGCTAAAATCTTGATTCATCACTTCATGTTGTTCAGTGAGGAGCGTATCACATTGGAAACAGAAATCAAGCGTGAGTCTGAAGAGTTTGATGAGAGCAGCTTGCACATGCGTCAATTATTGAAGACCAAATTGGTAGATATGGACCTTAGCGTTAGAGCATTGAATTGCTTGAAGGCTGCGGATATTGACACTTTGGGTGACTTGGTTTCATTCAATAAGAACGACTTGTTGAAATTCAGAAACTTTGGAAAGAAATCATTGACAGAGTTAGAGGAGCTAGTGGAAAACAAGGGCCTCCAATTCGGAATGAATGTAGCAAAATACAAATTGGATCGTGATTAATGGTTCATTAAAGTAGGAAGAAAATGAGACACGGAAAAACAGTTAACCATTTAGGTAGAAAAGCAGAGCATCGTGAAGCGTTGCTGATGAATATGGCTTGTTCATTGATTGAACACAAGAGAATGAACACCACTTTGGCGAAAGCGAAGGCATTGAAGAAGTTTGTGGAGCCATTGATCACTAAGTCAAAAACCGACAGTACGCACAGTCGTCGTATCGTATTCAGCTATTTGAAGAACAAAGAGGCGGTGACGGAATTGTTCCGCTCAGTATCTCCAAAAATCGCGGATCGTCCAGGTGGATACACGCGTATCATTCGCACAGGTTTTCGTCCTGGGGACAATGCTGAGATGTGTATGATCGAGCTGGTAGATTTCAATGAGATCTATGGCAAAGAGGCGGAGAAAGCTGCAGCTAAAAAGCGTACTCGTCGTGGAGGAGCAAAGAAAAAAGAAGAGGGTACTGAGGTGGCAGGTGAAGCTACAGAAGCAGCGGTTGAAAAACCAAAAGCCAAGAGAGCACCTCGTAAAAAAGCGGATGATACTTCTGCCGAATAATCTTGAAAAAATCAATTTAAAAAAGCCATCGAAAGATGGCTTTTTTGTTGGTATTTACTACCTTTGCCACCACAATATTTGAATCAATGAAAATTCTTGTTTGCATCAGTAAAGTTCCTGATACTACGGCGAAAATTGCCTTTTCGACCCCCAATACATACGACGAAAATGGAGTCACCTTTATCATCAATCCTTATGATGAGTGGTATGCGCTAGTGCGTGCTTTAGAGTTAAAGGAAACTTTGGGAGGGACGGTGACTGTGGTATCGGTAGGCGGTGCAGATTATGAGCCGATCATTCGCAAAGCGTTGGCCATTGGAGCCGATGACGGTGTTAGAATCGATGCGCCGGAGTCAGATGCGTTTGCTGTGGCAAGAGAAATAGCGGAATACGCCAAAAGTCAATCTTACGATATCATTCTGTGTGGCAAGGAGACGATTCAATACAATGGAGGCGTTGTGCCAGGCATGATTGCTGAAATGCTACAATTGCCTTATGTATTTGGAGCGTCGAAACTCGATGTAAGTGGAACAAGTGTTGTTTTGGAAAGGGAAATTGCAACGGGAATAGAGGTTTTTCATGCTACTTTGCCAATCGTGATCTCTGCAGCCAAAGGCATGGCGGAGCAGCGGATTCCCAATATGCGTGGAATCATGGCAGCAAGAACCAAACCATTGAATGTAATAGCATCATGCAACGCCCAAGCCAAAACCCATGTTGCGAAATTTGACATGCCACCGGCCAAGTCGGGTTGCAAGATGATTGCACCAGAAGATGCAGCGCAGTTGATCCAATTGTTACATGAAGAAGCTAAAGTAATTTAAGAAAGCTATGAAAACGTTAGTATTGATCGATAATCATGGTGGTAAGGCCACCAAAGCTTCCTTAGAGGCCATAAGTTATGCCATTTCCATGAACGCAGGAAATGTAACCGAGGTGACGGGTATCATTTTTGGGAAAATTGAAGGAGACGCTAACACGAGCGTTTGTGGACTAACACAACTGGTGAATGTGCCTTCTGTAGGCGATACTGCTTCTATGGCGCAGTTTATTGTCAAATATTTGAATGAGAGTGGCAGTGCATTGTTTATTTCAAGCCATGATAATACGGGTAAGGAAATAGCTCCTCGTGTAGCGGTAGCATGGGAAGCCGCCATGATCTCCGGTGTTACGCAAATGGCCAGTGCAAATGGAACCTTTTCAGTAAAGAAGAATGTTTTTTCAGGAAAGGCCATCAGTGAAGTGGTCACCAATGACAACAAGGTGGTGATGACAGTATTACCAAATTCTTTTGGTGTGAAAAAGCAGGAAAGTGCTGTTGCCATTGAAACTAAGGAAGGAGTTTTGACCGATGGAAAGGTGAAATTAGCAGAGGTGAAGGGCAATCATGCAGAAGGAGGCATTCCGCTGCCTGAAGCGGATATTGTGGTGAGTGGAGGAAGAGGAATGAAAGGCCCAGAACATTGGAGCCCAATAGAAGAGTTAGCCAAGGAGTTGGGAGCGGCTACTGCGTGTTCTCGCCCTGTTTCGGATATAGGTTGGAGACCCCATCATGAGCATGTGGGGCAAACAGGAATTGCCGTCCGACCCAATTTATACATAGCAGTGGGTATCAGCGGAGCGATTCAGCATCTAGCGGGTGTGAACGGAAGCAAGGTAATCGTCGTGATCAACAAAGATCCAGAGGCACCTTTCTTCAAGGCGGCGGATTATGGAATCGTAGGAGATGCATTTGAAGTGCTACCAAAAATCATTGATGCGGCAAAAGCTTATAATGCCTCGAAATAGTGTCGAAGAGAATAGAATTACATATCTCGGACATCAGCCCTAGCGGGACCACCAGCGGAGCCTATCAAATGGTTTTGGTGGATATCGAAGGCATCTGGCGATTGCCCATTATCATCGGGGGAACGGAAGCTCAGGCGATTGCCATCGCTATGGAGCGCATAGAACCCTTGCGTCCATTGACACATGATTTATTTAAGACGCTGGCTACTTCATTTGGTATTGAAGTAATGGAAGTGGAAATTTACAACTTTAAGGAAGGGGTGTTTCATGCTAAAATCATTGCCCTTCAAGACAGTCGTCAGGTTGAGATTGATTCCAGAACTTCAGATGCTGTGGCCATTGCCTTGAGATTTGATTGTCCCATATTTTGTAAGGAGTTCATTCTTCGTGAGAATGCCATTACTCATCAGGATGAGAAGGCCTTGTCTATGCAAGATGTAGAAAGAGATTTATTCACTGAAGATGGGGCTGATGAGCTTTCTATGACAGAGCTCGAAGAGGCGCTCAACAATGCACTCGAAGAAGAAGATTATGAGAAGGCCTCGCAATTGAGAGATCAAATCAATAAATTAAAAGATCAAGGTAAATAAAATCTTTGTAATATTGCTTTATGTCCGACAGAGAAGATAAAAAATCACCCGAAGAACTTGAAGCATTGAAGAAAGATGTGGAAGCTTTGGCAGAGCAAAATGCCAAATTGCAAAGGGAACTAGAGGCGAGAGAAGAGGTGATGCAAAGTTTATTTTCGTACTTCACTACGAAAGCTTCTGAAAACGTCAAAAAGGATTCTTGAGATCACATTGAGTTTCAAAAAATATTGATTATGTTAGGGCCATGAAAAAAACATGGCCTTTTTTATTTTTAGCGGTTTTGAGCATAACGGGATGGTGTCAATCCAATCTGGAAACCACGCGTGATGAGTATGAGGTGAGATGGTCTGTGACGCCTCCTATCCAATTACATCGCCAACAGGCATTGCGTGAAATGGCTCCTTGGCAACATTTTTTACATGATCATCCCGGTTGGATGGTGCACTTCAACGAAGCTTCGGCCATGCCGCACAGAGCCTATGGCCCTGGTTTTCTTTTGCCAGCGGATATAAATGAATTCAGAGAAGGATTGTTGTCTTATTTTACAACATCTGATGACATTGCTTGGACGGCTGAAAAAAGTTATTTTCAAGGAGGATATCAATTTTACAAATCAAGGCAAACGTATCAAGGCCTAGAGGTACTGACCTCCAAGTTAGAGGTTAGATTGAAGGACGGTAAGGTGGTGATGTGGGGAATGGATGTTTTTGATGTACAGGATTTGTCTGTTACACCTGTTGTGAATCTTGAGGGGGCGAAGTATGCTGCCCAAATGGGCTTGCCGAGTGAGGTAGTTTCCAATCAAGTAGTGGGTGAGTTAAAGGTTTTGCCTATATTACATGAGGATCATTATACCCATCATTTGGTCTATGAGGTGATGGTGAAAACCCAAAATGATATAGGCATTCCGCAACATTACCAATGCTATGTAGATGCGCAAAATGGAACTTTATTGTATCGTGTCAACCAAGTCAATCATATACATGATGGACGATGTATTCATCCTGCTCCGGCTCCTGCTCAACCTGTAATGGTGGTAGATGTCAATGTAGGGGCGAGTTATTATTTGACCTCCCCTTGGGATGCGGCTGTGTCGGGCGTGCTTCCCAATATGCAAGTGTCGGTGGGGGGTACCAATTATTTCACAGATTTGAATGGTAATGTGTCAATTCCTGCGGTGGGTCCCGTGAGCGCTCAATTTAGTTTACAAGGTCCTTGGGCCAGGGTGTATACTGGAAATACAACTCCTTCTTTTAGCGCTACACTCAATGATGGAGCAAATTCCATTTCATTTAATGATAATGCGAATATCAAGGAAAGAACAGCCTACAGGAGTGTTCAAGACATACACGATCACATGAAGTTTTGGATGCCAACTTTCACCGGTATGGATTTTCAGTTGCCCACCAACATTGATGTTACCGGAGGGGATTGCAATGCCTTTTATGATGGCTCATCTATTAATTTCTATGATTTGGCCAATGGTTGTAATGCCACTTCTAATATTCCAGACATCGCTTATCACGAATATGGTCATGGCATCAATGATAATTATTATCAATCCTTGGGGTCGTTCTTTATGAACGGTGCTATTGGCGAAGCGTACGCTGATTTTTGGGCTATTTCCTTGACCAATAATCCAATTCTTGGAAGTGGATTTTATATCGATAACCAAGATCCCATTCGCCGATATGATATTGATCCGAAAGTTTATCCAATGGATTTAGTTGGAGAAGTGCACCAAGATGGCGAAATTTTAATGGGAGCATGGTGGGATACGCACTTGTTGATGGGAGCAGATTGGAATATTACCATGCCTATCTTCCTTGGGGCATACGCAGGTTTGCAGGCAGAAAATATGAATGGCAATGAAGGTCAGGCGTTTACAGATGTTTTGATAGATGCATTGTTGGCGGATGATGATGACGGTGATATTACGAATGGGACTCCACATGGTAATGCCATTGTTCAGGGATTTTACATGCACGGAATATCTCTTATTACCAACGCGGTGATCAATCATGCTCCCTCTGGGTTTGTCACTGCAACAGTGCCGATTCCGTTGGAGGTACAATTGGACTTGACATTTCCTTATATTACTTATTTACAAGATGTTGTATTAAATTACAAAATAAATGGAGGGCAATGGACAGAGGTGCCTATGACAGATATGGGCAGTGATGTGTATCAAGCGGTGGTGGAAGCTCAACCGCTCGCTACTGTATTGTATTATTACATCACCACTCACGATATCAATAATAATATTGGTACGGTTCAACCTAGAGGCGCACAATTAGCTTTGTATCCTAATTTGCCGCATATCACCTTGGTGGGAGTCTCTCAGCAAGCCATCCAAGATTGTGATGATAATGAGAATTGGGGCGCTTGGTCAACAGGATTACCCACCGATAATGCCACCACAGGAATCTGGACTTTAGATACTCCAATAGCCAGTTACAATGCGGATGTTGCGCCAGATGTGGCTGTGCAAACGGGAACGCAAACTACGCCAGGTGGTGAGTATTGTTTCTTCACTGGAAATGCCTTACCCACCGATGGAATCGGAGCGAACGATGTGGACGCCGGTTCAACGACATTATTATCTCCTACCATTGATTTGAGTGGCTTGATCCATCCCGTGATCAGTTACCAGCGATGGTACACCAATAGTCCTCCTAGTGGGGCTAACCCAGGTGCGGATTGGTTTCAAGTGATGGCATCCAATGATGATGGTCAAAATTGGGTGTACATTGAGAACACTTCCACCTCTGACATGAGTTGGCGACGAAATGCCTTTAGGGTGGAGGATTTTCTCACTCCCACCGCACAAATGAGATTTAAGTTTATCGCCTCCGATTCTCTTCGTCCTGAGGTGAATTTAAATGGAGGATCGTTGGTAGAGGCGGCCATGGATGATTTCACTTTGTATGATGAATTTGTTCCGCAAGATGTGGTGAATAGTGATCAAGTGGATTCATGGAATGTGTTTCCCAATATCATATCTAGAGATCATTCGAAGGTAACGATATCAATACCAGCGAATGAGTTACTCACAGCGGTATCTTTATATAACAGCAGTGGCGCATTGTTGAAGGTAGAAAGGAAGTTGTCATTGGAGATGAGTACACTTTTCGACATGGGTAATGTAGCGAGTGGGTATTACTGGCTGAAGTTGGAAGGAAATAAAAGCACGGTGATGTTCCCTTTGGTGGTGATGGATGAGAGATAGAATTGAAATATTACGTCGATTGTATAGGAATCGAGTGGCGGCGAGGACTCCGGATTTAAAAGTGGAGTTTCCCCATCAATATCTTTATTTGCGTTCAGAGCTAGAACGCGAGGGTATAGTGGTCATAAAGGGTTTTTGGAAGGAAGCTTTAGTGGAGGAGGTAAGGGCGTCTATGGAAGCTGTGTTGGATGCTTTTGAGCAGGAGTATTGGAGAGAAATAGCGGAGGAGTGCAAGGATTTGAAAAGGGGTTGGGGAGAATTCATTCCACCGAGTAATATTAAACTTTGGTGCGATGAGCACATGAGTGATCAAAGAATATTTTATGCTGAAAATGTCAATGAGTCCATTCGTTCATTTGGGTCAGATATGGATTTTCAAAGAATGGCGCAGTATGTTACTCAAAAGAAAAGTGAACTCAAGACAACTTTATTCAACCGGACTCGATTTGTAACCGGAAATAAAGGATCCGGAGGTGGATGGCATCGTGACGGGATATATGGACATGGCTTCAAGACACTGTTGTATTTGACGGATGTTGATGAAGACAACGGGCCATTTGAGTATATACCGAGAAGTTTCCATTGGTCGCATCATTTGCGTTATGCCAAAAGGGTAGATCAATATCAATATACTTCGGAAGAAATCGAGGAGTTGTTATTAAAGACTACATCGGTAAAAGTAAAGACCGTAACCGCTGAGAAGGGAGATTTGGTGATTTTTAATACCAATGGCATTCACCGGGGTAGGCCTATTGAGAAGGGTGTTCGTTGCGCAATTACCAATTATTTCACTTGAGTGTAAAGTAGAAAACAAGCGCCTCATTTTGAAGCAATGGCTGATGTTGATCATTCAATGTCCAATTCATGCCATCTTTCCACTCATATTGTACTGTGCCATCAGTCCCCAATAATTTAACCTCTGATGCAGGCTTTTTGGGGAATTCGATAGGGAAGTATTGGGGATAATTTCCGTTTTGTGGTTTGAAATAAATACAATAAATGGTATCTCCTTTTTGGGTGTAGAAGTAGTGATCTGACTCTGTCATGACATCACAGCGTTGAGTTCCATAGATACAGTCGCCATTGATCTTCATCCATTCTCCTATTTGTTGTAATCTTAAATATGCCTCTTCATCCCAAGTGCCATCTGGACTGGGCGCAATGTTGAGCAAATAATTGCCTCCTCTCGATACAATGGTGCATAGGTTGATCAATAGGTCTCTCGTAGATTTATATTGCTCATCGGGAATATAGCTCCATGAATTTCCCATGGTCATGCAAGTTTCCCAAGGATAATTCAACTTTTCATCTTTGGGTGGAATATGCTGTTCGGGAGTCCAGTAGTTTTCAAATTCCCCACCCACGCTGCGATCTACAATGAGCATTCCGGGTTGATTTTTACGAGCCATTGCAGCTATGCCTTTCATGTCGATACTTTGATCATAAGGGCTATTGACCCAAGAAGGATTCTTTTTTTGGACAGGTCTCACCCAACCGCCATCCAGCCACAATAGATCTACTCTACCATATCGAGTGGTGAGTTCGTTGATTTGGTTTTTTGTGAATTGCTCATAAGCCGCCCATTTATCAGGGTATTTTTTAGGATTGTAGTTGACATTTCTGTCGGGAGTAGCGAAGTAGGGATACCAATAATCCGGACAATGCCAATCGGGTTTTGAAAAATAAGCTCCAATGAAAAAATCTTTTTTTCGGAAAGAATCAAAAATCTCTTTTGTGAAGTCTCTGTGCGCGGGACACTTTTGTGAGGTGGATTTGTAATCTGTCAGTTGGGTATCAAACATGCAAAAACCGTCGTGATGTTTGGTGGTGAAAACGATGTATTTCATTCCAGCAATTTGTGCAGCCTCTGCCCATTTTTCAGGATTGAAATTTTTGGGATTAAATGTAGTTTGTAATTCTTCGTACTTCTTCTTGTACAAATCGTAATCATGGCTGTAAGGGCCTCTTCTTTTGCACCAGTCTTCATCTTCATTGCATAAACTCCAACTCTCAACAATTCCCCATTGGCTGTAGGTTCCCCAATGCATCAGCAGGCCAAATTTTAAATCTTGCCATTGAGCAAGTTTCTGCTGCACCAGGGGATCTTGAGGAGTAACATACGGATCTTGCGCTCGCCCTGCAAGCATTGAAAGTCCGAATAAAAGTCCAATAATAAGTTTCATTGTCATGGTTGATTTTGGTTCGAAAAAAAAATGGAATAAGGTCAAGAGAATAATTTTCTCAATTGAATCCTGTCTCGGCAACGGTCGATGATGAGCTGGGTAATTGCTGACGCTAATAGATGCTTATCTTTTTGAACAAGAATATCAGATAATCGCCATTCGCTGATGCTCAAGCGATAACATATTTCTCTCACTTGTTGTGGATGAGTGTGGAGTAAGTCACGAATTAAATGCTCAAGACTTTGCGGACCTTCTGAAAAATAGTGGGCGGGTAAATTCCAACCCAATAAATCCATGTCTTTTTGAAAATCTGCTGCAATTTCTATCCAAGTAAAATCAATGGCGTCCATCGCTCAGGCTTGTCGGTGAAGTAATTGCTGTACTACTTGAATCAAAGGTTGTTTCTTCTCATTATGACAATCAACGGCGTTGAGATGCTCAATAGCAGATTGAGAATATTGATCGGCAAGCGCTTTTATTTCCTCGTCAATGCTGTAATGGCGCATCCATTCTTTAATCGTTCCTACTTTTTCTTCTGGGGTTGAAAACGGACTTTGCAATTTTCTCTTTTCATCTTGTGAGGCTCGGGATAGCAATTGAAGATAGAGATAGGTTTTTTTATCTGCGAGGATATCGCCTCCGGTTTGCTTGCCTACCGTTTCTGGATTTCCAAAGGCATCTAAGTAGTCGTCCATCAATTGAAAGGCCAGTCCCATTTCTTCGCCACAAGCGTATAGATGTCTTTGACTTTCAAGTGAGGCTTCTGCG
>JACCDJ011539206.1_pt1 | contig 10491 bp, 17 predicted proteins | sample 7444481 | NCBI WGS metagenome assembly JACCDJ01 (sample SAMN15323435, study PRJNA562643) | freshwater metagenome | isolation source: river surface water | place: USA:Blue River Watershed | collected 2017-08-15 | reverse complement strand
GCAGTTTGATTTGGCCGCTGGCGAAGACCGGGAGAAAGCTGCTGTGCGCTTTGTGCCCCGTCGTAGCTTCATCGGGAGTGGCATGTAATGGGTAATCGCTACGCCTCTGGCAAATGGGCGATTGCGATATGTGATCGCTGTGGGTTCCGCTTCAAGCTGAAAGAACTCAAGACAGAGATCATCAAGACAAAGCAGTACAACGTGCTGGTTTGCAATGAGTGCTGGGACCCTGACCAGCCACAGTTGCAGTTGGGCATGTATCCTGTGGACGACCCACAAGCCTTGCGCAACCCGCGCCGCGATACGACCTATGTCACCGCAGGTGTGAATAACGCAGGTAGCCTGACAGGTGGCTCTCGGGACATCCAGTGGGGCTGGGCTCCGGTGGGTGGCGCACGCATGAATGATGTGGGGCTCACACCAAACTACTTGGTTGGCGTCACAAGTGTTGGTACAGTTACGGTATCGTAAAGGAGATAGATATGGCGACTCAGCAATCAAAAACTGCCCCCATCCAGAATGGTCCTACCAAGGGTAACCCCGGCAAGACCAATGCGGATATGAAAAAACTTGGCCGCAACTTGGCTAAGGTAGCTGCACAGAAGCGAGGCTAATCATGGTGAACAACAAACCTGCATCGGCGTATGCCAAACCGCATACGATGACCGGCAAGAGCGTGACTGTGGCTGAGAACCCCGGTTCTGGCCCTGACATGAGTTCTGTCCAAACCGTCCGTATGGCGGTTGGCAACATGTACAGCCGCCCGGCTCCCGGCCCTAAAACCACCGGCATCGAGGTGCGTGGTGGTAAAGCCCAGACCAAGGGTAAGATGGCGCGTGGCCCAATGGCGTAAGAGGTAGCGATGAACTACACCGAGTTGAAACAGAATATCAAGGACATCTGCGAAAACGATTTTCCAGATAGCGCCTTGGATATGTTCACCCAGCAGGCTGAACAGAAAATCTACAACACGGTGCAGTTGGCTAACTTGCGCAAGAACATGACCGGAAACTTGCAGGCAAGTAACAAATACTTGTCTACGCCAGAAGATTTCTTGTCTGTGTACAGCCTTGCCGTCTACCCCGCCAGTGGTAGCGGGGATTACTTGTATTTGCTGAACAAGGATGTCAACTTCATTCGTGAAGCGTATCCAAACCCAGCCTCTACTGGTAAGCCCAAGCACTACGCTATCTTTGGCCCCAACATCAACAACGTCAACGAATTGACGTTCATCGTTGGCCCTACCCCCGATGTCAACTACAAGGTTGAGTTGCACTACTACTATTACCCTGAGTCGATTGTGACGGCGGGTACTACGTGGTTGGGCGACAACTTTGATTCTGCACTTCTTAATGGCGCGCTGATTGAAGCAATCCGCTACATGAAGGGCGAAGACGCTGACGTGAAGAACTACGAGAAGCTGTACTTGCAAGCGATCAGCCTGCTCAAACAACTTGGTGACGGTAAGCAGCGCATGGACGCGTACCGTGATGGCCAGTACCGGATGCCTGTGTCATGAGCAATATCCTTCAGACCCAGACGACGAGCTTCAAGAAGGAGCTTTATCAAGGCATCCATGATCTCGCAACGGATGAGATCAAGATCGCCTTGTATACGGCTGAAGCAAACCTCAACGAGTCCACGACGACGTATACCACCAGCAATGAAGTGACTGGCACTGGGTATGTCGCGGGTGGGGTAGTCATGACCGGCATTACCATCGACTCATCAGGATTCACTGCGTATGTCAATTTTGGCAACGTTGTGTTTGGGGCATCAGTGACTGCCCGTTGTGCTCTGATTTACAACGCGGACAAGGCAAACCGGGCCATCGCCGTGCTGGATTTCGGATCAGACAAAACGTCTGCCAACTTCACAATAACGATGCCTACGAATGGCGCGAATTCTGCGTTAATTCGTAGCTCAAACTGACGAGGACGATATGGCTCTGGTTACAACTACCAAAGGCGAAATGGATGAATCCCTACTTGAGAAGAAAGAGGGTTTCGTCGATAATGACAACGAGTACACCACTTGGGTGGAGTACTGGCATGAAGGCGAGTTGGTTCACCGCTCGGCGCATGTGGCGTTGAAAAAGGCTATAACACTGTCCGCCGAGGCGGCGTCTTTTAACTGAAGGAGCCATCATGGCAAACACACAAGCAATGTGCACAACGTTTATGGAAGAGCTTTTGGAAGGCGTCCATAACTTCACCACGGGTACGGGCGATACATTCAAAGCCGCGCTGTACTTGGCATCCGCCACAGTGAACGCTTCGACTACTGCGTATAGCTCAACAGGTGAAGTCACCGGCGCAGGCTATACCGCAGGTGGCGTAAACGTGACAAACGGCACGTCTCCAGCAGCCACCAACACTTCCGCCACTGCGGGTGTGGCCTACTGGACCCCCTCGGCTTCGATTACTTACACCAGTGTGACGTTGGCCACTGCATTTGACGCAGTGTTGATTTACAACTCGTCTAAGTCTGACAAGGCGGTGAGCGTGCATACCTTCGGTTCGCAAACCGTGACCGCTGGTACTTTCACGCTGACGATGCCCTCGAACACTACGAGCACTGCGCTGATCCGTTTGGCTACAACCTAATAGGGGCGGTGGGTTCGCCCACTGAGTAGCCAATGTTCGGTATTGCCGCCTTCTCAGAAGCCCCGTTCTCTTCCCTTGCGGGGCAGTTAATTGTTGAGGCTGCTACTGGCGTTCAAGCGTCTGGGGCGGCAGGAGTTGCGTCGCCCGTTATATCTGTTGCGATAACCGGCGTTCAGGCTTCTGGTGCAGTTGGCTCTGTTACCGAAGTTACTTCAGTTGCCCCGACAGGGGTTTCGGCTTCTGGTGAGGTAGGTTCCGTAGCCCGGTCTGCGACAGTTGCGTTGACTGGGGTAGATTCGTACGGGGATGCAGGCGGGATTGGTGAGTACGGGATTGGGGCGACAATAGTCCACGTTGAGGCGTATGGGCAGGTCGGAAATGTAACCCCCACTTTTACCGAATCCTCAACTGGCGTGCAAGCTGCCGGTGCGGTAGGCACGGTCTCAGTAGCTGAGCGCACGATTGCGCTCACAGGCGTTTCTGCTACCGGCGGAACAGGCACTGTCACAGCTACAGTAACCGAACAAGAAGATGGCGTTATTGCATATGGCGCAGTAGGTTCCGTAGGTTCCAGCCACACGGTTGCATTGACCGGCGTACAGGCTACTGGCGACGTCGGTACTGTGGATTTTGCTTACGCGGCGTTTTTGTCCGGTGTTCAGGCTTTGGGAGAAGTGGGCACTGTGTTGGCAGCGCCCATTGCCGCTGGCGTTGTGTCCGGGGGTGACGTAGGCACGCTAGGTTCCTCGCGTACAGTTGCTCTTACTGGCGTGCAGGCAGCAGGCGCTGTAGGTGTTGCAACCCCCGGGGCCGGACCTACGGAAGATAGCGTCGTTGCTTTTGGCTTTGCGGGTACTGTTGGTGCTAGTAGGACAGTAGCCCTAACCGGCGTTCAGGCGCGGGGCCAAACTGGGGCTGTTAATTACTTTAATTGGTCCACAATTGATGACAGCCAGACACCAAACTGGCAAAATATAGACGATTCACAGACGCCTAACTGGGTCGATGTTGAGATGACCGTGTAAGGATAGACTATGCCATTTGTTGTAAGAGACCGGGTGAAGGAGACGACCACGACAACGGGTCAAGGCACCGTCACGCTCCTCGGTGCGTCTACCGGGTTTCAGTCGTTTTCTGCTATTGGTAACGGGAACAACACGTACTACACCATTGCGTCGCAGACAGGATCGGAATGGGAAGTAGGCATCGGGACCTACACGTCCTCGGGCACAACACTGTCCCGCGATACGGTCTTGGCCTCCAGTGCCGGGGGCACGACAAAAACAAACTTCTCCGCAGGAACCAAAGACGTGTTTGTGTCTTATCCAGCGGCGTACGCATCGTTTGCTGCTGCGGGGGCTGTAACGGAGAACTACACAACGTTTACAGGGACGTACACGTTAACCTCTGGTAAAAACGGATTCAGTGTTGGCCCCATCACCATCGCTTCGGGGTCGTCATTCACAGTGCCAAGCGGTCAGCGCTGGCTGGTCGTGTAAAGGATAGCCATGACAACAGGAAATACCACGCTGCTCGGACTGGCCCTGCCAGTTGAAGGCGAACTTGACGGCACATGGGGCGATGTTGTCAACGATTCGATCACATCCTTGCTGGACACTGCGGTAGCGGGCACCACCACATTGAGCGTTGACACAGATGTCACACTGAGCACTACCGCACTTGCGGCCAACCAAGCCCGTCAGGCAATCATTCTCTGGACGGCCAGCAACGGGGCCACGACACGCAACATCACAGCACCCGCACGTAGCAAGGCGTACATCGTCATCAACGCAGGCACGGGCTCCATTGTTCTGCGCGGCGTAGGGCCAACCACGGGTATCACGGTCGTTGTGGGGGAGCGTTGCGTAGCTGCTTGGAACGGCTCGGACTTTGTGAAGGTAGCCTCCAGCGTTGCCGACGGAGTAACCAGTGTTGCCGTGTCGGGCGGCACTACAGGTTTGACAACCAGCGGTGGCCCAATCACTTCTTCTGGCACGATCACGCTGGCGGGTACGCTTGCCCCCACCAACGGGGGTACAGGACTTACTACCGTAGGTGGAAACGGACAGGTGCTCACGGTTGTAGGCGGTGCTCCCGCATGGGCGGCTTCTGCAACGGGTATCCCAAGCCAAGCGGGTAACGCAGGTAAGTACCTCACAACCGATGGCACAAACCCAAGCTGGACCAGTACGGGTGCAGCGGCGGGCGGTGGAATTTACGTCAACAACGACGTAATATCGCAGGACTACACCATCGTTACCGGGCAGAACGGTTTCTCTGTGGGGCCTATGACAATTTCAGACGGCTACGCCATCACAGTTTCCAGTGGCCAACGCTGGGTCATCATTTAAGGGGCAAACATGAGTACGATTTCCGCAGGGACCACAACCGGCACAGCACTGGTCAGCGCAGGCGACACCACCGGCACTCTGGTGTTCCAGACTAACGGCACAACCACCGCACTGACACTGGGCACGGATCAATCCGCTACGCTTGTAGGCAAGGCCACTTTGGTGGGTACAGCCAGCACTGCTGGTCTAAAGATCGCGGACGTGTTGGAAACGGCAACCATCTCCGCCACCGCAGCTACTGGCACGATCAATTACGACGTGACAACACAAGCAGTCTTGTACTACACCAGCAACGCTTCGGCCAATTGGACTGTGAACTTCCGTGGTTCGTCGGGCACCAGCCTCAACAGCTTGATGGCAACGGGAGAGTCGTTGACTGTGGCTTTCTTGGTTACCCAAGGGGGTACGGCTTACTTCAATAACGCGGTGCAGGTGGATGGTAGCAGCGTGACGCCCAAGTACCAGGGGGGCACTGCGTGGACGGCGGGTAACGCCAGCAGCATTGATGCGTATACCTACACCGTCATCAAGACCGGAAACGCTGCATTCACTGTATTTGCCGCGCAATCACAATTTAAGTAAGGACCCGCTATGCCATTAGTTGGAACACGCGGCGCTGCTTCTGCACAAGGATTTGGGATGTTCGCCTCAATTGGCGAAAAGTATTGGCTTGGGCAGCTAAAAGGCGCAGGGCAGACTTCATACGGACGTGGGGTGGCGATAGATTCTTTTAAAAATGTGTATTTGTCTGGTAGCAACGCCAACTCTGGACAAACTGCTAAATACAACACATCCGGCATTATTCAAAGTCAAACATACGTAAATGACTTTCTTAATGGCAATAATACAGTAGGGGTGGCGGTAGATTCCAGCAACAACGTCTATTATGTAAATAAACTTTACAATGGTAGCCTTGGCGTTGGCTCTATTTCGGTAATTAAATATAACTCGTCAGGTGTCCGCCAATGGACCCGTCGATTCATTAACTTAAATTCGACTGCGGACGCCAAAGCCATTACAGTAGACCCAAGTGGGAACGTATACATTAGTGGCGAGTGGTCTATCGCCAGTGCCTACTATATCGTCGTTATCAAAATTGACTCTTCGGGGAACACGGTGTGGCAACAGCGACTAAATAGCGGCTCTGGAGATGTTATTTTGTACCCATATGGCAACATAGCAGCAGACTCGTCAGGTAACGTGTACCTTTCTGGGATAAGTTGGAATACTGCCGGAGGGGGTCTTGGGCAAGAAATCCTAGTTTGGAAAATTGACTCTACCGGTGCTAATGTATGGCAACGAGCCTTGGGCGGCGCTGGAACTCATCAGGGGTGGGGTGCCGGAGTGGATTCGAGTGGTAACGTGTATGTGGTGGGCAGGCCCGACAACTATGTGGCAATAGCAAAATACAATTCGTCCGGTACGCTGCAATGGTCTCGCCAATTATATAACGCAGGTCGGCAAATTCAGGCTAACAATATAACTGTGGACGCAAGTGGTAATTCCTATGTTTACGGAATAATGCGCGTTGACGCCAGCACACCCGCACTCCTTAACGCTTTTATAGCCAAGTACGACACGTCTGGTACCATCCAATGGCAACGCCGCTTGGGTACTACTAGCATAATTGGGGGTCGGGAAACTAGTACCACTATTCACAACCTTGCATTAAGTTCAGATGGGGGTATGTACGTCAATGGGAGTTCTGACCCATCTGCGCAATATGCGGATAATTTCTTTTTTGCAAAACTACCGTCTGATGGCTCCAAGACCGGCACATACACCCTGTCAGGAGTTTCGTACACCTACGCCGCCACGTCTTTAACCGATTCTGCGGGTTCGTTTTCAAGTAGCACGCTATCGTACAGCGTAAGCGGTAACTCTTGGTCACAGGATACAACTAATCTTACCGAGGCCACGAGCGCGCTGGTCTCATCGGTGACCACCATATAAACCGAGTAAAAATTCATGACTGCGTACATCAAACTTTCAACGCTTGAGTTCCCTCGGCACGAGGGGGACATCCGTTTGGAGCACCCCGAAATTTCAAAAGGACAGTCGGGCGGCAGCTTTCCTTGTCCAGACACTTACGCTGTGGTTGGTTGGGTGGAGCGCCCTGTGTATGACGCCAAGTTGCAAAGATGCGAACCGGGGCAACCGGTAAACGAAAACGGTGCATGGCACATGACTTGGGTTGTTCGTGACGCTACGCCGGAAGAAATTGAAGAGCAGACTGAGCGAGACCGCCAAAACGCGATTAATCCGGGAGGCTTGCGTTGAGCAACTAGACACATGATACAGACATCACCGACAATACCAATTAACGCACCCCATTGGAGTAAGACATGACTTTGATTTTAAGTGGTACCGATGGCTTGTCGGACGTTGACGGTTCAGCAGCAACACCCGCTGTTCGTGGCACCGACGCCAACACCGGCATTTTCTTCCCTGCGGCTGACACCATCGCGTTCGCAGAGGGCGGCGTTGAGTCTGCGCGTTTTGATTCCAGCGGCAACCTTGGCCTTGGAACAACCTCCCCCGCAGCAAAGCTAGACGTGGCGGGCAGCCAAGCTCAGAACATTGTGGCCGTCGCTGCTCTGGACATTAACTGCTCTACGGGCAACTACTTCACTAAGACGATCAACGGTGCAAGCACCTTCACGTTCAGCAACGCTCCGGCGTCGCGTGCGTACTCGTTCACACTGGAGTTGACGGTCACCAGCGGTGCGGCCACGTGGCCCGCGTCTGTTAAATGGCCCGCAGATACTGCCCCCACGCTGGGTACAGGTAAAACTTCGCTGTTGGTTTTTGTTACTGACGATGGTGGCACCCGCTGGCGCGGTGGCTCGTTGGTGGATTACACAACGTAAAGGCCAAACATGGACCTCGTATCGTCTATCGTCTTGCTTGGCGCATCTGGGGCCAGCACAAAGGGTTATTTTGCTGGTCAGTACCAGAACCCAACCCAGTATCGTGGGCAACTACTTGGGGGGCTTGTTCGTCCAGAAGTCGCTCGTGCGACGTTTAACTACGTTAGTTATGATGGCAGCGCCAACTGTTTGGGGGTTGCGGATATTGGCTCTCGGGGCGTGGTGTATTACACAAGCAGGAGTGATAACTCTGTAAGTGAGTTGTACTCCCAAAAGTTGATGCCCGACTATAAATCCGTTTCTGGTACTTATTATTATGTGACAGGCACCTCTTACAGTGACACTTCAGGCCGTGCATGGCGTGCGACTATGCAAAGCAACGGCAATTTCCCGACGGGTAATTGGTCGCAATTTAACGGTTTAAGTATGAACTCCGAAGCCGCTGCGATGATGTCCACAGGGGATGTCATTGTCGCGGGTACAGATAAAAACGGCGCAGATTATGTACCGTATTGGTATTGCAAGAACCGTTATTTTGTGTCTGGTGGCAGCCAACGACAAGCCACGTCTGTACAGGTCTCTTCCTCAGACATTGCATTTTCTGGGGTGGCGCATACAAGCCAAGGCTGTGAAGTCCACAAGTTCAATTTGACTGGAACTCCGTCAGCTTCGGCGGGTATAAAGTACAACGATTTCACAACAGGACAAAACTCCTTAGTGGATATTGCGCTAAATAATTCTGGCGGATTTTATTATGTAGGAGTCCCGAGAATTGCCGGGGTGTTCATGGGGTCCATGAGTACAAATACCGGAGTGCGTCGCGTTACTGCGTTTGGTACAACCCTAAACCCCGGTTCTATCACACCGGGGTCGGACAACTGTAGTGTCAAATACGGTCTCGACGGACATGTTTATTTTTGCTACGCCTACATGGTTCGCAAAATGAGCGCAGACTTGACGACATGCGTGTGGAGCATATCTCTTAATACCAATCATCTGATTGTGGATGTAGATAGCAACGGCGATGTTTGGATCATTGGGGAGCGCAACGATTCTGTAGCTGGGTATCGTTACTACTTTGTCTCAAAAATTGACTCCAACGCCTCGCAGGTTCCTACATCTTGGACAAACGTGGTTGGGGGCATGTATTGGCAACGGTATTCATCAACAGTCACAACAAGTACCTCGTTTTCCACATCAAACGCAGGCACTCCCGGTTCTGGGGCTAACGTAGTAACGACAAGTACAACAACATTTTCATCTCTCAGTGCATTTTCTAGTACCATTTTGCCCTTGTAAGGGTTTGGAGATAAACCATGCTGGTAAAAATTGAAAACGGCGCTCCGGCGCAATGGCCCGTAACAGAGGCCCACGTTCAGGCGACAAACCCGAACACTTCTTTTGCAATGCCCATCGACGAGGCTACGCTGGCGCAGTTTGGCTATGCCACGCTGCACTTTAGCGACCCGGCGCAATACGACGCTGAGTGGCAAGAGGCCAAGGAGATCGCTCCTGCGCAGGTGGACGGCAAGTGGACCCAGCAGTGGGACATCATCGAGAAGTACACCGCTGAAGAGCGTGCTACCAAGGAGGCCGAGAAAGCCGCAGCCGCAGCTAAGTTTGCCGCTACCCAGTATCAGCGCCAGCGTGCTGCTGAGTACCCACCCATCGGTGACCAACTTGATGCCTTGTGGAAAGGCGGCGACGCCGCAGCGGCTATGCTTGCCCAAGTGCAGGCAGTCAAAGCTAAGTATCCCAAGCCGTAAGGAGGCGACATGCCAGTAACAATTAACGCAGATACCGTAACCGGCGCAGCAGTCGTCACAGCCGATGCCTCTGGTGTGTTGGCTCTTCAGGGTGCTGGCGTCACTCAACTGACTATCACCAACTCGGGGGCGTCACTTGCAACCGGAGGTGCCTTGGTTGGAGCTACAGCCACGCAGACGCTGACCAACAAGACAGTTGAAGCGGGTACGTTCACCAACGGCTACACGGAAGAAGTCGTTACCGCCAACACCGGCACTGCGTACACCATCAACTTGTCAAACGGCACCGTCCAGTACCTGACACTGACAGGCAACTGCACATACACATTCCCAACCCCTGTGGCTGGTCAGTCGTTTATGCTGATCCAACGCCAAGACGCAACCGGTGGTCGCACGGTGACATGGCCTGCGTCTGTTGACTGGCCCGGGGCTACAGCACCCACATTGACCAGCACGGCCAACCGTGTGGACAAGTTCGTTTTCACAGCCATTGACGGTTCTAACTGGCTTGGTAGCAACGCTGGTCAGAACTACACCGTTTGAGGTGAATAATGTTTTCATCCAATACAACAGGAGTAACTCAAGTGTCACGTGGTGAATCAGTTTATGCAGTACCGGGCACATACACATGGGTGTGCCCTGCGGGTGTGACTTCTGTCAGCGTTGTGTGCGTTGGTGGGGGTGGTAGTGGTAGCGCGTTCAACGGTGGTGGTGGCGGCGGGTTGGGGTACAAAAACAACTACGCTGTAACCCCCGGTACGTCCTATACCGTGGTTGTTGGGCAGGGAGGTCAGGGAGATTATGACCAGTTTTTATCACAAGGCAACGGTGCCGATAGCTATTTTGTAAGTACTACTACTGCGCGTGGGCGTGGGGGAAACGGGGCCTACGCCAGTGG
>JACCDJ010948279.1_pt1 | contig 10491 bp, 11 predicted proteins | sample 7444481 | NCBI WGS metagenome assembly JACCDJ01 (sample SAMN15323435, study PRJNA562643) | freshwater metagenome | isolation source: river surface water | place: USA:Blue River Watershed | collected 2017-08-15 | reverse complement strand
GCCGTGCCGCTGCTGGTTTTTGGTGCAGGCAGTCTGTCTGCCGGCGGCGAGGCCGGCATTGCCCTGACGGCGGCGTTCAGCCTGGTACTGGTAGCGATCACGCCCTTCGCCGCTGGCGCTGCGATCCGCAGCGCACGCGGTCAATAAGGCGGCTTGTCCAGCCCCTTGGGCGACTTGGTGAAGATCTCCACCCCGTTTTCGGTGATCCCGATCGAGTGTTCGAACTGGGCGGAGAGCGAACGGTCGCGGGTTACCGCCGTCCAGACGTCTTCCAGCACCTTTACCCCCGGCTTGCCGAGGTTGATCATCGGTTCGATCGTGAAGAACATGCCCGGTTTCAGCTCTGGCCCGGTCCCTGCCCGCGCGGCGTGAACCACTTCGGGCGCATCGTGGAACAGGCGGCCAAGGCCATGGCCGCAGAATTCGCGGACCACGCCATAGCGGTTGCCTTCGGCATAGGACTGGATCGCTGCGCCGATATCGCCCAGCCGCGCACCGGGTCGGCCTGCCGCCTCGATCCCCAGCATCAGGCATTCATACGTCACGTCGACCAGTCGCCGGGCCTTTAGGGGCACATCGCCGACCAGGTACATCCGGCTGGTATCGCCGTGCCAGCCATCGAGCAGCGGGGTGACATCGATATTGACGATATCGCCATCCTTCAGAACCTTGTCCGAAGGAATGCCGTGGCAGACCACGTGGTTGATCGAAATGCAGCACGAATGGGTATAGCCGCGATAGCCCAGGGTCGCCGGCACAGCGCCGCCATCCAGCGTCATCTGGCGGACGACATCATCCAGTTCCTGCGTAGAAACGCCCGGTTGCACCATCGGCGCCAGCGCATCGAGGATTTCGGCGGCCAACCGGCCAGCGCGGCGCATCCCCTCAAAGCCTTCCGGCCCATGGAGCTTGATCGTGCCGTCACGCAGGACGGTCTCGGTTCCGGTTACTACCTGATACTGGGTCATCGCCGGGCCATATAGGCGCGGCCAGCCCAAAAAGCGAGGGGCGCGTCAGCGGCCAAGCGCAAAGACCGAGCGGTACTGCGGCTTGACCGCCATCATCACCGCCTTGGTCACTGGCAGTGTGATCTCGTAATCGCCCTCGGCATAGGGGCCCGCCTCATAAGGCGCGATCAGGATGCCGATCCGATCAAACTGCTGCTTGTTCGACGATCCGAGGATCACGGTTGAGCCGGTCGGATCGATGCACTGGTCAAACGGATCATCGCTATCCGCGCTGACCGGCTCTCCGCGCCGCTCGGCCCGTTCGCGGTTCAAGGCCTTGCAGAAGGGACCGCGCAGGGCCGCGGCAAGCGCCGCCCGCGAGACAAACAGATCACTGGCGACCCGGCTCTGGTCAGCTGTCTTGTCCCACAGCAGCGCTTGGGACCAATGGTTGGGGTGCGCGCCGCCGGTATATTCCTCTGCCGCGGCAGTGAGGCTTAACCAGCCTGGCAGGTCCGCCACGACCGTCCAGTTTACGGCGTGGCTATACGGGTTGAATTCAAAGCCACCGTCCTTGGCCGCGGCGCGGCCCTCCTTCGCGGCCGCGATCAATTCGCGGCGTTGCTTGGCCAGGTCAGCCTCCAGCTCGGCCACCAGCGAGGGAATCGCAGCCGCCTCTGCCGGGTAGTTGTATTCGAACTGGAATGACGCAGTCTGTTCTTGGGTCTTGCGGGCCAGCGGGGCGAGGGTCGCTGTGGCAGTAGCCGCAACTTCGGCCGGTGCGGTTGGCGCAGCGTCGGTGGCCTTGGCCTCGTCCTTTTCCGGCACACAGGCCGTTGCCATTAGCAGGAACAGGATCGCCGCTTTCCGCATTTGCCAATTTCCTCTCGCACCTTGCGCCGCAGCGCGGCTATGGCGGAGACCATGAACGATAAGCATGCAACGATCCAGCCCGACCGGGACCAGCCGGCGACGCATATTCACGTGGTCGATAAGGCCGGCCTGGATGCGTTTCTCAAGAATTTGCCCGGTTCCGCGCGGGCTACGCTGGCAGCCCAGAAATTTGCAGGCGGACCGTTTGAACAGGCGATTATCCCCAATGGCGAGGACTGGTCGGTGGTCGCCGGGGTGGCCGATGCCAGTGAACTCGGCACCTGGTGCCTGGCCAAGCTGGGCGAAAGCCTGCCGGCCGGAACCTATCGCCTGGCCAATGCCGATAGCGCCCCCGCCCTGTTCGGCTGGGCCGCCGGGCAGTATCGCTTTGATCGTTACCGCTCCGAACCGGCTGAAGAAGGGCCGCGCGTGCTGCTGACCAAGGCGGTTAGCGCGATTGAGCCGGTCCTGGCCGAAGTTGCAGCGACCGCCCTGGTGCGTGACATGGTCAATACCCCGGCCGAAGACATGGGCCCCGCCCAGATCGAGGCAGAGTTTGAACGCGTGGCGAAGGCCAACAAGGCCGAAGTCAAAGTGACCAGTGGCGATGCGCTGGAACAGGGCTATCCCATGATCCACGCTGTGGGCCGCGCCGCCGCGCGCCATCATGCCCCGCGCTTGCTGGAATTGACCTGGGGCGATCCGCGCCACCCGAAGCTGGCCATCGTCGGCAAGGGGGTGTGCTTTGACAGCGGCGGGCTCGACATCAAGCCGGCCTCGGGCATGGCCTTGATGAAGAAGGACATGGGCGGCGCCGCCCACGCCCTCGCCCTGGCCCAACTGGTTATGCAGCATCACCTGAAGGTTCGTCTGCATCTGCTGATCCCGGCGGTGGAGAATGCCATTTCCGGCAACGCATTCCGCCCTGGCGACGTGCTGAAAAGCCGCGCGGGCCTATCAATAGAGATCGGCAATACCGATGCCGAAGGGCGGCTGGTTCTGGGCGATGCCTTAGCCCGCGCGGGCGAGGAAGAGCCGGAACTGGTGATCGACTTCGCGACGCTGACCGGCGCGGCGCGCGTTGCCGTGGGGCCAGACCTGCCCGCACTGTTCACCCGGCGCGACGAGACAGCGGCGGAAATGCTCGCCGCTGGCGAAGCGGCCAACGACCCCTGCTGGCGGCTGCCGCTCTACGATGGCTATCGCGAATACCTGAAGAGCGACATCGCCGACCTGAACAATTCCAGCAGCAACGGCTTTGCGGGCGCTTCAGTGGGGGCGTTGTTCCTTGACCGGTTCGTGCCCGCCGGAACCGACTGGGCCCACTTTGATACCTTCGCCTGGCGCCCGGCGGCCAAGCCCGGCCGCCCCAAAGGCGGCGACGCCCTGGGCCTGCGCGCGGCCTGGGGACTGTTGAAGGGGCGCTATGGATAACTTGCCCAATGCCGCAAGCGCGGCTAATCGCCCCATCTTCCAGTTTTCAGGGCACGAAACCTTGACCGTAACCGCCATTCCCGAGGGCCAGTTTGGCCTTAACGGCCCGGCCGAAAAGCTTGACGATGCGCACTGGCCGGTGCGCGGTGACCTGGCGCATATCCGTCTGGCTGGGCGGTGCTTTGTCCCGCATTATGCCGTGCCGATGCCGCGCAAGGTCGTCGCTGGCGGGGCAAGCCTGCTGGCCAGCAACAAGCCCGATGCCGAAGTACGTGAGCAACTGACAGGTGGCACCCTGTTCAACCTGCTGGACGTGACCGGCGGCTGGGCCTGGGGCCAGGTCGGCGAGGACGGCTTCGTCGGTTACCTGCCGATCGAAGCGCTCGAAGCCTGAGGTGGCTTACACAGTCTTCATCGATGGCGCCGTCGGCACGACCGGGCTTGAGATTGTCGAACGGCTGGCGCCACGCGCCGAATTTGACCTGCTGATCCTTGATGACGAAGCGCGCAAGGATGCCGGCGCACGCCGCGATGCCTATCATGCGGCGGACTTTGCGGTGCTCTGCCTGCCAGACGATGCGGCCAAGGAAGCGATTACCCTGGCCGAGGGCAGCAAGGTGCGGATCATCGATGCCTCCAGCGCGCACCGCGTGGCCGATGGCTGGACCTATGGCTTCCCCGAACTGACCGGACGCGAGGCTGTTGCCGGGGCAAGCCGCATCAGCAATCCCGGATGCTATCCAACGGGTTTCCTTGGCCTGGTTGCCCCGCTCGTCCGCGCCGGGCTGTTGCCGGGCGACTGGCCTTACACCGTCAATGCCGTCTCGGGCTATTCGGGGGGTGGCAAGGCTCTGATCCAGCGGTTCGCTGACGATGGCGACATCGCCTTCCGTGCCTATGGCCTTGGCATGGGCCACAAGCATGTGCCCGAAATGCAGCGCTATGCCGGCTTGGCCCACCCGCCGCTGTTCGCTCCGGCGGTGATCGACGCCCACCGCGGCATGGTGGTCGAAGTGCCGCTGCCGCTGAGCGCGATGCCGATGGCCGGATCGCCGGACGTGCTCAGGCTGGCGCTGGTGGAGTTTTACGCCGGCAGCAAGGTTGTTACCGTGCATGACGAGCCGAAGGACGAGCTGCTGCTGCGCCGCTCCATGCAACCGTCCGACCGGCTCGATCTGTGGGTCTTCGCCGCCAAGGACGGTTCGCAGGCGCGGTTGGTGGCCCGGCTCGACAACCTGGGCAAGGGCGCCAGCGGCGCCGCCGTCCAGAGCCTGAACCTGATGGCCGGGCTGGACGAGACGGCGGGGCTCAATCTCTAGTCTGCCCATTTTTTAGGCAGGTCTGCCGAAAAATCAGGCAAGTTTCCACGCACCCGCGCGCATGAATTGAATCAGGCGCGCATAGGTTTCGATTCAAATCTTGCGAATCCACCCTTTTCGACCGCCATTCCTTGCCCTAGTGCCGCAACATCGCCGCTGGCACGATTCTTGATTCCGGATTTTGGAGCGGCACTCGAACGTCAGGACTGGATCCGGTGAAAGCCAGACTGGTACCGGCGCAGCGCGCAGGGGAATGACAAGTGAAAAAGATCGAAGCGATCATCAAGCCGTTCAAGCTCGATGAGGTGAAGGAAGCGCTGCACGAAGTGGGCGTATCCGGCATTACCGTGACCGAAGCGAAGGGCTTTGGTCGCCAGAAGGGCCACACCGAACTCTATCGCGGCGCCGAATATGTCGTCGACTTCCTGCCCAAGGTGAAGCTTGAGGTGGTGGTGCCAGACGATCTGGCTGACCGCACCGTTGAAGCCATCTGCAATGCGGCCCAGACCGGCCGCATCGGCGACGGCAAGATTTTTGTCATCCCGGTCGAACGCGCCGTGCGTATCCGCACGGGTGAGCGCGACAACGACGCCATCTGATCCATCCATTCCATCCGGAACAATCGCCCGCGGCCCAAGGCCGGGGTCATCAAGAAGGAAGACCAATGAGCAAGGCCAAGGACATCATCAAGCGGATCAAGGACGAAGAGATCGAATGGGTCGATCTGCGCTTCACCGATCCCAAGGGCAAGTGGCAGCACCTGACGATGTGCGCCCACGTGATGGGTGAGGATGAGCTGGAAGACGGCCTGATGTTCGACGGTTCGTCGATCGAAGGCTGGAAGGCCATCAACGAATCCGACATGATCCTGAAGCCCGACCTTGATTCGATCTTCATCGATCCGTTCAGTGCCACGCCGATGATGATCATCACCTGTGACATCGTCGAGCCTTCGACCGGTGACCTCTATGGCCGTGACCCGCGCTCGACCGCGAAGCGCGCCGAAGCCTATGTCAAGACCACCGGTTTTGGCGACACCGTCTACGTCGGTCCGGAAGCCGAATTCTTCCTGTTCGACGACGTCCGTTTCTATGACGGCTATGATGGCAACGGCTTCAAGATCGACGACATCGAACTGCCGACCAACGGCAACCGCGAATATGACGGCGGCAACCTGGCCCACCGTCCGCGCGCCAAGGGCGGCTACTTCCCGGTCGCTCCGGTTGACAGCTGCGTCGACATCCGTGGCGAAATGGTTTCGACCATGCTCGAAATGGGCCTGCCCTGCGACAAGCACCACCACGAAGTTGCCAGCGCTCAGCACGAGCTTGGCCTGACCTTCGGCACCCTGGTGCAGACCGCTGACCGCATGCAGGTTTACAAGTACGTCGTGCAGCAGGTCGCCCAGGCCTATGGCAAGACCGCGACTTTCATGCCGAAGCCGATCAAGACCGATAACGGTTCGGGCATGCACACCCACATCTCGCTGTGGGAAGGCGGCAAGCCGCTGTTCGCCGGCAACGGCTATGCCGGTCTTTCCGACATGTGCCTGTACTTCATCGGCGGCGTGATCAAGCATGCCAAGGCCCTGAACGCCTTCACCAACCCGACCACCAACAGCTACAAGCGCCTGGTGCCGGGCTATGAAGCGCCGGTGCTGCTGGCCTATTCGGCCCGCAACCGCTCGGCCTCGTGCCGCATCCCCTATGGCGCCGGCGACAAGGCCAAGCGCGTGGAATTCCGCTTCCCCGATGCGATGGCCAACCCCTACCTGTGCTATTCGGCGCTGCTGATGGCCGGCCTCGACGGGATCAAGAACAAGATCCACCCGGGCGAAGCCATGGACAAGAACCTCTACGATCTGCCGCCGGCCGAACTGGCTCAGGTGCCGACCGTCTGCGGTTCGCTGCGCGAAGCACTGGAAAGCCTGGAAGCCGATCACGACTTCCTGCTGCAAGGCGGCGTGTTCACTAAGGACCAGATCGAAAGCTACATCGAACTGAAGTGGCCGGAAGTGATGCGCTGGGAAACCACGCCGTCGGCCGTCGAATTCGACATGTACTACAGCCTCTAACCAGCGGCTGACAGTTCACCGAGGGGGCGTCCGGAGCGATCCGGGCGCCCTTCGCGTTTGCACAGAACCATTTTCCTACAGCAGCTTGCCTGGTGTAACTGGCTGGCCTTCCGTGACAGAGGGCCCTTCCCATGAACCGCAAACCGATCTTCGATGCAGTCCGCCAATTGCTGGGCCGCGGCTTTCATGCCGCCGAGGTTTCCGTGCTTGATACCGCAATCGATGCGGCTCTGGCTGTCGCTCCGTCGCACCAGATCGGCCCCGCCGGCATCGCCCTGATCAAGCAGTTCGAAGGCTGCGCCAAGCGGCGCGCGGATGGCCAGTTCGAAGCCTACCCCGATCCCGGCACAGGCGGCGCCCCCTGGACGATCGGTTGGGGTGCGACCGGCAAGGGGATTGGCCCCGGCACGGTCTGGACCGCACAGCAATGCAATGCCCGGCTGGAGACGGACCTTGCGCGCTACAGTACCGAAGTATCCCGCGCACTGGGCGACACGCCCACCACGCAAGAGCAGTTCGATGCCCTGGTCAGCTTTCATTACAACACTGGGGCTATCGCCCGTGCCAGCCTGACCAGGCTACACAAAGCAGGCGATTACGACGGCGCTGCTGCTGAATTTGGCAAATGGGTCCTTGCCGGCGGCAAGCGCCTGCCCGGACTGGTCCGTCGCCGCGAGGCTGAAGCCGCGCTCTATCGGGGCACCTAAACTGGCATGAGCATGCCGCGCCGCCCGGTCGCAACAAAGGAACCCACCAGGATCGAACCCATCAGCATTGCGATCAATCCCATCGGATCGATCGCTACGCCGGTACCGAACTGCGCCAGGATCGCCCAGCCAAGCAACAAAGCACCGAGAACAGCGAGCGCAAACGCGCTCGATTCCCATGAGACCTGCTTGAGCAGTTCGTCATACCGAGACCATTGCAGCCAGGACAGGACACCGGTCATGGTTATGGCAAGTGCCATTGCCGAAATCGCGACGATCGGGGGCAAGGGCCCGCCAGTCGCAGCCATGGCAAGCAGCAGTTGGGCACTACCCAGCATCAGGAAGACCACGCCACTGGCAATCAAGACTGGCCGCTGGGCGCGGGCATCCTCAACATCGCCAACATTCAGCATCGCTGCGCTGGCTTGCGGGTTGGCGCCAACCAATCCGACGATCAGCCCCATCAGCAGATAAATCAGCCCCACTGCCGCCAAGGCCAGTGCACCCGGCTGCTGAGCAATCCGCTCAACCCCCGGGATGTGCACCCCGAAGTAGGCAGCCGAAAAACCAACTAAGCCGCCGATCACGGCCTGCAGGATCATCTTGCTCCACGCTTTCTGCGACGCTGCCATCGTCATATCTCCGGTTCCCAGTGATCAATGAATAGTTCCGGCACCGCGCAGCCAAACAGTTTGGCCATGCGCAATGCCAGCGGCAGGCTGGGATCGTACTTGTCGGTTTCCACCGCGTTGATCGTCTGGCGCGAAACGCCAAGCCGCCGGGCCAGTTCGCCCTGGCTCCACCCCGCTGTCTCGCGCAGTTCCTTCAACCGGTTTTCCACCGCCGCCCTTTCCTGACCTGTAAAGAACTCTTTACCGATTCTGATCGGCCTGTCAAGAATTCTTGTCAGGCGACGCCGGCAAGATTGGCGCTTGAAATATTGTCCGCCGGGCCCGACATAGTCTGGGTTTAATCGATCCATTAAGGGAGATTCGCGATGCGCGAACGGCTGCAGCACTATATCGATGGCAAGTGGGTGGACAGCGAAGGTGGCGCCCGCCGCGAGGTAATCAATCCGGCCACCGAGGAAGCCTGCGCCGTGATTTCGGTTGGCACGGCCGCCGATGTCGACAAGGCGGTGAAGGCCGCCCGCCGCGCTTTCAAGACCTTTAGCCAGACCACCAAGGAAGAGCGGCTGGACCTGCTCAACCGGATCGTTGCCGAATACAAGAAGCGCGGTGCCGACCTTGCTGTCGCCATGGCCGAAGAAATGGGCGCGCCAGTCTCCTTCGCCGGGACGGCCCAGGTCGGTGCCGGGATCGGCGGCTTCATGAGCACGATTGCCGCACTTAAGGACTTTGACTTCATGGAAGACGGTCCGGGCTTCAAGGTGGCCTATGAACCGATTGGCGTGGTCGGCATGATCACCCCGTGGAACTGGCCGCTTAACCAGATCGCGCTCAAGGTTGCCCCGGCTCTTGCCGCCGGCAACACCATGGTTCTCAAGCCTTCCGAAGAATGCCCGACCAACGCCGCGATCTTCGCCGAGATCCTCGACGCTGCTGGCGTGCCGCCGGGCGTGTTCAACCTGGTTCAGGGCGATGGCCCGACCACCGGCAACGCGATCTCGAGCCACCCGGACATCGAAATGGTCAGCTTCACCGGCTCGACCCGCGCCGGGATCGCCGTGGCGATCGCCGCCGCGCCAACCGTCAAGCGCGTCCATCAGGAACTGGGCGGCAAGTCGCCCAACCTGGTCCTGCCCGATGCCGACTTTGCCACGCAGCTCGCCCCAGTGGCGATGGGCCCGCTGGTCAACACCGGCCAATCGTGCATCAGCCCGACCAAGGTGCTGGTGGCCAAAGACCGCGAGGAGGAAGCTGTCGCGTTCTATCGGAACATGTATTCGCACACCCCGGTGGGTGACCCCATGGCCGAAGGCAACCACCTTGGCCCGCTGGTCAACAAGGCCCAGTACGACAAGGTTCGCGAACTGATCCAGTCGGCAATCGACGAAGGTGCCAAGCTTGAAACCGGCGGCACCGACCTGCCCGCAGGCGTCAATCGCGGCTACTATGTCCAGCCGACCGTCTTCTCGGGCGTGACGCCCGACATGCGCATCGCCAATGAGGAAATCTTCGGCCCGGTCGCCACGATCATGGCCTATGACAACCTCGAACAGGGTATCGAGCTGGCCAACGCCACCGAATATGGCCTGTCGGCCGCAATTACCGGCGATCCAGCCAAGGCTGCCCCTGTTGCCGCCAAGCTGCGCGCAGGCATGGTCGCGATCAACAACTGGGGTCCAACTCCGGGCGCGCCGTTCGGCGGCTACAAGCAGTCGGGCAATGGGCGCGAAGGCGGTCTGGCTGGCCTGAAGGACTTCATGGAAATGAAATCGATCAGCGGCCTGCCCGCCTGATTTGACCTCGACAATAAGACCTAGGCGAAGCCCTCCCCATTGCGGGAGGGCTTTGTTTTAGGCAACTTCTCTCCGATCCGGAGAATTCAATGCAGCGTCGCCAGTTCCTCACCTCAGCTGCGGCAATCAGCGCGGCTTTTGCCAGTCCGGCTATCTTGCGCGGTGCGACGAGACAAAATGAGGACATCCGGCTTCTCGGCGAAGTCCTGCGCACCCTCCATCCAGGGTTGCATCGATACTTGAGCCCGTCCGACTTCGAAGCGAGCTTGGCGACACTTGATCGCCAGTGGCAGGCTGCTCACGATCTTGAAGCCCGTTTCACCAGCCTGACGGGACTGCTCGCCGCCATCCGCTGTGGCCATTCCTATCCCAGCTTTTATAACCAGAAGCGCCCTATCGCTGACCGGCTTTTCTCTAGGAAAGACCGCTTGCCAGTGGCCTTCCGCTGGATCGGAAATCAGATGGTGGTGACGGAAAACCAAACCGACGGTGCCTGGTTGCCAAAAGGTAGCGTGATCAAGGCCATCGACGGCGTGTCATCGGCGGCCGTTCTTTCACGACTATTGCCGTTAGTCCGCGCCGACGGCGGCAACGATGGCAAGCGACGGGCCCTACTCTCCCCAACTGGCGCCGACGAAATCGAGACCTTCGATGTGTTGCGCGGGCTGGTCTATGGAGCGCCCAAGAACGGACAATTCAACGTTCATTTTCGTGC
>JACCDJ010638408.1_pt1 | contig 10493 bp, 9 predicted proteins | sample 7444481 | NCBI WGS metagenome assembly JACCDJ01 (sample SAMN15323435, study PRJNA562643) | freshwater metagenome | isolation source: river surface water | place: USA:Blue River Watershed | collected 2017-08-15 | reverse complement strand
ATCTTGCAGCACATATCTCTGTAGATTACTTAACACATGATTTACCTATTGAACCGACCATTGCACTTCTTGTCAGCGGTGGCCACTCATCTCTACTTCAAGTAGATGACATCACATCATCTGTAAAGAAGCTTGGTGCAACAATGGATGATGCAGCGGGTGAAGCATTCGATAAAATTGCCCGCATCCTCGAACTTGGATTTCCAGGAGGTCCTGCAATAGATCGCGATGCTCGCAATGGTGATCCATCTGCAATTGATTTCCCGCGAGGGCTCACCACAAGCAACGATTGGGCAACACGCCCTTATGACTTCTCATTCTCAGGACTTAAGACGGCAGTTGCTCGCTACCTTGAATCAACTCCAAGTTATGTCAGGGCCGATGTCGCAGCCTCCTTCCAAGAAGCAGTCGTTGATGTTCTACTCCTTAAAGCCCTGGCTGCTTGCACGCAGTCAGGGATCGACTCTCTAGTGATTGCTGGGGGAGTTGCAGCCAACTCCCGCCTACGCCATGTTGCACAGGAGCGCTGCCAGAAGGCAGGCATCTCCCTTCGGATCCCTGAGCCTGGCCTATGCACCGATAACGGTGCGATGGTCGCTTCCCTGGGTTCCCTGATGCTTGCTGCGGGGCGAGAGGCGACTCAGGGGGCCTTTGATGCGGATTCCAGCCTCCAAGTTGAGCGTCTGAGCCTGTAGGACTAGCCTTAGCACTCTAAGGCCGACACTGCTAATGCAGTTGGTCTTATATGAGAAGAATCCGTCAATAACTAGAAGGAGATATCACCATGGCACTTCGGCCACTAGAAGATCGCATCGTCGTGAAGGCCAATGAGGCAGAGACAACTACAGCTTCAGGTCTTGTTATCCCTGATACAGCTAAGGAGAAGCCACAGGAAGGCACTGTTATTGCAGTTGGTCCTGGTCGCTTTGATGATGGCGTGCGCGTCCCAATGGATGTCAAGGTTGGCGATGTAGTTCTTTACAGCAAGTATGGAGGAACAGAAGTGAAGTCAGGTTCTGATGAGCTTCTCGTACTCTCTGCTCGCGACATTCTCGCAATCGTTGAGAAGTAAGGGCTAAGACTCTTATGGGAAAGCAACTTCAGTTTGACGAGCATGCTCGTCGCTCAATGGAACGCGGTGTCAATATTCTTGCTGACACCGTCAAGGTAACGCTTGGACCTAAGGGTCGCAATGTTGTTATCTCTCGCAATTTTGGAGCACCGCTCATCACTAATGATGGTGTAACGATTGCAAAGGAAATCGAACTCTCAGACCCAGTTGAAAACATGGGTGCTCAGCTTGTGAAGGAAGTTGCAACAAAGACCAACGATGTTGCAGGTGACGGAACAACAACAGCAACTGTGCTTGCACAGGCAATGGTGAAGGAAGGCCTTCGCAATCTTGCAGCTGGAGCGCAACCTATGGATCTCAAGCTTGGTATTGAAGCTGCAGTTGCAGCTGTCTCTGCTCGCTTGCGTGAGAATGCAACTGTTGTCAGTGATAAGGCACAGATTGCAGATGTTGCAACAATTTCAGCACAAGACCGCGCAATTGGTGACCTCATTGCAGAAGCAATGGATAAGGTCGGCAAAGATGGCGTTATCACTGTTGAAGAGGCGTCGACGACAGCTCTTGAGCTCGAGTTTGCAGAAGGTATGCAATTCGATAAGGGCTACATCTCTCCATACTTCGTCACAGATCAAGACCGTATGGAAGCAGTTCTTGATGATCCTTACATCCTCATCGCTGCAAATAAGATTTCTGCGCTCGCAGATCTCCTTCCAATCCTTGAGAAGGTTGCGCAGGCAAATAAGCCTCTTGTGATTATTGCTGAGGATGTTGAGGGTGAAGCTCTCTCCACACTCGTGGTCAACCGCATGCGTGGAGTCTTCACTTCAGCTGCAGTGAAGGCGCCAGGTTTTGGAGATCGTCGCAAGGCGATGCTTCAGGACATTGCAATCCTCACAGGTGGACAGGTTGTCTCAGCTGAGGTTGGCATGAAGCTCGATGCAGTCCAGATTTCAGATCTTGGTCGCGCTCGTCGTGTTGTCATCACAAAGGATGCAACAACAATTGTTGATGGTGCTGGAGAGGCAAGCGTTGTTGCTGGCCGCGTTCAGGAACTTCGCAATGAGATTGCAAACTCTGATTCAGATTGGGATCGTGAGAAGTTGCAGGAGCGAGTTGCAAAGCTCGCTGGTGGCGTTTGTGTCATTAAAGTCGGCGCTCACACAGAGGTTGAACTCAAGGAGAAGAAGCACCGCCTTGAAGATGCAATCTCAGCTACTCGTGCAGCTGTTGAAGAAGGAATTGTTATCGGTGGAGGAGCAGCTCTTGTTCACGCAGCAGATGCTTTGAACGATAACCTCGGCTTCACAGGTGACAAGGCTGTGGGAGTTTCACTTGTCCGCAAGGCATGTGATGAACCACTTCGTTGGATTGCTGAAAACGCTGGACTTGAAGGCTATGTTGTTGTTGCAAAGGTTCGTTCTCTTGCAGCCAATGAAGGCTTCAACGCAGCAACAGATGTCTATGGCGATCTTCGCAAGGATGGAGTAATTGATCCTGTAAAGGTCACTCGTTCAGCTCTTGCTAATGCAGCCTCAATTGCAGCGATGTTTATTACAACAGAAGCTGCTGTGTATGAGCGCCCTGCAGATGAAGAACCAGCTGCAGCAGGACATGGCCACTCACATGGTCCTGGTGGACATAGCCACTAATACCTATTGCAAAAAGAAGAACCCCTGCCACTTGCAATTGGCAGGGGTTCTTCTTTTTTAGGAGGTAATTAAGACGCTTCGGAGATCCGTGATATTCCTCTGCGTGACAAAATTTCTGCGCGGTCATCTTCTGAGAGACCGCCCCAAATTCCATAAGGCTCTTGGATAGCAAGGGCGTGATCGCGGCAGAGCTGGATTACTGGGCATGATGCACAGACAGCCTTTGCTGCATTTTCACGATTGCGTCGACGAGGTCCACGCTCTCCATCTGGATGGAAGAACATCTCTGGATCCATAGTGCGGCATGCGCCATCGAATTGCCATTCCCACTCATCTGCTATGGGACGAGGTGCGTTGAGGTTCATCGTGGTCTCCTTTGCTTAGGCTCTGAGGCTACAACCGATTCATAAGTTGTTCAAGTGTCAACGCTCCAAAAGTTGTTCAGATTCCCAAAATTGGTCGATATGTCCGATTTTCAAGTGGTGAGATAGGCCACCTTCAGCCATCCTTGCTCCATGGCACCCGATGATGAGCTCCTGACAGTCGCTGCCGTGGCTCGCCGCTTGGGCGTGGCACCAGGAACTCTTCGCACATGGGATCGGCGTTACGGCCTTGGGCCATCAACGCATGAGGCTGGCGAACATCGCCGCTACTGCCCTGCAGATCTCTCCAAGTTGATGCTGATGCGTCGATTGATTAGCGCAGGAGTTGCACCTTCCGATGCTGCTGAGCAGGCGAAGAAGGCTAAAGGCACAATTCCTTTAGAGAAAATTGTCCGTGAATTTGAAGTGCGTGAAGATGTAGTGGCGGCAATTAATAAAGCCCTGCAGGCATTTGATAATGATTTCGTCGAGGTCACTTTAAGAGCTGAGTTGGATCAACATGGAGTTGCTGCAGCTTGGCATGAAATTATCGTTCCCACATTGATCTCTATTGGAGAAGCGTGGGAGGAGAGCGGTAAAGGCATTGAAATTGAACATGCATTTACCGAAACTCTCAAAAAGGTATTTCGTGAGAGATCTGCAGCATGTGCTGAGCCAGTCAATGCACATCCAGTTATCTTGGCTGCAGTGGGGGAAGAGCAGCACTCGCTGCCACTACATGCCCTTGAAGCCGCCCTCTGTGAACTAGGAATTAAGACCCACTTCTTAGGTGCTCGCACCCCTGTGGAGGCTGTGGCAGCAACTGTCTCACGCCTTGCGCCACCTGCAGTCTTTCTCTTTGCCCTCCTTTCTGTGAATGCATCACCTGATTTCTATCGTTCACTGCCATCGATTCGCCCAGCTCCACGGATTCTCTTGGGCGGGCCTGGCTGGAATCCTGAGGATTGCAGCGATGCCACCCTTGTTGTGGGCTTAGGCAGCGCATGCGAGGAAATCGCGCATGCAGTTGGGCTGCCCGTAGCAGGCTAGAATTACCGCTCGTCGCCATAGAGGAGAGAGCTTATGACCATCGATTCCGAGAAGGTCGCCCTCCTTGGCCTGACCTACGACGATGTGCTCTTGCTCCCCGATGCTTCAGATGTAGTTCCCTCTGAGGTCAATACCTCCACATGGCTTACTCGCAACATCTCTCTCGCAGTTCCTTTGATCTCATCTGCCATGGATACCGTTACAGAATCTGCGATGGGTATCGCTATGGCAAAGGCTGGCGGAATTGGAATTATTCACCGCAATCTTCCGATCGAAGAGCAAGTAGCGCATGTGAAGTTGGTAAAAAATGTTGGACTTGCAGGCGCCGCTGTAGGTGTGGGAGATGATGGATTCGCTCGCGCACAAGCCCTCATTGATGCAGGTGTTGATGTCGTTGTTGTCGACACAGCACATGGGCACCATCGCGCAGTTCTTGAATCTATAGCTCGCATCAAAAAGTTTGCTCCAACGATTGAAATTATTGGTGGCAATATCGCAACTCGCGCAGGTGCTCAGGCACTTATTAATGCAGGAGCAGATGCCGTAAAGGTGGGCGTTGGGCCAGGATCAATCTGTACTACTCGTGTTGTTGCAGGTGTGGGCGTTCCACAAATCACCGCAATCATGGAGGCATCTAAGGCATGTAATAAGGCAGGCATTCCTTTGATTGCAGATGGCGGACTTCAATATTCAGGAGATATCGTCAAAGCCATTGTTGCAGGTGCTCACACTGTGATGTTGGGTTCATTACTTGCAGGATGCGAAGAATCTCCAGGCGAACTCTTTGAGATTGATGGTCGTAGATATAAGGGCTATCGCGGCATGGGATCACTCGGTGCCATGCAATCTCGCGGTGAGAAGAAGTCATACTCCAAAGATCGTTACATGCAAGATGATGTTCTCTCTGAAGACAAACTTGTTCCCGAAGGCATCGAAGGAAAAGTTGCCTACAAGGGAAGTGTCTCTGAGGTCGTTCACCAACTTGTGGGTGGACTTCGAAGCGGTATGGGTTATGCGGGAGCTCCTGATATTGAGACTCTTCGCCGCGAAGGAAGACTTATTCAAATTACTGCGGCAGGACTTAAAGAGAGCCATCCACACGATGTTCTCGATGTTGCAGAGGCACCTAATTACGGAAAGAAGGCGTAAATGGAGATTGAAATTGCACCAGGCAAGCGCGCTCGCCAAGCCTTCTCATTTGACGATATAGCAATTGTTCCAAGCCGTCGCACTCGCACACCTGAAGAGGTGAGCACCGCATGGCAGATTGATGCATACAAGTTTGAGCTCCCACTCCTTGCAGCCCCTATGGATTCAGTGGTCTCACCAGATACTGCGATTGCAATTGGAAAGCTCGGCGGACTCGGAGTTCTCAACCTTGAGGGACTTTGGACTCGCTATGACGACCCACGCATTCCGCTGGGTGAGATTGCTTCTATGCCAGAAAAGCATGCGACTCGACGCATGCAGGAAATTTACTCAGCCCCAATTCGCCCTGAATTGATCAAGGAGCGCATTCAACAGATTCGTGATGCAGGCGTCACAGTAGCTGCATCCCTTTCTCCACAGCGCACAGTTGAACTTCATGACGCGGTGATTAAAGCAGGCGTTGATATCTTCGTGATTCGCGGCACCACAGTCTCTGCAGAGCATGTTGGAGCTGAAGGTGAAGCTTTGAATCTCAAGAAGTTTATTTACGAACTCGATGTACCCGTGATTGTTGGGGGCGTTGCCACAACAACTGGTGCACTTCACTTGATGCGTGCTGGAGCAGCAGGAGTTCTCGTCGGCTTTGGTGGAGGAGCAGCACACACCACCCGCACAGTTACAGGTATTGAAGTTCCTATGGCCACTGCTGTGGCAGATGTTGCCGCAGCTCGTCGTGAATATCTCGATGAGTCAGGTGGACGCTATGTCCATGTGATTGCAGATGGAGCAGTTGGCCGATCTGGAGATATCGCTAAGGCGATTGCATGTGGTGCAGATGCTGTAATGATGGGATCTGCTCTTGCTAAGGCAGTTGAATCACCAGGACTTGGATGGCACTGGGGCTCTGAGGCATATCACCCAGAACTTCCACGCGGACGCCGCTTTAATGTGGGAACAGTAGGAACTTTGGAAGAAGTTCTTATCGGTCCTTCACATTCATCTGCTGGCGATATGAATCTCTTTGGAGCGCTACGCCGTGCAATGGCAACATGTGGTTATTCAGATGTGAAGTCCTTCCAGCGCGTAGATGTAGTTATGCACCATGGCAAGTAATACGCCCCACGGTGTACTAGTCGTTGATTTTGGTGCTCAGTACGCCCAGCTCATTGCTCGTCGTGTACGCGAAGCCAATGTCTATTCAGAGATTGTTCCCTCTTCAATTACCTCAGCAGAAGTTGCTGCGAAAAATCCTGAGGCAATCATCCTCTCTGGTGGCCCTTCATCTGTCTATGCAGAGAATGCTCCTAAAGTAGATCCTGCGATATTTGCGTTAGGGATTCCAACTTTTGGAATTTGTTATGGCTTTCAAACAATGGCTGCAGCTCTTGCAGGAGTGGTGGCTCAAACTGGTAAATCTGAATTTGGTCGCACACCGCTTGAGGTAAAGCCAGGCTCGAAGATTTTTGCAGGACTACCAGTTTCTCAATCTGTGTGGATGTCTCATGGTGATGCTGTCTCTGAAGTTCCATGCGGATTCTCAATCTCAGCCTCAACTGCGGATACTCATATCGCCGCATTTGAAGATGCATCAGGAAAGATTGCCGGAGTTCAATTCCATCCCGAAGTTCTCCACTCAGAGCATGGTCAAGCAATTTTGAAGAATTGGCTTCTCAATATTGCAGGATGCAAACCCACTTGGACTACGCAAAACATTGCAGAAGATGAGATTGCAAAAGCTAAAGCTGTTATTGGTGATAAGAAGGTCATTTGCGGACTTTCAGGTGGCGTGGATTCAGCAGTGGCTGCCGCAATTATTCAGAGGGCTGTAGGAAGCCAACTCACCTGTGTCTTCGTCGATCACGGTTTACTCAGAAGCGGTGAATCTGAGCAGGTCCAGCGTGATTTTGTTGCATCCACTGGAGTCAATCTCGTTGTAGTCGATGCTGTTGATCAATTCTTGTCAGCTCTTGCAGGAGTTACAGATCCAGAGACAAAGCGCAAAATTATCGGTCGTGAATTCATCCGCTCATTTGAGAAAGCAGCACGCGATATCGCAGCTGGGGGAGATGTTGAGTATCTCGTTCAGGGCACGCTCTATCCAGATGTTGTTGAGTCAGGTGGAGGAACAGGAACTGCAAACATTAAGTCCCACCACAATGTGGGAGGGCTACCTGATGATCTTCAATTTAAATTAGTTGAACCGCTTCGCACACTCTTTAAAGATGAGGTGCGTCAAGTTGGTCTCGAGTTAGGTCTACCTGAAGCAATTGTGTGGCGCCAACCTTTCCCAGGTCCAGGTCTTGGTATTCGCATTATTGGAGAAGTCACAAAAGAGCGCCTGGATATTTTGCGCGAAGCAGATTTGATTGCCCGCACAGAGCTCTCTGCAGCAGGACTCGATAGAGATATCTGGCAGTGCCCTGTCGTGCTCTTGGCAGATGTTCGCAGTGTGGGAGTTCAAGGAGATGGTCGCACTTACGGACATCCGATTGTGCTTCGCCCTGTCTCATCAGAAGATGCCATGACTGCTGATTGGTCACGCGTTCCTTATGAAGTACTAGAGAAGATTTCAACTCGCATCACCAATGAGGTGCGCGAGGTCAATCGCGTTGTCCTCGATGTCACAAGCAAGCCACCTGGAACTATTGAGTGGGAATAGGAAAGAAAGAATGAAGAAAAAGATCGCAATCCTTGCTGCACTTGTGATGGCAGCTGCAACTGCTCCTGCAACTTTTGCTGCAGAGAAGCCAACCTCCGTCCCTGGATGCAAGAAGTCTGTTGCAACAGGTCATGCACCAGCAAAGGTGAAGCAGCCAACGGCTCCTGCCAAGAAACTTGCTAAGACTTTAACTCTTAACACCAATTGTGGCGACATTGTTATCACGCTCAATTCCAAAGCACCTCAGACCGTGACTAATATCAGTGCACTTGCTAATGCCAACTACTACAACAAGTCTCTCTGCCATCGCCTTACAACAGAAGGTCTTTATGTGCTCCAGTGCGGTGACCCCACTGCATCAGGAAGCGGTTCTCCAACAGGTTGGAAGGGCTATGCAGATGAGAATCTTCCAAAGGCAGGGGCAAAGAACTATCCTGCAGGAACGGTTGCGATGGCTAACTCAGGACCTGGAACAAATGGATCTCAGTTCTTCTTGGTCTATGCAGATACACAGTTAGGTCCTAACTACACAATCTGGGGAAAAATCACCAAAGGTCTGGATCTCGTGAAGAAGATTGCTGAAGTCGGTGCATATCAGATGCAAGGGGATAAGGCTTTCTATGCTGGAGATGGTTATCCAGTTCAGCTTGTGGAGATTGTGAAAGCTAGCGCAAAGTAAGAGCTAGCTTGTACTAACAATCTTGAAGGCTTCAGCAATTCTGCCTTCTGGTAGTTCGCCCACACCTGCATTGCGCTGACCCCATTCACGGAGCATCTCTTCGAGATTTTCCATGTGGCCTGTTTGTGATGCATGCTCTCTGAGAGCTGCAATCTTAAAGTGGAAAGTGTCTGTGATATCCACCCAGTGATCTGGGTGAGTGTGGCCTTGCATCCACACTTCCTTCACCTTCCAAGGTTCAAGCCCTTCCTTCTCGAGAAGGTCAGTAAATGCATAAGGGTTACGAGCATCTGGGTAGACAGCTTGAATAGTTGCCTCTCCTGCAGCCAAGTGATCTGGATGGCTTGCTCCAATACGATCCCAGTTGCGTTCAGGGGATTGGCAGAGAATGCGATCTGGCTTTACGCGACGAATTTGTCGGACAATATCTTTGCGAAGAGCGATGGTGGGTTCAAGATGTCCATCAACATAATTGAGGAATGTGACATCAGAGATTCCAAGGGCAGCACATGCAGCTCGCTGCTCGCGTTGTCTGACAGCGGGCATCTCTTCCTTGGTGTATTCAGACTCTTCGCCACCTTGGTCGCCATTAGTGCAGAGGACATAACTGACCTCAATGCCCTTTTGAATCCATTGAGCGATAGTTCCTGAAGCTCCAAAATCTGAGTCATCTGGGTGCGCGTTGACCACGAGGACGCGCTTAATCTCTGAATCTGCAATCGGCTCCATAGGACATAAGCCTAATAGACTCCGCGCCATGTCTGCTACCGACCCACTCCTTGAGGGACTCAACCCTCAGCAACAGGATGCGGTTGCATATGCAGGTGGCCCGCTTCTTGTGGTTGCAGGTGCTGGTTCTGGAAAGACTCGAGTCCTCACTCGACGCATCGCGTATTTGATGGCCCGTCGCAATGTGAAGCCATATGAGATCTTGGCTATTACCTTCACCAATAAAGCTGCGGGGGAGATGAAGGAGCGAGTCACAGAGCTCGTTGGTCCAATTGCAAAGTCAATGTGGGTCTCAACTTTTCACTCAGCATGTGTGCGCCTACTACGCCAAGAGGTTGAGAGACTTGGATATAGCTCAAGCTTTTCAATCTATGATTCTGCAGATTCGCAAAAGCTTATTCAGAAGGTGTGCGAATCGCTTAACTTAGATTCCAAGAGATATCCAGCCCGCCAGTTCCAAAACATTATCTCCAATGCCAAGAATGAATTACAGACTCCTTATGAGTTCTTAAGTGCAGCTACAAATCAATTCGACACTATTGCAGCCGATGTTTACACGATGTATGAGAAGCGGCTGAAGCAGGCAAATGCTTTGGACTTCGACGATCTCATTATGAAGACCGTTGAAGTACTGCAGAAATTTCCTGAAGCTAAGGCTCGCTTTAGATCACGCTTTCGCCATATCTTGGTCGATGAATATCAAGATACCAACCATGCTCAATATCAGTTGGTAAAGGAGCTAACAGGCGATGAGAACGATGGCTTCTCAGTAGCTGAACTATGTGTGGTGGGAGATGCTGACCAATCCATCTATGGATTCCGCGGTGCCACTATCCGCAACATCCTTCAATTTGAGGTCGATTACCCCAACGCCCACACAGTGCTCTTGGAGCAGAACTACCGCTCCACACAGAACATTCTCTCTGCAGCTAATGCCGTGATCTCTCAGAATGAATCCCGTAAAGAGAAGAACCTCTGGTCAAGCGAAGGAGCAGGAGCTCCTCTGATTGGTTATGTGGCGGAGTCCGAATATGACGAAGCAGAGTTTGTGAAGAGCACGATTCGCTCGCTGCAAGATAAAGGGACCTCTGAGCCAGGAGATACGGCAGTCTTGTATCGCACTAATGCACAGTCTCGCGTCTTT